>Ga0316192_10000440_pt1 | contig 30304 bp, 28 predicted proteins | sample MerIslwburrow_MG_FD_204931 | JGI IMG/M metagenome (GOLD analysis project Ga0316192, IMG submission 204931) | Coastal sediment microbial communities from Maine, United States - Merrow Island worm burrow | ecosystem: Environmental > Aquatic > Marine > Coastal > Sediment | place: USA: Maine...
CGCAGAAGCAGCTACTGGAACGACTGCTGTGCGCGACGAACCAGCCGGTCACAAGTGGCAAGTCTCAGGCGAAATATCGAAATCGCAGGTGGAAAGTATTGGCCGGATTCCGGCGCTCAACAGATAGTCCGCTTCTAGTCAATCGCCGTGGGCGACAACAAGACACCGTCTTCGTCGCAGTAGATCCACGACCCCGGCTCGAAGCGAACGCCACCGAACTCGACCGGGCAGTCGAGCGTACCTTCGCCGGCCTTGATGCTCTTCGCAGGATTTGTGCCGAGCGCTTTCACGCCGATATCAATCCCCGCGATCTCGGCCGAATCGCGAATGACGCCATGGATCACAACGCCTGACCATCCGTTCGCTGCCCCTCTCGCCGCCAGCATGTCACCCAGCAGGGCGCGCTCCGTGGAGCCATCACCGTCGACGACGATGACAGCCCCGTCACCGGGTTCATTGAGAAGCTCTCGGAGCACCGAGTTGTCGTTCCGGCATTTAACGGTCCTGACCGGACCGCAGAATGATCGCCGACCCCCAAAATCGCGGAACAACTCCGAGCACGTGTCGACATCACCCTCGTGATCATCGTAGAGATCGGTTGTTGCTCGCAACGGTGTACTCAGGAGAACTGGTTCATCGTGTTGTGCTCACCGCCAGCCTTCAGCGCCGCATCGCCCGCGAAATACTCCTTGTGATCGTCGCCGATGTCTGAGCCCGACATGTTCTGGTGCTTGACGCACGCGATGCCGTTACGAATCTCCTCGCGCTGCACGTGCAGGACATATCCCAGCATACCCAGCTCACCGAAGTACTCTTTCGACAGTGTGTCGGTCGACAATGCCGCCGTGTGGTACGTAGGCAGCGTAATCAGGTGATGGAAGATGCCGGCCTCGCGCGCCGCGTCTGCCTGGAAGGTGCGAATCTTCTCGTCAGCGACCTCGGACAGCTCCGTGCCGTCGTAGTCGATGCTCATCAGTTTGTCGCGATCATAAGCCGAGACATCCTTGCCCTCTTCCGCCCACGCGTCGTATACCTGCTGGCGGAAATTGAGCGTCCAGTTGAACGACGGGCTGTTGTTGTAGACGAGCTTGGCATTCGGGATGACTTCGCGGATGCGATTCACCATGCCACCGATCTGGCCAATGTGCGGCTTCTCGGTCTCGATCCAGAGCAGGTCCGCTCCATTCTGAAGTGATGTGATGCTATCGAGCACGCAGCGATCTTCGCCGGTGCCGGGGCGGAACTGGAACAGGTTGCTCGGCAGGCGTTTCGGATGAACGAACTTACCGTCCCGCTTCATCAATACGTCACCATTTTTCAACTGTTCGGGTGTCACTTCGTCGCAGTCGAGGTACGAGTTGTACAGATCACCGAGATCGCCGGGCTCATGCGTCACGGCAATCTGCTTGGTTAGCCCTGCGCCCAGCGAGTCGGTCCGCGCGACAATAATGCCGTCGTCTACGCCGAGCTCGAGGAAGGCGTAACGAAGCGCACGAATCTTCGCGATGAAGTCTTCGTGCGGAACCGTGACTTTACCGTCCTGGTGTCCGCACTGCTTTTCATCGGACACCTGGTTTTCGATTTGCAGCGCGCAGGCGCCAGCTTCGATCATCTTTTTGGCGAGCAGGTAGGTCGCCTCCGCGTTGCCGAAACCCGCATCAATGTCGGCGATGATCGGCACAACGTGCGTCTGGAAGTTTTCGATCTGATTCTTGATGTCCTGCTCGCCAACAGCGTTGCCTTCCTCGCGTGCTTTGTCCAGCTCGCGGAACAAGCCGCCGAGTTCGCGCGCGTCTGCCTGTCGCAGGAACGTGTACAGCTCCTCGATCAGTGCCGGAACCGAGCTCTTCTCGTGCATCGACTGGTCCGGCAACGGGCCGAACTCGGAACGCAGTGCCGCGACCATCCAGCCCGACAGATACAGGTAGCGCCCTTTCGTGCTGCCGAAGTGCTTCTTGATCGAAATCATCTTCTGCTGGCCAATGAAACCGTGCCAGCAGCCCAGAGATTGAGTGTACTGCGACGAATCAGCGTCATATCGAGCCATGTCCTCACGCATGATCTTCGCTGTGTACTTCGCAATATCCAGGCCGGTATTAAAGCGATTCTGCGCTTTCATGCGCGCTACGGATTCCGGATTGATGGCATCCCAGGCGCTGCCCTGGCTGGCAATCAGTCCTGCGGCGTTCTGAAGGTCTTCGGAATACTGTGACATGGCACTTCCTCGAGTGTTAAGAACTGCGCACAGTTTACGTGGGCTTTATGCGAAATTTCACAGAAAAAAGTTCACAGTGTGAATTTCACTCACGGGGCCAGGCTATTGTTGACTTAATGCCGGACGGTCACCGATTTGACCTGGGCGAACACGCGTTCGCCCGACTGCAGTTCCAGGCGGCTGACGGACCGATTTGTCACCTGGGCAAGCAGGCTCTGATTACCGACACCCAGGCGAACAAGTGCAACCGCCCTGTCCACGGTGTGAATCTCCTCCACGACCGCGCGCAGCACGTTGAGAATCGTCGTTTGCTGAGGCCGTTCGCGAACGATACTCACATCGCGCGCCGAAATTCGGAGGCGCATCGGGCTCCGGCCTGTTTCGAATTCGCCAGGCGCCCAGATATCACCGTCCCCGAAGTCGAATCTCGTCAGCCCGTCTTCGTGATCGACCGGTGTCGCCCAGAGCACGACGCCGGCATTGCGACCCGACAGCATGGGCACGTTGACTCTTGAAACCACATCGAACAGATCGCCACTGGCCGCAACCAGGCCCTTGTCGAGCAGAACCAGGTGATCACACAGTCGACTGATCTCATCGATATCGTGACTAACGTATATGACTGGAACAGACAGTTCGTCATGCAGACGATCAAAGTAGGGAAGCAATTCGTCCCGGCGTTTGCGATCGAGTGAGGCAAGCGGTTCGTCCATGAGCACGAGGTCCGGCGAGCGCAGCAATGCCGCGGCAATTGCGACACGTTGTGCTTCGCCACCCGACAAAGAAGCCGGTCTGCGGTCCAGCAGATCACCGATGCCAAGCATGTCTATGACGGGCGCGCCATCAACCCTTCGGGTGGTCGCCCGCCGCGCACCGTAATCGATATTGCCGCGCACAGTCAGGTGCGGAAACAACCCCGGTTCCTGAAACACGTAGCCAACGTTGCGTTTGTGTGCAGGCAAGTCTTCGCTGTTGCCTCCCCGCTCAAGCCCGGCAATACATCGCAGCAGCGTTGTCTTGCCGGAACCCGACTCGCCGAAAATCCCGGTGATTCCCGCATCGGGGATTTCGGTATCGACGTCGAGAACGAAATCGCCTTTCGATAATTTGTGCCGCAAGCGGATCATCGTGTGCTCCACTTGCGATTAAAGATGTACATGCCGAGCAGCACAGCGAATGCAAAGCCGAGTAACAGTAACGACATGCGATGTGCAGCGGCGTAGTTCAGAGATTCAACATGATCGTAGATCGCGATCGAGACAACGCGGGTTTCGCCGGGAATATTGCCGCCTACCATGAGCACAACACCGAACTCGCCGAGCGTATGCGCGAAAGCCAGCACCATGCCGGAGACGAAACCACGGAATGATAACGGCACCGCCACTGAGAAGAACGCGTCCAGACGCGAGGCACCCAGCGTCCAGGCACGTTCCAGTGTCTGTCGCGGCAGCGCCTCGAAACTGTTCTGAATTGGCTGTACGGCAAAGGGCAGGCTGTAAATACACGATGCGATCACCAGGCCTGTGAACGAGAACGTCAAAGTGCTGCCCGTCAGCTCCACCCACCACCTGCCGACGGTCCCGTCAGGCCCAAGCAGGATGAGCAGATAGAAACCGAGAACGGTTGGCGGCAATACGATGGGCATTGCCACAACGGCTTGCGCAACCGGCTTCCATCGCGACGACGTCTGCGATAACCACCAGGCGAGTGGTGTGCCAATGAGGATCAGGACAACCATCGTTACGAAAGCGAGTTGCGCCGATAGCCACAGTGGCCCGTATAAGCTCACCTCGATTCTCCGTAGCCGTTCTTGCTGATGATGCTGATGGCAGCATCCGACTGCAGAAACTCAAACAAGCGGATAGCTCGCTCATCCTCTCCGTTGGAGGTAAGCAACACAGCCTGTTGCTCCAGTGGGGAATGAGTCTCCGGTGGTACGTGCCAGGTGCAACTACCTGTTGGCGCGTACGGACTGTTCAGCAGAGACTCCGCGACAAACCCGACGCCGGCGTTGCCAGATGCCGCAAATTGCAGAACCTGCATTACGTTTTCCGCGTAGGCCACGCGCCCCGAAACGTCCTGCCAGTGATTTGCGTGTTGCAGGAAGTCCCTGGCCGCACGACCATACGGCGCGGTATCCGGATTCGCCAACGCGACCCATTTGCTCGCGTGCAGCGCCTCGACGCAGTCATCGGCATCTCGCGACCAGAGCACAAGACGCCCGGTGGCGTAGGTAAAGCGGGAGCCGGGCACTGCTTTTCCCGATGCTTCAAGGAGTGCCGGGCGATCGGCGTCGGCCGCCAGAAACACATCGAACGGCGCGCCATTGACGATCTGCGCATAAAGTTTGCCGGTAGACCCCGTGGCCGAATCAACCACTATCCCCGTCTCTTCGGAGAAGCGGACTGCGAGCTGTTCAAACGTGCGGCTGAAATTGCTGGCAACAGCGACTCTTAGCGGGTCTTCCGCGACGACCGGACCTGCCAGGAAGGCAATGAGTAGTAGGACAAGTGTGCGGTGCACGCTGGCCTGCGTCAGGCCGCAAGCTCTGCTTTCTTTTGCCGACGGTACTCGTGCAACAGGGGTTCGGTGTATCCATTCGGCTGCTCGCAGCCTTCGAACACCAACGCACAGGCGGCCTGGAAAGCGATGCTTGAGGCAAAGTCGTCACTCATGCGTTCGTATGATGCATCACCCTCGTTCTGCCTGTCGACGATTTTCGCCATGCGGGTGAATGTCTCGAGCACCTGCTCCTTGTCTACAACGCCGTGCAGCAACCAGTTCGCCATGTGCTGGCTGGAGATTCGCAAAGTGGCACGATCCTCCATGAGGCCAACGTCCTCAATGTCAGGCACTTTCGAGCAACCCACGCCCTGGTCTATCCAGCGCACCACGTAACCAAGAATGCCCTGTGCATTGTTGTCGAGTTCAGCCTGAACCTCGTCGGCGCTCAGGCCGCTCACGTCACCAATCGGGGGCGTCAGTATGTCTTCAAGACTGGCCATTTCGCGTTTTGCCAGTTCATCCTGGCGAGCACGCACGTCTACTGCGTGATAATGCATAGCGTGTAATGTCGCGGCCGTAGGCGACGGCACCCAGGCACAATTAGCGCCCGCCTCGGGATGTGCCTGCTTGGTATCGAGCATCTGGCGCATCTCATCAGGCTTGGGCCACATGCCCTTGCCAATCTGCGCGCGACCCGGAAGGCCACAGGCGATGCCGACGTCGACGTTGCGGTCTTCGTAGGCCAGTATCCACGGCTGTGTCTTGATCGCTTCCTTTTGGAGCACCGTTCCGGCCTGCATGCTCGTGTGAATCTCGTCGCCCGTTCGGTCAAGGAACCCCGTATTGATAAATACGATGCGCTTGCGCACCGCTCGAATGCACTCCGCAAGATTGACGGACGTGCGGCGCTCCTCGTCCATGACACCGACTTTGATCGTATTCGGTTGGAGCCTTAACAACTCCTCGACCCGGCCGAACAATGTATCGGTGAACGCAACTTCATGCGGGCCGTGCATCTTCGGCTTGACGACATAGATACTGCCCGCGCGGCTGTTCGCCTGCAGGTTGTCGCGGCGCCGGTCAGTCATCGCACATGCCGCAGTCATCACGGCATCCAGGATGCCTTCGAAGACCGGGTCGCCATTCGCGTCGAGCACGGCATCTGTCGTCATCAGGTGGCCCACGTTTCGAACGAGCAGGAGACTCCGGCCCGACAATTCCAGCGCCCCGCCCTGTGGTGTCTTGTAGCAGCGATCCCGCTTGAGTGAGCGCCGGAGTTTCTTGCCGCCTTTATCGAAGGTCACTTCGAGATCCGCCTGCATAAGACCCAGCCAGTTGCGATACACGGCGACCTTGTCGTGTGCGTCAACAGCGGCCACCGAGTCCTCGCAGTCCTGAATCGTTGTAATAGCCGACTCGAGCACGACATCTGCGAGATTTGCTGTCGCTTCCTTCCCTACCGGATGCTCCGGATCGACGATCAATTCGATGTGCAGACCATGATTGCAGAACAGGTAGGCGCAGCGGCGCCCCTCGTCCATCGTCCCGGCGAACTGCGTCGGATCCGCGAGACCGACTGCAGCGCCGCTCCCGAGCGACGCTACGAAAATATCTCCGTCATCACCGCGGTCTATTCCATAGGCGTTGACATCGGCATGGCTCACGCCGTCGAGCGGAATTGCAATATCGAGAAACTGGGTCGCGCGGCGAATGACCTCGGCACCGCGGGCAGGATTGTATTCTCCCTCTCGCTGCTGGCCATTGTCCTCGCTGATCGCGTCCGTGCCGTACAGGGCGTCATACAGACTTCCCCATCGCGCATTGGCTGCGTTGATCGCAAAGCGTGCATTGGATACGGGAACGACGAGCTGCGGGCCAGCGACCTCGGCTATCTCCGGGTCGACATTCTCGGTTTCGATCGAAAATGGCTCTCCGGTCGGCACGAGATAGCCAATGTTCTGCAGGAAGGCGACATACTCGCCCTGATCCCAGACCTGGCCCTGCCGTTCCTGGTGCCAGGCATCGATTTTGGCCTGCATCTCGTCGCGCTTGTCCAGGAGCGCCCGATTCACGGGCGTCAAATCATCAACGATCGACTCCAAACCGGACCAGAAGTCATCCGGCTTGATTCCGATCGCTGGCAGGAGCTCGCTTTCGGCGAATTGTGACAACGCCGGGGACACGGTCAGCGCGCAAGACGCTCTTTGTTCTTTCATTTTCATTTCGCAAATAGTCGTTGATTGCACGCTATACTACGTCATACTAATCGATATTTTTACAATATCTTTTTGACAACATTAATTTCACAACAGGTAGCAAGATGAGCGCTCCGCAGGGTTTAAGACGAAAGGCACACTTCCTCGGCACGAAGATAAAGAGCCTGCGCAAACGGAACAACCTGACGCTCGAGGACCTCTCCGTGCGCTGCGTGCAGATCGATGCCGATGCCGGGCCATCTGTCTCCTATTTGTCCATGATCGAGAATGGTAAGCGTGTTCCTTCGGAGCGGCTGATCGAGATTATTGCAGATATCTTCCAGAAAGACGCCGCCTGGTTTTTTGACGAGTCTCTTGACGACGATGCCATCAACACCGCGCCGACGGCGGCAGTAAGCGGTATGCCGTTGGAACCCGGCTTCCTGTTCTCCGAGTCGTTATTGCAACTCGCAATTCCGGAGATGCTCGCGCAGACCGGGACCACCGGACGCCAGTTCGCACACCTGCTAATTCGCGCACACCAGGAACGCAATCAGAACCGCTTTCCCGATATCGAGCGCGCTGCTGATCGCATCGGCGGCAAACATTTCCCCATGCGCGTGGATGACGTGTTCGAGATAGCCAGGAAACTCGGCCTGGAGATTCAATGGTTCGATAACTCTGCGTTCACGGACACAGGTGACGACGACCTGCCGTTCAGCACGCTGGTTCGGTCTTTCTTTGACGCGCCCAACAAGGTCTACCTGAACAACATGCTGCGGGATAATCCGTCCCGGCTGAAGTTCGATCTCGCCAACCAGATTGGACACATGGTGTTACACGACGGTGATGGCGCGCGAACGCCACAAGTCTCCGGCGGTCGCGTATCAGGGCGTCGGCATGATTCCGATTCTCTTAATGTGGATGCCAAAGACATCCTCTATGCGTGGCGCGATTTCGAGTGCAGCTACTTTGCGGCTGCGTTGCTGGCTCCGAAGACACCGTTCCGGCAGTTCCTCGCGCGTAATTCCTACGCGATCAACTCCGGTGACAAAATCGAACTCACCAACACGCTGGTGATGCGGCGCATGTCGAGTGTATCGCCGTATCCGCACTGGCATTACTTCGATGCGTATCCACCCGGGAATCTGCGCGCGGTCTATCGAGGCAATGGTATCCCGCTGCCGTGGGGCAACATGCGACTTGTCTCCGACCCGTGCCAGCATTGGGCTGTGTTTCGCATGCTGAATTCCCGCTCCACCAAACCCTCGGCCCAGATTTCGGTGCTCCGGTCCGGCGATGACAAACGCCTCTATTGTTGCGAGTCGATTCGCAGCAAGGACGCGGCCGGGAATCCGCATGTGCTCTGTGCAGGTGTTGACCTGGCACCGGCACTGCAGTCGCAGAACATCGACCCGATGGATACGATCGACATGATCGAAGCAAGCTGTAACCGCGGCGGCGGCTCGGCAGCTATCCCGCTCGAGGCTCGCAAGCAGCTCGATAGCATCGGCAAGATCCTGAATATCGGCTGGATTGGCGAAGGGGCCGAGAAGGACGCGACGATCATTTGCCAGCGTAGCTCAAGCTGCCCACGGGACAAGCATTGCCTCGGCAAGCCGCCACCCAAGCTCAAACCGCAAATCGACCAGATTCGCGATGCGCTGATCAACACGTAGGTCATTTTGCTGCAAAAACGCTTGCTGCAAATTGACCAAGCGTTGCCGCCAAATGACAAGATAGCCAGGGGCCCACTGCATAGAGTAAATCCAACGATAACCGCAGGAGACTGCAATGTTGGCATTAGCTCGAAGAAGTGATCCCGGTACATTAATTCGTCGTGACGTGGCGAACTACCTGCACGACGCTTTCAGTTCCGAAGACGGCGCGTTGGGTTGGATGGACCGCTGGACCGAGCGGCGTGTTATCGACCAGAACATGGCCAAGATTAGCCTGGTTCTCGAGGCCGATGACCCGGTGGAATGCTGCTACCAGGATCTCATCCGTGAAATCGATACCGAGGCGGAAACTGGCATCTACCTGCTTGGTAGGGAAACACACTCAAGCGAGTTGCGTGAGTTGGCGAAGGATCCCGGCGTGTCAGGCAAGTTGCATGGACACATGGACACGATCGCACCCCAACTGTTTCCAGATGAGCTGGCGAACTCGTACCTGGAGTCAGACATCGTCTGGGTTGCGATCCGGGCACGCTACGACCGAGCCAAGGTCGATGCGACCGTGTCGGAGATCATCATGTCGCACCTGACCGAGGATAGCCGTGGCGGCTCCGATATGAGCATGGCCTTGCGATCGCTGATGTACTCGTTTCATGAGGACCTGGCGCGTCGCATAACCGGCCTGGAGCCAATACTCGACGAACGCAATAATCGCGAGCTTCTCACGATGATTAATGTGCTGACCGAGCGCGCAGGCGACTACGAGAAAAGAACAGAGGCCATTTACGAATGCGCCGGCACGGCTTGAATGAATCCCCCTGACTGATAGTCAAGCCTATCAGTTCTTTAGGGCGGGCCCTCGGGTCCGCCCTCTTTTTATCGCGGGCCCCTCGGGCTCGCCCTTTTTTTATACAATAGAGTCTCTACCAACTCCCGGCCTGAACCATGCCCAAACCTGATGTACGCGCTTTCTTCGACGAAGCGACATTTACCGTGACCTACGTGGTCAGCGATCCCGATACCGGCCACGCCGCGATTATCGACCCGGTTCTCGACTTTGACCCGGCCTCGGGGCGCACCAGTACACGCTCGGCCGACGCGGTGATTGCCTATGTCGAAGACAACGCGCTCACGATCGACTGGATTCTCGAATCACACGTGCATGCCGATCACCTCAGTGGTGCTCCCTACCTCAAGCAAAAGCTTGGCGGTACGACAGCAATCGGCGCGGACGTCAGCGCTGTGCAAGAGACCTTCAAGGGTATCTTCAATCTCAAGGATCTCGACACGGATGGCAGCCAGTTCGATCACCTGTTCACAGATAACGAGAGCTTCAAAGTTGGTAGTCTCGACGCACAGACGCTGGCGACGCCCGGCCACACGCCGGCCTGCATTACCTACGTCATCGGCGACACGGCCTACGTGGGCGATACCCTTTTCATGCCCGATTTTGGCAGCGCTCGAACGGACTTTCCGGGTGGTAGCGCGACGCAGCTTTACGATTCCATCCGCAAGATCCTCGCGTTGCCGGAGGAAACTCGATTGTTTATGTGCCACGACTACAAAGCGCCTGGCCGTGACGAGTTCGCGTGGGAGACCACGGTGGCCGAGCAGCGTGCCAGCAACATCCATATCAGTGACGATGTGTCACGGGATGACTTCGTCGCCATGCGTGAAGGTCGTGATGCCGAGCTGGGCATGCCCAAGCTGATCCTGCCGTCGCTGCAGGTCAATCTTCGGGCGGGTCAACTCCCTGATCCCGAAGACAACGATATCCGATACCTGAAGATCCCGCTCGACGCGGTCTGATTCCCGGATAGGTTGATGGACTACTTGCTGGCACTGCCTGGCGCACTTGCAATCGGCCTTAGTCTCGGCCTGCTCGGCTCGGGCGGATCGATCCTCACTGTCCCGGTGCTCGTTTACCTTCTCGGCCAGGACGAGAAAGTCGCGATCGCGGGCTCGTTGTTTATCGTGGGGACGATCGCACTCGCGGGTGGCATGCAATTCCTGCGAGCAGGATTCATCCAGTGGCGCAGCGTACTCATATTTGGCTTGCCTGGGATGGCGGGTACCTACCTCGGGGCAGTCATCGCCGCGTTCGTTCCCGGTGTCATGCAACTCGCGCTGTTTGCCCTGGTCATGCTGGGAGCCTCCTACCTGATGCTGCGGCCATTCGATCTCGAACATGCCGACTCGACCCCACGAGCCAGCTGGAAGATCGCGGCAGATGGTCTTGTTGTCGGCATCATCACCGGACTGGTCGGCGTCGGCGGCGGCTTTCTGATCGTCCCGGCGCTCGTGTTGCTGGGCGGACTAACGATGCACCAGGCCGTCGCGACGAGTCTTATTGTGATCGCATTGAAGTCCTACAGTGGCTTTTACAAGTACCTCGATGTACTCGAGCAACAGTCGTTGGAACTCGACTGGAAAACACTTCTGATCGTCACCGGGCTGGGAATCCTGGGCAGCTTTGCGGGCAGCAAGCTCGCGCGCCGATTGCCGCAAGACAAGCTCAAGCGCTGGTTTGGTTACTTCCTGATCGTCATGGGAATCTATATCCTCGTGCGATCGGCTCCGGATGCGCTGGGAATAAGCCTATGACTGTTTATCGACTAAGTGAGAACTGTGCGGTCTCTTCACAAATTCAGCCCGCCGATGTTGCCGCTATTGCAGCTGAGGGCTTCACGACCATTGTCTGCAACCGTCCCGATGGTGAGGACTTCGGCCAACCGACCGCTGGCGATGTGGCTGCAGCATGCGAAGCCCAGGGCGTTACGTTCAAGCTGATCCCGATCGACCGCAATGGCCTGACGATGGACATGGTTGAGGATTTTCGTAGCGCCATCGACGCCAGTGAAGGACCGGTACTGGCGTATTGCCGATCAGGACAACGTTCGTCCGTCATCTGGCAGGCGAGTGGCTCGCCCTGATTTGCAATCCGGGGCGGCTCGTAAGCGCCAGAGATAAAGGTCAGATTTCGCCCTCGCAGACGCGAGCGGTTTTGCGGCAAATACGAATTGGACAAAAAGCGCGCCGAAGTGCAAGGTGTCTAAGAGTGTTGGCCGCGCTGGCGGCAGAACCTCCCGATCTGAAGACCTGAGGGTCGATAACATCAGCCGATCGCCTAGCTTTTGAGCTTCGCTCGAAAGCGCTGCATGCCACCGATCCAGCGATCGTGGTCGGTCGCCTTGCGCTCAACGTAGGTTGTGACCTGCGGATGCGTCAGAATCAGGAATTTCCCGACGCGTGACTCGGTCACGATAATGTCGGCAACCTCCTCCGCCGACATGATGCCGTCAATTTCATTGCCGCCGAAACCACCCTCCATAGAATCACTATCGTCCTCGATACCGATCATGCGGGTCGCAACAGCCTGCGGGCAAACGACCGACACCCGGATACCGCGGTCACCGTAGTCGATCGCGAGTGCTTCGGCAAAACCGACGGCCGCATGCTTGGTCGTGGAGTACGCCGCGTCACCGATCTGGCTCAGGAGCCCGGCCGCAGACGCAATATTGATCAGCTGCCCTTTGCCGCGCTCGAGCATGCGCGGCACAACGGCGCGCGCCGCATACACATGCGCCATGACGTTGACCCGCCAACAAGCCTCCCAGCGATCGTCGATCGGATTCATGCCGCCGTCGGCGGACACGGCACCGGAAGGTCCATCGCCGTAACCTACTCCCGCGTTTGAAATGAACAGATCGATTGGCCCGACGTCCCGCTCAACCGCTTCGACAAGTGCAACCATGGCCGCTTCGTCGCCAACGTCGATCACGTGGGCGACACCACCGACTTCATCCGCGACGGCGGCGGCTGCCTGCCCATCGAGGTCAACGACGACGACTCTGACCTCGTCGGCCGCTAGCCGTCGGCACAGCGCGCGGCCAATACCATGGCCCCCGCCGGTGACGACAGCGATCGTCACAACCTGTCCTTGATCGTGTAGTACAACATGCCAAGCACCATTCCCGGGTAACGCAGCAAGGTGCCGCCCGGGAATGTGTAGGTCGGCAGGTTGGCTAAGACATCGAAGCGTCCGGCCACGCCTGCTACTGCCTCGGCGATAACCTTGCCCGCGAAGTTCGCCGTCGAAACACCGTGACCAGAGTAGCCCTGGCCAAAGAACACATTCGGCTCCAGCCTCCCGAGGTGCGGCAGGCGATTCACGGTTACTGACAGTGTTCCGCCCCATGCATAATCGATACCGACGTCTTTGAGTTGCGGGAATATCTTGAGCATGTAGGGCCGCACGAACTTGCCGATGTCTTTCGGGAACCCGGAACGATAGTTTTCACCGCCGCCGAACAACAGCCTGTGGTCGTCGGAAAGTCGATAGTAGTTCACGACAAAGCGCGTATCGTGCACGCCGAATCGTCCGCTGATCAACTCCTGTGCACGCTCCGCGCCGAGCGGCTCTGTCGCAATCATGAAATTGTTGATCGGCATGATCTTGTCGGCCGCACGCGGTTCGAGATTTCCCAGGTAGCCGTTGCATGCCAATACGATAAATGATGCCTTCACCTGTCCGGTCGCCGTCTTGACGATCGCGGGGTCGGTTTGGGAATAGCCTGTTACGCGGGAATTTTCGAAAATCTGCACACCCGCTTTCTCCGCTGCTCGTGCCAATCCGAGCGTGTAGTTAAGCGGATGCAGGGTCAGTGCTTCGGGGTCAAAGAACCCTTCAAAGTACTTGCTCGATGCAACGTAGCCGGGCACTTGTTCCCGATCGATTGAATAGCAAAACGGGTAGTCATAGCGTTCGGTGAGCACGTCGGACAGCTCCTGCGCCCAGCCGACGTAACTCCGCTTGTGCACGCCGACGAACTGGCCCTTCTGCAGGTCGCAGTCAATGTCGTGTTTCGCCACACGATTACGAATTTCGTCCTTGGCAAGTTCCGCAAAATTCCAGAGCTGCCGCGAACGCTCGACACCAAATTGCTTTTCGGCATCCATTACTTCAATGCGCTGACCGCTACCGACCAGCCCGCCATTTCGTCCTGACGCACCAAAGCCAATGCGTTCCGCCTCGAGCAGCACCACGCTCTTGCCGAACTCGGCGAGGTTGAGTGCCGCCGAAAGGCCAGTGAATCCACCACCAATAACACACACATCGGCGGTCAGGTCTTCTTCGAGCGCTGGCCGGTCCTGTATGCCCTGTGCGGTCGCTACGTACCAACTATCGGGATAACTCACTAGATTGTCGCCTGTGGTCTGATCGGGCTGCCGTCAAAGAAACGACTCAAGCGGAGTGGCCGGATATCGATGCCGGTGTCCTCGCCCGTCAACATACCCGCGATCGCCTTGCCCGCACCGGGGCCCAAACCAAAGCCGTGCCCGCTGAAGCCGGTCGCAATGTGAAAGCCGGGAATGGCATCGATCGCATCGATCATGGGAACAACGTCGGGTGACGTTTCCACCATGCCTGCCCAACTCTCAACGATCGGCGTGTCCGCCAGTTGCGGAAAGATCCTGTCGATATTGCGGCGTATACCTTTGAGTACTTTCTGGCTTGGTTCGGGATTGAGTACGCGTGTCTTCTCAAATGGCGTCACATCATTGAGCGCCCAACGCCGCGGCATGCTGAGTTCCTCGAAGAATTCCTTGCCGAAACTCAGGCGCAACACTCTCAGTTCCTGTAGCAGGGCCGGAATGTACTTGAGACTCCAACGAAACGTAGCTGGCGTGATCGGATGCTGCAGGATCGCGCCATGGGCGACGGTGTAACCGCCATCCTCGCGACGGCGGATGCCGAGGCTCTCATCGAACAGGTTGCCGTCAAGCGCGTCGGCACCGGGAGCAGTTCGCGCGACAGTGCCCCGCACCTTGAGCTGTGGAACCGCGACGCCCAGCGAGCGGCAAAATAGAGAGGTCCAGGCGCCGGCGGCGCAGAGAACCACCGAAGTCTTAATGGAGCCGTGCTCGGTCACCACGGCAGACACGCCTCCGCCACTCGTTTCAATACCTCGTACCGCACAGGAAACCAAAACACTGGCGCCGGCCCGTTCAGCGGCGCGTGCAATTGCCGGCGTCGCCTTGTGCGGCTCCGCCCGACCGTCGCTTGGCGTGAATACGGCCCCGGCCCACTCGATCGGGGAATTGGGAATACGTTTGGAAAGTTCGTCACGATCTATTAAACGCGAATCGATTCCATGCTCGTCCGCAACGCCAACCCACTCTTCGAAAGCCTTCATCTCCTTGTCCTTACGAGCGGCGAACATACATCCAGCTCGAACGAAACCGACATCTTCTCCGGTTTCCTCTCTGAACCCGTCCCAGATCCGCAACGCCTCCTGCATCATCGGGATCTCGCGTATATCCCGACCCTGGATTCGTACCCAGCCCCAGTTGCGGCCGGACTGTTCGCCAGCGATATGGCCTTTCTCACAGAGCACCACGCGGACACCCTGCTTCGCCAGGAACCAGGCTGTCGACACACCGACGATGCCACCACCGATAATTACAACATCGGCCGTTTCCGGAATACTCTCGGGCGGCTCGAATGGCCTGTCCCAGGTCGAAGAAACTGTATTGGCGTTCGTCATTGCTGTTGCCCGTCCATACTGAATCCTATACCGTCCGTGACCATGCAGGCACCCATCGAATCAGTATCTGACATCCCGCCGCTAATCGCGACCTCTGTCGTTCGCGGCAGCGAGCAGGGGCAGAGCCATGGCGGCGTTTTTATCGTCGACCCCGGGTCGCAGACGGTAACGCAAATGCTCGACTGGAACACGGTCGATATCGACTGGTCGGGTCGCGGCTGGGACCGCGGCCTTCGCGGCATCGCCTTTCACGACGGTGAAGTGTACATCGCCGCGAGCGACGAACTGTTCGTCTACAACCAGCGTTTTGAACGGTTGCGCTCCTTTCGCAACCCCTATCTCAAGCACTGCCATGAAATTTGCGTCTATAACGACAAGCTGTACCTGACGAGTACGGGCTTCGACAGCATCCTGGGCTTCGACCTGGTCGAGCAGAAGTTCATCTGGGGCCTCCACATCGCGAAGATCGACGGCGCCTGGCACGCACATCAATATAATCCGCATACGGATGTTGGCCCGCCGGAGAGTAACCGGCTGCACATCAACAATATTGATTGTTCGAAACACGGCTTGTCGTTCGCCGGGCTACGCACGCTCGGCATCGTCAGCCTCGCGCTCGGCGGCAAGCTGGAAATGCAGGTCGATCTCCCCGACGGGATCCACAACGCGAGCCTCATTAACGACGGCGTACTATTCAATGATACGGCTGCGAACTACCTGCGTTTCGTATCGCGCGACGGTGAGGAGACACACCTGCCGTTCCCGGTCTACCCGGAAAGTGAGCTTGAATTTGCAGGCATCGACGACTCGAAAATAGCGCGCCAGGGATTTGGCCGTGGCCTCTGCGTGATCAACGACAACCTGGTCGCCGCGGGTTCCTCACCCTCGACCGTTACGGTCTTTGACCTGGCCGGCAAGCAGACCGTCTTTTCCGTGAATTTCTCTATGGATATCCGCAACGCGATACACGGACTGGAAATCTGGCCCTACGACTTGCCGATGGCCGCCAGCGCGGCGACCGCGAGTTCCGGCGGTCCCTCATAGCGGATATTTGCGCCTGATACGCCCGGTATCTCACGTGCAGAGGCCAACATTTCTGCACAGAGCTCTATTCCCGCTTCCAGCTGGTCATCAGCTTCTGCCATTCCGCGGATTTTCCCGTCCGGAATAAGTGCGCTCGGCATATTCTTTTTGAAATCGCGTGCGATCTTCGCGCTCGCCAGCAGGGGAATTTCAACCATTAACGAGGCGCGATGCATAACCCGGAGATCCACCAGCTTGCTGGCATACTTTTTCAACATGCTCTTGTTCAAACAGGGCTGCGTCAGCAAGAAAGACGCTCCAGCATCGATATTCTCGCCGATACGCGTTGCGACCCAGTCTTCAGCCGGCGCGAATGCCGAAACGTAGGTACCGACCGCGAATCCGGGCGGCGAGACCAGGCCGGACTCCTCGCTGATGCGCGTCGCCATTTCCATGAGCCGTGTTTCGTGGGTGTCGAACACCCCTTTGCCACGCAAGTGTTCCTCGCGAGACAACTTCGCGCCACGCGTAATGACCAGGGACGTGACGCCGAGCGCCGCGGCACCGAGCAAATCAGCCTGCAGGGCAACCCGGTTACGGTCCCTGCCGGTCATGTGAACTATTGCGTCACAGTCGTTGCGCAGCACGACCCCGGCCGCGACGAGCGAGGACATGTGCCCGACCGCCCCGCGATCATCAATAACGCCTAAGGCGTCGACGAAACCGGACAGGGATGCGACTGCCCCCTCGATTTCACTGACTGTCGTCGTCGGCTGCAGCGGCAAATCTGCGGTTATTACAAAGTCCTTTTGCCTCAGCGCATCGCGAAACGTCTTCAATTGCGTTCATCCCGGGTCATCAGCGAGCAATGATACCAGCGGCTGCGAACCTCGGTTAGACTGCGCAGCAATGATCACTCTGCCCAACAAAACGGCCATCCGGGAATTTGGCCGCTACCTTGCCGAGCACGGCTACGACACCGCATCGCTGACCGAACAACTCGGCCGCGCGCGGCCGCCCGCAGAGGGCGAGCAGGAGCAGATGTTCGACGATTCGCGTGAAATCACGACGGCGAACGTCCTCATCCGCTTGTTCCTGCTCGGCGCGGTTGTCGACGAGGCCGCGCTCGAAGAATTCTTGAGTGCGGCCGTCATAAAATTCTGCCGGTCGTCCAATCTGCTGATAAGCGAAGACGGAATGGTCCGTGCGCGGATCGTCATCGTGCCGGTAGAGGACCTGCTGTTCGCGTCCGATGCCTTTCATATTCTGGGCACCGCTGACGCAGGCAATTTCGTGCTTCCTGCAAGCACGCATTCGGCCAATTTCCTGCGCTACCTGACACTTCGGGAGGCGGTCGACTCAACGCTGGATCTTGGATGCGGCTGCGGTATTCACGCCCTGTTCGCGGCTCGTCACAGCGAACGCGTAGTTGCCAGCGATGTCAGTCCGCACGCGCTGTGGTACACGCAATTCAACGCAGCGCTCAACGGCATCGACAATCTCGAGACGGTGGAGGGCAACCTCTTCGAACCACTGACTGGGCAGTCATTCGACCTGGTGATCAGCAATCCGCCGTTTGTAGTCAGCCCCTCCGAGACCTTCGAGTACCGCGATAACGCGATGGAGCTGGACGAATTCTGCAAGGCACTGGTACGGGAGGCGCCGCAGCATCTGAACGACGGCGGCCATCTGCAGATGTTGTGTGAATGGGTCAAAGTCGAAGGTGAATCATGGCAACGGAGAATCTCAGACTGGGTTCGCGGTTGTGATGCCTGGATTCTCCACGCCACGCCGCTGTCGCCTGAAGGCTACGTCAGGCAACGCGCCAATGACGTATCAGGCGATTCGGTTGATACGGGTGCCGTCGATACCTGGCAGCAGTACTTTCACAAACACAGGGTCCGTGCTGTTCACCCGGGCATGATTACTCTCCGACGGCGAGACGGGGAGAACTGGTTGCACGTTCAGAACCTGACAGCTGATGTCACTACGCCGGCCGGTGAGGCAATTGCCGAAGGCATCGCCGCTGTCGACTTCCTCGAGGCCTGCGATGACGATGCATTGCTTGCCGCGACGCTGCTGCTCGTCGAAGACATGACCGCTGAGGAAATGCGTGACGACGACAAGGTAATAGGCGTTTGCCTGCGCATGAACAACGGCTTGAATACCGATGTCGAAATCGATGGTGCCGTCGCCGCTTTTCTGAACCTGTTCGGCGGTACGAAAACCGTCAGTGACTGCGTTATCGAGTTCGGCAAGGTCGCGGACGCCGATCCCGAGGCACTGTCAAAGGATCTTCTCGCGATCGTACGAGTATTTGTCAGCCGCGGCTTCCTGGTGCCGATAGAGCCAGAATAGAAAGCGCTACCGCAAAAGAAAAGGGCAGCCAATGGCTGCCCTTCTTGTTTCTACTTTGCAAATTGCGATCAGTTCCAATCGTAGGAGAACCTTATGCCGTATTCCCGCGGTCGGTTCGTATTGACGCGACGTTGGTTAAAGAAAGTATCGAAGAAGTACGGATTGTCAAAAAGTACCGCTCGCTCGTCAGTTACGTTGTTCACAAACCCTTCCACTACCCAGTTGTCCCCAGCCAAACCAATTTTCAGGTCGGCTATACCGTAGGCCGGCTGGATAAAGGTCGCTGCCGCCGAACTGCCCGGCTCATACGGGAATTCCTCAAGCTGATTGCGAGATTCGTCCTGCCACATGTACTGGCCGCGAACATACAGATTCTTGTCACCGCCAACGGTCCAATTATATTGCGCATATAAATTGTATTTGTGCTCCGGAACGTTGGGTAGCTGCGTGCCCTTCGGAACGACGGTCGTGACAAAAAAGTCCTCTGACGTCTCGGCCCTGACCCAGGTGTAGTTCAACCCCAGTTCCAACGCATCGGTCGGCGCAGCACGAAGCTCGAACTCGAGACCGGTTTGCTCGGCGTCACCCACGTTAGCCACCATGATCTGGAACGGCTGACTACACAGATCGACATCGGGAACCTCGCCCGGATCACAGGGCTGGAAGCTCGGGTCGAGCGCCTCGATCTGGTAGTTCTCCCACTGGCCGTGGAAGAGGGTTGCGTTAACCTGCAGTCTGCCGTCAGCCCAGCGTGTCTTGGTACCGATTTCGTAATTCTTCAGGAGGTCGGGCTGATAGGACTGCGGGAAGAACGTGAAGGGCGTCCGGTTGCGATTCGCGCCGCCAGCGCGCCAGCCCTCGGAGTACAGGCCGTATATCATCTTGTCGTCGTCGATATTCCACTTGAGCGAGACCTTCGGCACAACGTCACTGTTGCCGCCCTGCGGAGTCGTAATGTCCGGGTAGCCATCGGCAATAATGAACGGCTTGTCGACGTAGTAAGTCCGGTCCATATCCTGGTCGAAATACCGGAGACCGAGTTCGCCCGTGAGCGAATCGTTGAAGTCGTATGTGAAAGTACCAAACACAGCCCACTGCTCCCAGTCGGTGTCGTCAACCGACAGCCACCAGGACGGATCCACGCCCGAAGGTGCGTACAGGTAGGTCCAGTAGGCGTAGGACAGCGAATCCAGGAATTCCGGTGTTCGCGCGCGGTATTCCCAGTACTCGCTCTTTTCTTCATAGAACGCACCTACCGTCCAGCTCAGGTTTTCGCCTTCGTGCGACAGGCGGAACTCCTGCGTAAAGCGCTCGTTTTGCTGGTCGAGCGTGTTGAAGCCGACCGTATCCTGATCGCTGATTTGCCCCGGCAGGTAGAAGTACAGGTAACCCGTTCCCGGATCAACGCGTATTCCTCCGGCACCGAATGCGTGATTCTCCGCTCCCGCAAAACCGGACCAGCAGTAGGTCGCGTACTGCGGGCAGAAATTGTAGTTGAAGTATGCCGAGTAAGCGGTCCGGTCGAAGACGTAGTTGATGTCGCGATCGAAGTAACTCGTTACCGACGTGAACTCGACGCTGCCGAACGCACCATCGAGCGTCAACGCCGCCTGCGTCCACTCGTCATCGCGGGTATCGCGGTAGAATTTGACTGTCTTCAGGTCACCGACCGTGGGGTCATAGTCATTACGCGCGCCGGCCTCCGATGTCTGACCGATGTACGCGGCCGTCAGCGCCCATTCATCGTTGATGAACCACTTGGCGGACAGGCGCCCGCCGAGGTGTTCCACCTCGTTGATGTCGTCGCCAACAGCATCCGAGTTGTCCTTGGTGCCCCTCATAGGCGACACGCCGGCGACATTGTCGATAAAGCCGCCATCGGTTGCCGAGAAACCGACCAGTCGAATGGCGAACTTGTCCTCGACCAGCGGCATATTCAGCACGCCGGAAATATCGTAGCTCTCGGAAGACTTGCTGCCAGTGCGGAACATCGCACTCGCATTCGCAAAGAACGCCGAAGGATCAGGCTTGTTGGTAATGATGCGCAATGTGCCGGACTGTGAGCTGTCGCCGTACAGCGTGCCCTGCGGGCCAGCCAGCGCTTCGACGCGCTCAATATCGATCATGCGCGGTTCTGGATTAATAGAGAACTGCGTCAGGGGTTGCTCGTCGATATACAAAGCGGCAGAAGACGCAGCAATAAACGCTACCGGGTTGTCTGAGACGCCGCGGAAGATGATCTTGTTGGCGCCGGCGGTGCCACCGATGCTACTCATGCTCGGTGTCGCGCGTACGACATCTTCGATGTTCAACAGGCCTTGTCTTTTAAGGTCTTCACCCGTGAATGCCTGGATGCTGCCAGAAACATCCTGGAGGCTCTGTTCGCGCTTGCGCGCCGTTACGGTGATTTCCTCAATGCCGCCCTGCTGGGCGCCGTCCTGTGCTTGTGCCTCTTCGCCGTGACCGGCAACGGCCATGGAAACCGCTACTGCAAGAGCACTCTTTACTGGAATCCCATCCAGAGTCGAAACATCAGCCATTATCGCAACCCCCTGTTGATCTTATTGGCTCTAAATGTTGCTATCCTCTTCAGTCTACTATCGTTTTTTGCGCGCATACAACAAAGATTACCGATGGCGCACGCCGGCAGCGTTTCACAATACGCAATTGCGCAACAATCCGGCGTTTTGTTATGTTCCAGCCCCTATGAATATTGCCGAACCACTCAAGATGCTTGGCGACGTTGACGCCAGGCCGTTAATCGATGCCGTCCTTGCCCTCGACGACGAGACCTGGCTGGCAAACGTCAACCGGCAGAACGATTACGAGGTCCATAAACAGACTCAGTCTGTCGTGCTGGTGTTTTGCGATGGGACACCGGAAAATCTTGAAATCACCAAGGAAGCTGGCTGGGATGGCCTGGCTGAGGTGGCAATCCCCGTCATGCACGACCTGATTGGCCGGCACTATCCGCCGGGCGGCACGATTATCCGGGCCATGGCCGCGAAGTTGTTGTCAGGTGGACGCATCAACCCGCATTTCGACAGTCATGCAACGTTTCGCCACAGCCACCGTATTCATGTGCCGATCACGACGAACAAGCGCGTGCGCTTCATGATTGACGGGCGGCCCTACCACCTGGAGGTCGGCCAAGCGTACGAGATCAATAACCAGAAGACCCACAGCGTCATGAACAGCGGCAAGGAAGACCGCATAACGTTTATCTTTGACTACATGCCGCCCGACCTGGTTGCACGGGGCTAGCTACAGGTCCCGCGGCTTCCAATCCTCCGGCAAGTCGCGCAACAACGGCTCCAGTACCTCGATCATGGGCCCGATATGTGCCTCGTAACTGCGCCACTTGTGCTTCGCCGATGAATAGATCGGCTGCCGCACCTGTTCGGAGCTGGCCGTCTTGACCGCCCGGTCGGTCTCGTAGAATCGCAGGCAGGCATCGTCCCAGGGCAACTCGCAGAACTCCAGGATACGGCGCACCTGGATCTCGAGATCATCCACAACGTCCTCATACTGCACATCCAGGACCTTGCCCGGCAATACCGCATGCCAGTGATCCATGAGGCGCTGGTACTCCAGGTAGAACTCGGCCAGTTCGAATTGATCGTAAGTGAACGGCTGCCCACGTGCGAACAACTGTTTGAAACTTCCGAGGCAACTGTCGAGCGGATGACGTTTCGCATTGATGATCTTCGCGTTCGGCAGAACAAGGCTCAGGAAGCCGGCGTGCACGAAGTTGTTGGGCAGCTTGTCGGTGAACCTGGGCAGGTCCGTTTCGCGATGCCGTTCGGTGCGCTTCAGGTAATCCTCGCCCAGAGCCTTGAACTCATCATCATCGAGGAGCGCGATAACGCGCGGATAGGCTTTACGATCCTCACGATTCGCACCTGTTGACCGCGCGACTCGTCCGAGGTCTGGCAGCTCGTGCGTGCCCTCGACATCAGGATGACTCGCCAGGATCTGCTCGATCAATGTGGACCCCGACCTCGGCAATCCGACGATGAAAATCGGCGCATTGCTGGCGTGCCCCGTTCCTTCACGCTCGGCCAGGAACTCTTTCGAAAACACCTCGATGAACTGGTCGTGCAGGTCAACAGTCTGGACCGGATCGTAGGATTCGCGCTCACGCCGATTCTCATTGCCGAGCGCGTAGTGCTCGAATGCCTTGTCGAAATCCTGCTTGTCCTCGAAGGCCTTGCCGAGCGCGAAGTGGAAGTTGGCCTTCTGTTCTTCGATCAGCGACTCACGCGCGACACGCTGCTGCATGACCTCTATGTCGTCGTCATCAAACCGAAAGGTCTTGAGATTGGCCATGCTCCACCAGGTCTCGCCGTGGTCTGGATTGTGCTCGATGCATTTCCGGTAATGCGCGATAGCTTCTTCCTGCTTGCCCACGGTCTTCAGGATGTGCCCCATACCGGACAGCGCCCCGAAATTCGCCGGATCGATCTCGAGCGCCTTGCCGAACATCTCTAATGCTTCATCGTGCTGACCGATCATGGCCTTGACCGTGCCCGCCGAAACATAGCCATTGGGCTTGGCGGGCTCGAGCCGGATGACGCGATCGAATGCCTCAATCGCCTCCGCGGTCTTGTCCTGCTCCTGTCGTGCCAGGCCAATGTCCATCCAGCCAAGCGAGAAGTCCGGTGCGATCTCCAGTGCGCGATCGAGAAGCGCTTCGGCATCTCCCCATTGTTTGGCGCGCATGGCGATGCTTGCGAGCAGGCGCAACGCGTCAACGTTGCCCGGGTCCCTGAGCAGCACGTCACGGTAGATCTTCTCGGCTTCGCGCGGGTTACCCATGCGCTGCAGGTTCATGCCACGCACGAGGTCTTCGCGATGCGGGGTTAACTTGAACGATTCCTCGAACTCGCGCGTGGCTTCGTCGTGTTTGCCCAGCCCCGTCAGAACTTTCGCCTTCTTCGTGCGAATCGAAGCGCTGCCCGGCTCCAGCTTTTCAGCGCGCTCCAGGCAGTCCAATGCTTCACGCAAGCGGCCCTGCATGATCATCGACTCCGCCAGGCCTTCATGTGCCCTCGAGAAATCCGGGTAGATGCGTACGGCGCGCGAGAGGGTGTGCTCCGCTTCGTCCGGCTTGCTCTGCTGAATCAGCGACGCACCGAGCAGGCACAGCAGGTTCGCATCGCGCGGATTTGCGTTCAGCGCCTGGCGGCAGATGCGTTCGGCCATCGGTGCATCGCCGGCGCGCAGGAATGTCGTGGCCCGGTCGAAGGAAGCCTTGGGTGAATCGTGTTCGTTTTCTTGCACTTTATCGGGCTTTGTTACTCACAGCGGCCGGAATCATAACAGCGAGTGCCGCGATTGGGGCAATAAACAGCGGGTGAATCGCCCCTAGCCAGCCATCCACCTGCCCGTACCAGAAGATCTGGGAGCTGCAACCGGCTATAGCCGACACGAGGATCGCCCAGAATCCGGCTTGGGCCGGCGTCCTGTCCCAGAAGATCGACATGATGAACGGGATGAAGATTGCCGCCGGCGCGACGAGCGTGGCAAACACCACCAGGCTGACGACGCCCGGAAATACCAGGGAAATAATGAGCGCGATAGCAGCGAGTACGGCCGTAACCACTCGCGAGTGAAATACCTGCTTCTCCTCGCTTGCGTCATGTCCGAATATCGGCTCGTACAGATCCTGTACGGCCATTGACGACGCGCCCGCGAGGAACGAAGACGACGTCGACATCGTCGCTGCCATCACCGCCGTCATGATCAGCGCGCGAACGCCTTCCGGCAACACCTGGGCGACCAGCTCGGGCAGCGCCTGGTCCTGGTTTTCGAGCCCGGGCACAAGCACCGCCGCCGCGAGCCCAAGGATTGCGACACAACCGCCAAAGATCACGTAGTTGCAGCCGGTAAAGATGTAGGCAAAGCGCGCCGTCTCAGCGTCCTTGGCGGCAAGTGCTCGCTGCACGTAAGCCTGATCGACGCCATAGCTATAGAGCGCCAGCGCTCCCCAGGCGAGCGGCGTCCAGAGACCGAGTTCACTCAGACTGAAATGCTCTTTCGGCAGATTCGCCTGCAGGCCATCCACGCCGCCAACCGCATGCAGGGCCAGTACGACAGCCAGGATTACGCCGGCCATGAGCACAACGTATTGCAGGGCGTCGGTCCAGACGACAGCCCACAGGCCGCCCATCATCGTGTAGATGGCGAATACGGCCGTAATGATGAGCGACGACTGCGCGATCGAGAGATCAAACAGGGCAGACAGCAGGAGAGCCGACACCAGGATCTGCACCGCGACAAAGGCAACGGCCTCGACGATCTCGAGCACGGCCGTCAGGCGCTGCGTGTTCACGCCGAACTTCATGCCAATGTATTCGGGGATTGTCGTCAGCTTCAGCCTGCGCAGCTTCGGCGCGACAAAGATGCCAAGGAAGATGTAGGCGGGTATCGCCGCGTAGGTCCAGTAGATGCCTGACAGGCCGATCGCGTAGACCAGCCCGGCGCCGCCGATCATGCCGGAGCCCGAAAACTCGGTGGCCGCGAGACTCAGTGACGCAGGTACTTTACCGAGCTTGCGCCCGCACAGATGAAAGTCTTCAGCGCTGTGGATCCGCTTGGACCAGTATCGGCCAATTCCCAGCACCAGGCCTATGTAGGCCAAGAACATAAAGATGTCGAGCACGCTGACCCCCCAGCTTTGTTACTTGTTATTGTGTCGCCGCCCGCCTGTCACCGCTGATTAGCCACCACAGGCTCCACGCACCCCACAATGCGATGATCGGTAGCACGGTCCAGTAATCGCTCTCTTTCGGCAGGCTCCACCCCGGAACACCGCGGGCCGCTACGATGGCCGAGAGACACACGACGGGCCAGTAGACAGTAATACCCATCGCGGCGATCAATAAACCCCTGCCCCAGTCACGCCCTTTCGCAAACGCGACCAGGCCGACAAGCAGTAACGGGATATAGAAGACCGCATCACCGAATGCAAAACCATACCAGAAAGCGGTTCCGACCTCGGTTATCTGAGTTGCCGGCTCTTGCGTGCCCATTGCCACGCCGAAGTCGTAGTCCAGTGCCGACACGCCCTGCGCGTAAACGAGATATGCGGCAAATAGCCAACCGCTGACCTGGAGGAACCAGAATGATGCAGGTTGTTTCTTCATTAGAAATCTCCGAATACCGTGCACACACTAGGCTATGCTACGCCGATGACCACCCACGTCTACTTCGATCTTGACGGTACTCTGACCGACCCTTACGAGGGCATCACGAAATGCATCCTGTATGCGCTCGATGAACTCAGCTTCCCGCATCCCGACGACGACTACCTGTACAGCTGCATTGGCCCGCCTCTCTGGGACACGTTCCCGGAACTGGTCGGCGAGGAATTGACGAGGAAAGCGGTCGACCTGTACCGAGAACGCTTCGTTGACGTGGGCTGGAAAGAGAACAAGCCTTACGCGGGAATTGTCGAAGCGCTCGATGCGGTTTCATCGGCCGGGTACACGATGTTTGTCGCGACGGCCAAGCCGCATATGCACGCAGCTCGCATTGTCGAGCACTTTGGCATGGGCGAGTTCATCCACAATGTGTATGGCAGCGAACTGGACGGCACACGTGCGACGAAAACCGAGTTGCTCGCGTTCGCCCTGGATCGCAACCCCGGGGCGACACGCCACATTATGATCGGAGACCGGAAGCACGACCTTATCGGCGCTGTGGCGAACAGCATGACGCCGATCGGTGTTGCGTATGGTTACGGCTCGGTCGAAGAACTTGAAGCCGCTGGTGCGACCGCGATTGCCGACTCGCCGAGCGCCCTGCCCGGACTACTTAAGTAAGCGCATCTCGCATGGCTCGAATGTGATCGGGCCCCATACGGCAGCATCCACCGACAATCGTCGCACCTGCTTCCACCCACGCGAGCGCGGCGGTCGCGCAATCACCCGGCGTTACCGTTCCGGACCAGGAATTGTCTTCCACCGAGTAGACCTCGCCAGAATTGGGATAGGCGATCACGCTTTTTGCTGGCGCTGCCGCCCGAATCTTACGTATCAACTCGGGTACGAATTGCGGCGGCGTGCAATTGACGCCGACCGCGACGACCGTGGGATGATCATTGAATAGTGCGACAACGTCCGCGATTGGAGTGCCATCACTAATGTGTGTGTCGTCACAACACGAGAAACTCACCCACGCGGGCGTGTCACAGTCGGCGAGCAGGTCGACGAGAACCTCGGCCTCGAGCCTCGACGGAACGGTCTCAACGGCCAGTATGTCGGCTTCGCTTGCGTCGAGTAGTCTTAGTCTTTCATCATGAAACGCACGCAGTGTTTCTGCGGATACGCCGTAACCACCCTTGTACTCCGAACCATCGTGCAGCATCGCACCGTACGGCCCGATACTCGCAGCGATAAGCGGAACGTAATCAATGTCCGGATTGGCGGCCAGGAATTCGTTCCGTGCACGTGCGGCAAGATCGACAGACAGGCACATAAGATCATCTGCTTCATCGGCCGAAAGTCCCAGCGTCGCGAATCCCTCCCGGCTCGCCTGGTAGGTCGCGGTCGCGACGCACTCGGCACCCGCATCCAGATACGCCCGGGTCGCCCGGACGATCGCTTCGGGATTCGACTGTAACAACGAGGCTGACCAAAGCGCGTTGCCAATATCGCAGCCTTGCGCCTCGAGCTGAGTCGCCAGGCCACCGTCTATGAGGATCGGCCGATCGCGATCGAGTGCCTCCAGGAGCGTTTGTCTAATCGTCATTGTCTACCCGTACATCTACTTCTATGGAGTACAGTAATTTTGCCACTTTCACGGCCGCCAGGATGGTCAGATCCGGATGCCGCAGAGTGATATCTGTCGGCCCGTTGCCAAGGCGAATCGCCTCGACCAGCGTACCGGGGGAGCTCGTGCTGCCGCGTGTGCGATCCATGACCAGCGATCGTCCGGCGATCGACTCACCGTACTGCGGGTGATGGCGGTCAACAATTTTCCCGGTCTCGGGATCCAATCCACCCCAGAAACTCAGGGGCTGCGTCAACTTGAGTTCACCCGCCATCACATGCCTCTTCAACACAGTCACGCAAACTCGCGAAAGTCACGGCAACCCCGAGATCGGATGGGGCATACCAGGCCCACTTCGCCGAGTTCGTCATTACATGATCGCCTAACGCGGCTGCGACTGGGCGGTAGTACGTGCACCGACCAGTAATGAGCTCGACGCCGCTTTGCTCGAGCGTGCGGAGCAAGCCCGACTCGTGCAAATAGCCGAGTGTCGCGGCACTCGTGGATGCAATGAGACGCTTGCTCAGTTGGCGGCCATCGATCAGTGCGACAAGATTACGAAACTCGGCCGGCGAGAAATGTGGCGCGCCGACGCAAACGGCCGATACCTTGTCCCTCGTCGATGTGCACAAGCTTGCTGCGACGGCAGAGATCTCATCAGGCCCGATACGGATCGATGACCGGGGTACGGCGCCCTGGCAGGCGGCATCCAATGTCGGCGCCTCGGGCGTGATCCCGACGGCATGAAACATGCGCACGGAACCTGAACTGGCTGCTGCGCTTCCGAGTGCACGTAGCTGTTCGACCGTCGTACCTGGCCGCAGCCCATTGATGGCCGGTAATTTGTCGCCCGCCTGGCTTCCCACCAGTATCCCGAGCGAGTGGAACATCCACTCGTCGGCGAACCAGTCTTCAGGAATTTCGTGTAGATCAAAGACTACAGTCGCTTTGCGACCCTCCGTCCGATGCAATCCGTACTCTGGAACGCGCCCAGTGATAGCCGCGCACATATCGATGAACTCGACGTAGCGATTCGTGCGGGCACCGAGCACCGAGTTGGCATACACGACAGCACTCGACTCGCACCATGCAACGTGTTCACCGAATCCGGGTTCCGGTCGCGTGTGATACGGCGCGCAACTCAGGACAGCCTCACAGCCCATGCTCTTGTAGAGCTCGACCAACTCGGCGGCAATGCCACTATCGTCGGCGGGATTACGAGGATCAAACGAACAAGCCGTCAGCGTTGTCGGCACTGAGACGGTCGTTCCCCACTCCGCCAGTTTCTTCGCAAAATCTACGTTGGCCTGGCTATGGAGGTACGCGCTGGCGACGTGCGCCCATTCGATATCGATGAATCGATTCGCGCCAAACGCCTCACCAACACTGATGAGTGTCTCCATCGCAAATCTCGCACCCTCACCGCGTGAGCCCGCGAGCATTTCCTTGTCCATGGTGGTCAGGCCAAGCACGGCATTGAGTGTATCAAACGCGCGAGGACCGCTCCGGCTGCGGTTTCAAGCGGCCGAGTGATAAACTTCAGCGGTCCTCCACCGGTTAAGGAATTTCTCAATGCGTACCAGATCTATGCTGTTCGGCCTCCTTGCGCTGCCTGCTGTTGTGTTTGCGGATGCCAGCGACGGCCAGTTTATGGGCTATGAGCTCGGAACAGACTATGCGACGACGCCAAAACAAATTGAGAGAACGACTACGGGAGATGTGGTGATTGTGGCGGAGGATCCGTTCAAGCCGGCCGATATCCAACAAGTGAAGTTATTTGCTACGGCCGAATCGCGAACGATTGGTTACATCAGTGCAGCCAGTTGGTATGCGACGGAGAGCGAGGCGCGTGAAGTCGGTCGTCGATACGCACAATTACTGCGCGTCAAGTACCCGGATTGGGAGTTCGGCCGGGAAACCATGGATGCCAGCTCGCGCATTGTCGAGGTCAATTTCGACAAGGCTCCCTATACCCTGCAATTGCGCCTGGTACGCGACGAACATGAAGGCAGCACGATGTGGCGCTTCTCCATGGGGCTCGGTTGGCAACCAGGCACCAAGGAATGGCGCGCATGGCAAGACATATCCACCGCCCAGCAATCTGCGGCAATGGCGACTGAGCGCGAGCAGATATTGGAAAACTCGGATGTGCGCGGACTATAGCGCGAACCGAAACTGGAAGGTTATTGGAGTCGTCGCGCTCTTCGCGGCGGGTCTGGTCGTTTCGGGCGTGCTGCGATTCCTTCATCTGCACACCGAAGATCCGATCGCACTGAGCGCCTATGCGACCCAAACCTATGTCGGTCTTACTATCCTTGCAGCGGTCCTGCTGCGGCGATCCGGAGTTCCGTTTAATCGCCTCGGATTTGGACTGGCATGCAAGCCTGTGAAATATCTTGCCCTGGCGGCGGCCGGCGTCGCACTCATGCAATTGACAGGTTGGCTGCTCGACCCCGTTTGGGAGCGCGTCTTCGGTGGGAGTCGTGACCTCGCGAGGTTCTCCGATGTCGCTGGCTCGCCAGAGGCATTGATGAAGCTGATGGCATTTAACTGGACAGTTGCTGCCTTTGGAGAAGAGCTGGCGTTCCGCATCGTGCTGATGCGTGGCATATCGTTCGCACTTGGCGACAGTCGGACGGCATTCGGTGTCGCGCTGATCGTCCAGGCTGTCATCTTTGGTCTCGTTCACGCCTATCAAGGGCCGGCGGGCATCTTCGGAGCTACGATCAATGGGCTGATCTTTGGCGGCCTCACATTGGCTGCGCGTGGAAGTATCTGGCCCGCCGCGATCGCTCACGGTTCGAGCAACTCAATAGGTATCATGGAATTGTATTTATCGGGCTAGTGCACGAGCTGCCCGGGCCCGAAAACCAACTGGAGAATAGGTATGAAGAGATATCTGGCAATCATTCTGATATTGATTCCGTGCCTTGTGATCGCATCCGAACAATCCCCGTACGCTGGAGAGGAAATTCGGTCAATCAAGTCGATGTCCGAGCAGGAAATCGA
>Ga0316192_10000441_pt1 | contig 30299 bp, 27 predicted proteins | sample MerIslwburrow_MG_FD_204931 | JGI IMG/M metagenome (GOLD analysis project Ga0316192, IMG submission 204931) | Coastal sediment microbial communities from Maine, United States - Merrow Island worm burrow | ecosystem: Environmental > Aquatic > Marine > Coastal > Sediment | place: USA: Maine...
CAGGATGAGAAGGCGCGATTCGTTGTTCGACCACACTGCCCCGGGCGACGCGTCACGATATTTCGGACTGACCCTGGCGGCACGGCTATCGAAGCCCCCGAACACGCTTGACGTGCTAGGTTGACAGCTTGTTATTGGGGCCCTATGGGCTGTGACGGAGGAACACTATGAGTGACGCGCCATTCAGGCAGGATACACATCAAGGATTTTCGAACCAGGCCGGGATGGCCGGCGATCCGGGTCAGATCCAACTTCCCGCTGGCGTAGGCGTGGCCAGCCCGTGGACGCGCTTGGGTGCGGCCCTATTGGACTCCCTCCTCATGCTGGTGACGTTGTGGATCGGCTGGATGATCCGGGCCGCCACCATCGCCGGCACCGGCCAGACACCAGCCAAGAGGCTGATGGGACTTCGGGTAATCGGAGCCGATTCTCTGAGGCCTGTTGGTTTCGCCAAGATGTTCTGGATGCGGGGAATCGTCGGCAGCCTCGTATCTCAGATCGCTATCCCAATCACCCTTGGCATTCTGCTCTTCATGCCGTTCTGGGACAAGCGCAACCAGAATATCTGGGACAAAGTATCCAATACCTATGTGGTCAATGATGCCAACGACGCTTGGGCCACAAAGCCAAATCTCATGACGTGAGATGATCGTTGAGGAATAGAACAGGCGAGCCTCGCCGCAGGGGGATGAGATGGCCCCTTCGGCGACGCTCGGGGTAACGTCGTCGCCAACCTGCACCGGAGCGACGAACATGACCATCGACCGACCAGGCGCCGAGCATCAGGCGTGGATCGACCAGATCAACGAAGAGCCGCTGGAGCCTGATCTGGCCATCTGCGACCCGCACCATCACCTGTGGCTCGATCGCGGGCACACCGGCTGGCCCTACACCCTCGACGATCTGCACGCCGACACCGGCGCGGGCCACAACGTGGTTCGTACGGTGTTCCTGGAGTGCCGGGCCGAGTACCGCAAGGACGGCCCGCGGCATCTGCGACCGGTCGGCGAGACCGAGTTCGTTGCCGCCCTGGCCGAACAGAGCGCGGCGTCGAACCAGGCTGAGATAGCCGCCATCATGGGTCACGCCGATCTGTCGCTTGGTGGTGCCGTGGAGGAGGTCCTGGCCGCACACGAGGAAGCCGGCGGCGGTCGGTTCCGCGGTGTTCGTTACATCACCGCCCAGGACGACCATCCCCCACTGGCCATGGGTCCAAGCTCAGCCATGGACGATGCCGACTTCCTCGATGGGGTACGCACCGTGGGGGCCATGGGCTACACCTACGACACCATGGTCTACCACCCGCAACTGCCCGAACTGGTGGCCGTGGCCCAGGCTGCACCCGAGACGCCAATCGTGGTCGACCACCTCGGTGGGATACTCGGGACCGGCCCCTACACCGGCCGCCGCAAGGAGATCCTCGACTTCTGGCGCTCGGCCATGACGGAGCTGGCCTCCTGCCCCAACGTCCATCTGAAGGTCGGGGGGATCGGCATGCCGATGATGGGATTCCGGTGGGACAAACAGGATCGTCCACCGTCTTCGGCTGAACTGGCCGCCCCCTGGGCCGAGCCCATCCAATGGGTGATCGATACCTTCGGACCGCAACGCTGCCTGTTCGAATCGAACTTCCCGGTCGACAAACGCGGGGCCGGGTATGTGGTGCTGTGGAACGCCTTCAAGCGCATCGCCGATGGCGCCGGGTACTCAGCAGCAGACAAGCGCGACCTCTTCCATGACAGCGCGGCCCGGGTCTACCGTCTTCCCCTACTCGCCGATCACGGGGCCTCCGGGTAGGTTGCCTGCCATGACGGGTAAATCGGCCGGACCGACCGGGAACGGTGCAAGCTGACCGCAGAAATCAGGTTTGGGGTGACACCCGCCTGATAGCCCGCTTGTGGCAGGGTTGAAGCTTGGGTTTTGTTCGACGACCTCCAATCTGGCTCGCCACGGTGATCGCCTGCACCATCGTCACCGTTGGCTGCAGCACTGGCGGGGGCCTGCTTGGCCTCGGGTCGACCTCCGTCGCCCCCCTCCCTTCATCGGTGGTTCCGCCGGTCCCTTCGGGTATCGCCCCCGCCCAATCGGGCATCCCACCCACCGCGGACGCTTCGCCGACCCTGCCGAGGCCAGAAACCACAACGTCGACCATTCCGGCTTCGCCTTTGGCCCCCGAGTTCGACGCCATCGCCACCCAGACCTCCATGACCGTTGAGGCCCGGGCCCTGTTGGCGCAGTCGAACCCCATGTTGGTCGACGTGGCCACCCTGGCTGCCAGCTGCTCACTCGACCCTGAACTATCGGTGCTTGGCTGCCATCGGCCGGGGCAGATCGCGGTCCTGGCGATCGACGACCCCCGCCTGGCTGGTATGACACAGGCCACAACCGCCCATGAGATGCTACACGCCGCCTGGTCGATGCTGTCGACCAGCGAGCGGGCGGACCTGGCCCGGTTGCTGCACACCGCGTACGCCCGAGTGTCGACCTCCGAGTTGGACTCGCGAATCGAGGCCTACCGCCTCCGCGAGCCGTCGGTTGTCGATAATGAGCTGCATTCCATCCTCGGTACCGAGGTGGCCGATCTCGGCCCCGAGCTTGATGCCTACTATCAACGCTGGTTCACCGATCGCTCCGCCGTGGTTTCGCTGGCAGGAGCGGCCCGCACCGCCTTCGTCTCGATCGAGAGCCAGATCAGCGACATCGACGCCCGGCTCGGCCCTCTCCAGCAACGCATCGAAAGCGACGACGCCACCCTGGCCGCCGACCAGGCCGCACTGGACGGTCAAGCGGCCGAATTGCAGGCCCTGCAATCGGCTGGGCAGATCGAGCAGTACAACGCCGGGGTCGAACCTTTCAACCGACTGCTGGATCTCTACAACCAGTCGGCGGCTGCCCTTCAGGCCATGATCGACGACTACAACGCCCTGGTGGACGAGCGAAACGCTCTTGCTGCCACCCACACCGAATTGGTTGCCCAGATCTCGACCACAGCGGAGCAGCTGCCGACGGGTTGATACCGCCGGCGCCCGCAACCGGCAGGCACCGACGACGGCATTACCGGCCGATCACCTCGGCCTCGCAGACCAACGACTACCTCGACGGGAGCACGGTCTCGATGTTGAGCTGACCGGCCAGACCCGCGGCGCGATGAACTGCCAGTTCACGCCACTCATCCGAGGTGGACATCTCAAACAGGGCGGCCCGGTGCGGATAGCTGGCAATCGCCACCTCGTCCCACAACTCCTCAACCTGGCCTAGGGCAAGGAAGGTAACATCGGCCGCAAACTGCAATTCACCTCCGTACCGGGGCAGCAGTTCGGCCACTCCCCGACCGTAGATCTGGTACGCCTCGTATCCGGTGAGGTCGGTTTCACGACCGTCCTCGTACTCCGCCCGATCCTTGAATTTGAGCAGGTTGACCATGTAGATCGGCCCTTCGGGTCCGGACTGCATCATCTCTTCGATGCGCTCACGGCTGGTGGGCATCACCTCGTTCACGACCTCCATACAAGCTCCTTCTCGTCGTTGCGGTTCAGCAGTGCATTTAGATGGTGATCGTGGTGAGATCATCACCGATAATGGTCTCACCATCGAAGTGTTCGGCGGCCCGGGCGATCCATTCCGGATACTGCTCAGGAGTCGGGGCCGGAACGAGGTGGGTCAGGACCAACCGCTTGGCCCCAACCCGGGCCGCCGTTTGGGCCGCCTCGACCACGCCGGAGTGGTAGTCGAGCACATCCTGCATCATCGCGTTCGGTAGCAGCTTCACCAGATCGCGCCGGATCACGGTTTGCACATAGGCATCCGCACCGACGGCCAGGACATCAACCCCTTCACACGGAATGGTGTCACCCACCAGGGCCGCCACCGACCCCTCATGGGTCAGGCGGTAACCGATGGTCGGCTTGACCGGGGCGTGAACCGTGGCCTCGGTGGTGATGTGGACATCGTCGACGTCAAAAGCAACACCTGGTTCCAGTTCGTTGACCTCAACGTTGGGGCCCGAGGTCAACACCTCGTGGTGTTCGATCCGATAACCGATGTCGGCCTCCAGTGCGTGCACCTGTCGCTCAACGAACTGGGCTGTTCCCGGGGGACCGTAGATCGGCAGTGGGGCCCCTCGGGTCATGATCCAGTGGGTGGTGATCACATCGTTCAAGGCGCTGACGTGATCACTGTGTAGATGGGTGATGAGCACCGCGCCGAGGAAACCGGGCAACGAGCCGGCACCCGCCATCCGCATCACCACCCCACGGCCGGCGTCGACCAGGATGTGGGTGTCGCCCGCCTTGACCAACGTCGACGGGCCGGCCCGGTTGGCATCGGGCAGCGGTGATCCAGTACCGGTCAGAACGATGTCCATGGCGGCAGACTACTTCTTTCGCCTATGGGAGGCGCAATTCTTTCCGGCACTGCATCGGGAGCGAGCAAGCCATCCAAAGCGATGAACAGGGGCACGCCCGCAATCAGCCCAAGGCTCAAGAGAGGAAGTCACCCCGAAAGCCCGTAGGTTGGATGACGACTCGCAAGGTAGCGAAGTCGTACGGAAAAGAGCGTGTAATGCAAGGCACCGTTAAATTCTTTAATAGTGAGAAGGGCTTCGGCTTCATCTCGCGCGAGCAGGGAGATGACGTCTTCGTTCACTACTCCAACATCACAGGTGACGGTTACAAGTCGCTTGACGAAGGCCAGGCCGTCGAATTCGACGTTGCTCCCGGCCGCAAGGGAGAAGAAGCCAAGAACGTTCGAGCGATCTAACAAGATCCACAACACTACGACAGATGCCGTCGGCTTTCAGCCGGCGGCATTCGTCGTTTTCAAGGATCCAGTTCGCCGACCATGGAAGCCCGCTCGTCAACGGCCGCCGCCGACAATGAGTATTGAGTCGGTCACCGAGACCTTCTCGTAGTTTCCGCCACCGACGGTGATCGTGACCCGGCAGGCTCCGGCAGGCTCGCGGGTGGCAGCGATGCCGAAGTCAGTGAGTTTTGGCGTGCCGTCACCGCCGACCAGCACGTTGGCCGGCTTCACGTCGCGCTCCCCACCGGCCTCAGCAGCACCCGGGATCCAACTCATGGACCAATTTAACAAGTAGATGATTGACAAATTAGAGTGAGGGGTCGAGCATGGCGGCATGGAAGCATTGGCTGGCCGACTCGACGATCTGCGATCCCAGGGTCAACTGTTGACCAAGGTGGGGCGACACCCCGTCGTGGTGTTCTGGCACGAGGACCGGGCCTGGGCCATCGAGGACCGTTGCCCCCACCTGGGGCTTCCCCTGCACCAGGGCACGGTGGAGTCGGGCATGGTGACCTGCCATTGGCATCATGCCCGCTTCGATCTGTCGTCGGGCTGCACCCTTGACCCCTGGGCCGACGACGCCTCGGCGTATGACGTCGATATCCGCGGTGATGAGGTCTTTGTCGGCTTACGCCCCGACCCCGATGCCAAGGCCCGGCTGCGGTCCCGCCTCCAGAATGGCCTTGAGGATCAGATCACCCTGGTCACGGCCAAGTCGGTGCTGGGTCTGCTCGATCTGGGGGAGCCGGTGGCCGACATCGTGGCCGTCGGTGCCCGCTTCGGGGCCACCAACCGGGCCGAGGGATGGAGCAGCGGCATGACGGTTCTGACGGCCATGGCCAACGTTGTTCCCTGGCTACGCCCCGACGACCAGCCCCTGGCCCTGACCCAGGCCCTCGCCTTCCTGGCCAGCGACGTGGCCGGCCACGCCCCCCGCTTTGCCCTCGACCCCCTCCAGGGCTCCGAGGTCGACGCCGAGCGCCTGACAGATTGGTATCGGCGCTTCATCGACACTCGTTCCGGCGACGCTGCCGAACGGGCCCTGGCCACCGCCCTCGACTCCAATGGCGCCGTCGCCCAATCGGCTGCTGCCCGGCGGGCCGAGGTCGAGGGCATGTTGTTCGCGGCGACCACCGACCATGTGTTCATCGACGAGGGCCACACCATCGACTTCGCAAACAAGGCCTTCGAACTGATCGATCTCCTTGAAGCCGACGCCGCTCCCCTACTGCTTCCCACCCTGGTCCACCAGATGGCCTCGGCCACCCGAAGTGAGGAGCTGTCGGAGTGGCGTCACCCCCACGACCTGGCCGAACTGATCGACGACACGACACTGCTGGCGGGCACAGGAGCCGAGAGCTTCGGTGATGCGGAGGTCTCGGCGCTGGCCTGGAGCCTACTCAACGACGACCCGGTGGCCGTGGTTGATGCCCTGGTGACAGCAGGGGCCGATGGAGCAACGGCTGAGCAACTGGCCCGGGCAGTGGCCTATGCCGCCTCACTGCGGGTGCTGCGCTTCCACACCCAGAACGACCACCGCGACTGGAACATCGTCCACCATGGTCTGACCACGGCCAATGCCGTGCACCAGGCCGTGGCTCGCCAACCATCGCCGGAGCTACTCCGCGGCGTGTTGCACTCCGCCCTCAAGGTCTACCTCGACCGTTTCCTCAACGTCCCCGCCGCTCGACCCCCTACAGCCACGAACGGCTCGTTGGCGGCCCTGGCCACCCATTGGGACGCCCAGGGCGAGGTGGAGCAGGCAGGACAGGAAGCCTATGGATTCCTGTCCGACGGCGGGGACCCGACGGAACTGATCGCCGCTCTCGGCCATGCGCTACTGGTGGAGGACGCCGGATTCCACTGGTTCCAGATCTACGAGGCCTCGGTGCGCCAATACCAGGCCTGGCCCGAGGGCTCGGAAGAAGGCCGGCTCATCCTGGTGGCCTTCACCCGGTTCCTGGCCGCCCACACCCCCACCCGACGCGAGCTGTCGCGGGTGGTGGACATCGCTCGCCGCCTCCGCCGAGGCGACGAACTGTTCGCCGGACCGGGCTGAGGTCAGCCCTTCACCGAGCCAGCCAGGATGCCTCGCACGAAGTACCGCTGCAGACCGAAGAACACCATCAGGGGGAAGAAAGCCTGGACAAAGGCCGCGGCGGGCAGCAGGTGTTCATTTCGCCCGAAGTCGCCTGCCAGGTTGGCGATGCGGATCGTGGTCGGAATGGCGTCGGGGTTGGTACCGGCCATGGTGTTGGCGATCAGGAAGTCGTTCCAGGTCCACAGGAACTGGAAGATGGCGAAGGCGGCCAAGACCGGCACCGAGAGGGGAAGCACCAGGCGCCAGAAGATGGTGAAGTGGTCGGCGCCGTCGATACGGGCCGCTTCGAAGAGGTCGCTGGGCAGGTCCGAGATGTAGTTGTGGAGAAGGAAGATGGCGAAGGGCAGGGCAAACCCGGTGTGGGTGAGCCAGACCGCCGTGGTGGTGTTAACCAGTCCCAGGTCGGGAAACAGGGTGATCGTCTTGTCGAACAGGGGCAGGGTGAGGTGGGCGCCCCCCACGTACAACTTGAGCAGCGGGATCAGGGCCACCTGGAGGGGGATGGCCAGCAGCGAGACGGTGCCGATGAACAGCCACTTGCGACCCTTGAAATCGATCCAGGCGAAGGCGTAGGCGGCGAAGGCGGCAATGGCGATGGGAACAACGGTGGCCGGGATGGCGATGGCGAAGGAGTTGAGCAGTGACTCGTTCAGGCTGTTGGTCGATTTGGCGTCGAAGACGGCGCGGTAGTTCTCAAGCGTCAGACCACCCTCGTCGCCAAAGACCCGCCACCAGCCCTCGCCCCGCTGGTCATCGCGCCGGCGAAATGAGTTCACCAGGATCCCGACCGTTGGCAGGCTCCAGGTCATGACAATGATCCAGAGCACGGTGGTCGGGATCTTGCGGAGGGCGCCGTAGATCACTGAATCCAAGCCGCCGCGGCCTTGGGAGCTGGGAGGAAGAGCTGCGGTCATCTCAAGAATCCCTCTGCATGCGCCTGATATTGAGAACCATCACCGGCAGGACCGAGAAGAACAAGATCGCAGCCAAGGCGGCTCCAACCCCTCGATTCTGATTTGTGAACGCCTGCTGGAACATGTCGTTGGCCAGCACCTGGGTGCCGAAGTTGCCGTTGGTGACAACCTTGACGATGTCGTAGACCTTCATGACCAACACGATCAATGTGGTCACGACAACCCCGATCGTGGTCGTGATCTGAGGGATCGTGACCCGCCAGAACACCTGCGACTCCGTGGCCCCGTCGACCCTTGCCGCTTCCAGGAGTTCCGTTGGTACCGCCTTGATGGCGGCCGAGAGGATGACCATGGCAAAGCCGGTCTGGATCCAGATCAGGATGACCATCAGCCAAACGTTGTTGAACGGGGTGTCCTGCACAAAGAAGACCGTGTCGGGTTTGATCGCGCCGTCGGCGCCTTCGCGGAACCCGCCGATACCTTCGCCCAACCAACCGATGTAGCGGAAAGCGATCCAGCCAAGGAAGACGGTGGCGATTGCAGGCAACGCCACATGGTCCCACCGACGGCGGACCAGGGATCGGGCCGTCGCGGCCAGCGTGCCCAAGAGGGCAAGCCAGAGCACGACCGTCCCGACGGTGGTGGGGATCCCGCTACCAGTGCTGAGGCGTCCCAGGCCGACCCAGAGGGCGTTCAAGAGCCCCGTCTGTGGCTTGGAGGTATCGCGGGCCAGGTACATGAACCGCCAGATGACCGATGCCCCGACCAGGGAGATGGCCATGGGCATGAAGATGATCGACTTGGCCGCCGATTCGAACTTGGCCCGATCGGCCAGCACGGCAATGGCCAGGCCCAACCCGGTGGAGAAGACCGTGACGGTGAACACCCACCAGACGTTGTTCAAGATCGTGCCCCGCAGCACCGAGAACACGGCGAAGGCGATCAGCACCGACGACAGGATCAAGGGGGCGAAGGCCGGACCACCGGCTTCGAAGCCGGAACCCGATTGCAACCGGCGGGCGAAACCAACCACGAGCGCCAGCACCAGCAGGATGATCCCGACAATGAAGAGACGACTGGTGAAGATGGCACTCCAGGCGCCGATGTCGAACGAGTTCACGTCGGTGAACACCGAACGGTAGTTGTCGATCCCGACAAAGAACTCCGAATCGCGATCCTTGAGCGACAACCAGAGAGTAAGCATCGTTGGGGCCACCAGGGCGATGGCCACAAAGGCCAGGGCCGGAGCAACAAAGATGGTGGCTCGGGACCGGGTGTCGAGTCGACCTCGACCAAGGCGATCGGTGTTCTTGCCCCGCCCGACGCGCAGTCCGAGCAACAGTCCGGGAACGGCGGCACCAAGTACCGCCTCAGTCACTGAACCACTACCGAGGTCAGGCATGGCGAAGGCACCGAGCAACCAACCGATTGCCGCCCCCCATAGCAGGCCGGTGGTCCAACCCCGGCCGCGTAACACCCCGAGGCCGGCCCCGATGGCACCAACGACAACGGTCCAACCAATCAGCCATCCCGCTTCGATCTCGGGCCGGGCCTCTTCGACCAGGCGTAGCCCGATGGCCACCCCAACGATCAGGCCACTACCAACACCGACGATCAGCCGGGTGAGAGCTTCCTCGGTCCTGGCCACCAATACGGCCAGCGCGGCCACGATCAGGCCGCCGAGTACCGGTGTCCAGATCAGCTCGCCGAAGTTTGTAATACTGTCACTGCTTGGTCCGTTGGATTGAAGGAGTCGGTTTCCCTGCAGAAGCAGCAGAACCACAAATCCACCAACAAAGCTGATGAGGGCGCTGAAGCGAACCCAGTTCTTGTGGACCTGGTCGAAGAGCAGATTCGCTCCCACCCAGACTCCGGCGCTGATACCGACCGCCGCCACGATCAGGATCAGGGTGTCGAACAGTTTCTGCATTGCGCCCCACCTCCCCTTTCGGACCCCATGACCACTCCCCCACTTGTCGGCCTGACACCGATGGTTGGACTCAACCTTCGATGCGGGCCCCTATCCCGTATACGGCGTTGGGATGGCCCGGAGGCCATCCCAATCGCTACGTGGACGATGACGCCAATCGACGCCGAGTTACTTGAACTACTCGGGCCAGCTGAGCTCAATGGCGGCCGCTGCCTCGGCTGCGGTCTTGTCACCATTGACCGCAGAGGTGCCCTCGGTCCAGAAAGTACCGGCGCCCACATCGGCGGGCATCAGGTCAGAGGCGTCGAAACGCAGGATAGCTGCTTCGTCCAGAATCGACAGGAACGACTGCTCCAGCGGCTGGTAGATGCCCGGATCCTGGCCCTTGGCGGCCGAGAGGAAGCCGGAGAGGGCGTCGCCGCCACCCTTCAGCTCAGCCTGGGCCGCTTGACGGGCCTCGGCATAGTCGGGAGTTGACATGTAGGCGAGCAGAGCCATGGTGGCTTCGCTGTCGTTGAAGCCGGCAGCAAGGGTTCCGGCGCCCAGCAAGGGGGCGTCACCGTTGATGTCGGGGAAGTAGAACACGTCGACCGCACCGTCGGAGCCGTCGGCGAAGGGGGTGCCCTCCGGCATGAACGCAGCGTAGAAGCTGGCCTGACGGTGCATGAAGCAGTCGCCGTCAACGAGGGGCTGACCGTTGTCCTGGAAGGCGGTGGCGGCAATCGAACCGGCCGAAGCGAAGACGTTGTCCTCGGTCCAGAGGTCCAGAACCGTCTGCATGGTCTCGACGATGCGGTCATCGTCGAAGGGGATCTCGTGGGCAACCCACTGGTCATACACATCGGCGCCGTGTTGACGCAGCACCAGGTCCTCGACCCAGTCGGTGTAGGTCCAGCCGGTGGCCTGACCCGACTCGATGCCGACGCACAGCGGCTTGGCCACACCGTCGGCGGCCATCGTCTCGACCAGAGCGGTGAACTCGTCGAACGTGGTTGGGATCTCGTAGCCGTTGGCCTCGAACGCAGCAGGCTGGTACCAGACGAGTGACTTCAGGTCGGACTTGACCGGAACCCCGTACTGGGTGCCATCCACGTTGCCAAAGACGGTCCAGGCCTCGGCCCAGTTCTCCGCCGTTGCGGCGGCCGCTTCGTCGTTGAGGGCAACAACGGCACCATCACGAGCGAAGTCGGCAAGCTTGCCGGGCTGGGGGAAGATCGAGATGTCCGGAGCGTTACCGGCCTCGACCTGCACGTTGATTTCGGCTTCCCAGTCGGCTGAGCCGATGTAGGTGACCTCAACGCCATGTTCGGCGCCCCAGGCGTCGAACACTTCCTGCAAGGCGCCGGCCTCGCTCTCGTCACGCTCGGGGCCGGTAACGGTCAGCGTGGCCGCTTCACCGTCTTCGTCCTCCATTGCGTCTTCGTCGTCTTCCATCGCCTCGTCGGCGTCGGCGTCGGCGTCGGCGTCTTCGTCGTCTTCCATCGCCTCGTCGTCAGACGAGCCGTCGGCTTCGGTTGCTTCGTCGTCACCCGTGTCGTCACCACATGCGGAGGCGACGAGGGCAAGGGCGAACAGCAACGCGAGCATTTTCAGCAAGCGCGTACGCATGGTTGGAACCTCCAGAAAGGGCCGAAGGGATCGACCCGCTACTTGTTGCACCGCATCCACGAGCAACTTTGCAAGCGCTTACATTACCCAGCTCATGAGCCACAAAGGCCCTCGTGTCATCCTGGTGTCACCTTGGCGTCACCTTGGCGTCACCTTGGCCCGGGCCTGGCCGTCGTCGCCCGCTCCACCACTGCGGTCGACACCTTCGCCATCGGTTCGACCAGAACGCCGCCGTTGAGCGCATCAAGCAGGAGGCGTGCGGCCAAGGGACCATGACGATCAACCTCCTGACAGATGGTGGTCAAACCGAACGCCTCAGCCACCTCGTGATCATCAACCCCCATGACGCTTAGATCCTCGGGGACCCGGACACCTCGCGCCCGAGCGGCGCCAATGGCCCCGAACGCCATCTCATCGGAAATGGCGAACACCGCGCTGGGCGGGTTCGCAGCCCGCAGTAGTGAAGTCATGGCCTCGCTGCCTCCTTCCACCGAGAAGTTGCCAACAGCCTGCAGCGAGGACTCGATGCTCATGCCCCGGGAGCGGAGCTCCTGTTCGAAGCCGCGCCGACGATCATCGGGGACACTGAACGAAAGGGCCTCGCCATGCTCTCCGGCGATCAGGCCGATGCATTCATGACCAAGATCGGCCAGATGGCTGACCGCGAATCGGCCGATTGCCACATTGTCGACGACGACACCGGGGAAGCCGGAGCCATGACCTCCGATGGTGACGGTGGGAACTCCGGCTCGCAACATGATGTCGCGCTCGGCTTCCTCCATGGCCAGTTCAACCATCACCACCCCGTCGGCCCACCCTTGATAGGCCGTCTGGTTGACGAACAGGCTCCGACGCTCAGGGGTGGGGATGGCCGAGATCAGCACGTTGTAGCCGGCCTCGGCGAACACGGCCTCGGCCCCGGCAACCACCTCGCTGAAGTACCAACTGTTGAACACCGGAACGGCTATGGCCACCGCACCGCCGCGGCCAGCGGCCAACCGGCTGGCGTTGGGATCGGCCCGGTAGTTGAGTTCCTGGGCCGAGCGCACGACACGCTGCCGGGTTGAGGGCGCCACGTTCGGCAACCCTCGCAGGGCTCTACTGACCGTCGCCACCGAAACCCCGGCGGTGACGGCAACATCCTCGATCGTCGCCCGGCGGGACGCGAAGTTGGTCACCGGTCAATACTTACATCAGGGCCAGGTCAGCACCATCATTGACCCGCCGAAGGCCTCATGGCGGCGCACCTGGTCGGGGGTGGGAGAAACCAGTTGAGGTGTCATGATGGCGCCTGTGGCAACTGAACCTACTTCCCTCATCTCCACCGACGTCCGCCAACTTGGACATTTCAGCGTCGGGCCGCTAGCCTACGGGCTCTGGCGCTTCACCGAATCCGATCCCGCCTCCGGCATCAAACTGATCGAGGCGGCATTGGAGGCGGGCATGAACCTCATCGACACCGCCGATGTCTACGGGCTCGACTGGGGTGGAACGGGTTTCGGCTCGGTGGAGGAAAACCTGGGGCGGGTCCTGGCCCAGGCCCCCGAGCTGCGGGACCGGATGGTGCTGGCGACCAAGGGCGGGATCGTTCCCCCCATCCCCTACGACTCAAGTGCTTCGGGACTGCGAGGAGCCTGCGAGGATTCCCTGCGGCGTCTGGGTGTCGATTCGATCGACCTCTATCAGGTCCATCGGCCCGACATGCTGACCCACCCGGCTGAGGTGGCAGCGACGCTGATGGACCTCCGCCAAGAGGGCAAGATCAGTGAGATTGGCGTCAGCAACTACGGCCCCGCCCAACTCGCTGCGCTCCAGGCCCACCTCGACGTACCCATCGTGAGCACTCAACCCCAGTACTCCGCAGCCAACACCACTCCCTTGCGCGACGGCACCTTCGATCAGGCCATGGAGCGGGGCATTGTCCCCCTGGCCTGGAGCCCGCTGGCCGGTGGGTCGCTGGTGTCGGGTGAAGGCGTCAGACCAGAACTGATCACCACCCTCGACCGATTGGCCGAGCGGGAGGGTTCCGATCGGGCCACCATCGCCCTCGGTTTCGCCCTGGCCCACCCGTCGCGACCGGTGGTCATCGTCGGGACCCAGACCCCAGAGCGCATCGCCGCCTCTACGGCCGCCCTGGCCTGTCGACTCGATCGCCACGATGTCTACGACATCATCCAGGCCTCCGAGGGGGTTCCGCTACCATGACCGACCCAATTCGCTACGGGGTCATCGGCACGGGAATGATGGGGGTCGAGCACATCGCCAACATCAATGCCCTCGACGGCGCCACCGTGACCGCCGTCTCCGATCCCGATGCCGACTCTCTCCAGGCGGGCCGCCAGGCCGCCGAAGGTGACGTCGCCACGTTCGGCGATCACCGAGACCTGATCAACTCCGGCCATTGCGACGCCGTCGTCGTTGCCTCGCCCAACATGACCCACGCCGAGGTCGTCGCCGACATTCTGCCCTCGGACCTGCACATCCTGGTGGAGAAGCCGCTGTGCACCACGGTCGAGGACTGCCGCGACATCGTGACCAGGGCCACCGATCGCCTACCTCTGTTATGGGTCGGTCTCGAATACCGCTACATGACACCCATCGCCCGCCTCATCGATGAGGTCAGGGCCGGGACGGTGGGGACGGTGCAGATGGTGGCCATCCGCGAGCACCGGTTCCCCTTCCTGGAGAAGGTGGCCGACTGGAACCGGTTCAACCACAACACTGGAGGCACGCTGGTTGAGAAGTGCTGTCACTTCTTCGACCTGATGAATCTGCTCATCGACGACACCCCGAGCCGGGTGATGGCCAGCGGATCGCAGGCCGTCAACCATCTCGACGAGTGCTACCACGGTGAAGTGCCCGACATTCTCGACAACGCCTTCGTCATCGTCGACTACGCCGGTGGGGCCCGGGCCATGCTCGATCTGTGCATGTTCGCCGAAGCCACCCACAATCAGGAAGAGCTCTCGGTGGTTGGCGACAGGGGCAAGGTCGAGGCCCTGATCCCCGACGACGAGGTGCGGGTCGGACGGCGCGGGGAGCACTCGATCGGCCACGTCGAGCACCGGCAGGCAGCCAGCGACATCGCCTATCAGGGCTTTCACCACGGGTCGTCGTTCGTGGAGCATCAACGTTTCACCGAGGCCATCCGAAACGGCGGTAGGGCCGAGGTGCCCGCCATCGACGGTCTGCGTTCGGTGGCACTGGGGGTCGCGGCCCAAACCTCGATCACCGAGGGTCGCCCGATCGAGATCACCGAGATCACCAAAGCCGAGGAATGGAAGCGCCCGTGACGGCCGAGACCGGACAGCCACCCAACACCGCACAATCACTGGACACAACACAGCCACCGGGAGCTGCGCAACCGCCCGAGATCAGCTGGTTCGCCGCCCTGTGCGACGACGACTACGAGTTCCTGGGCGTACCCGACCCCACGCTGCTGAGTTCTTGGGAGCACTGCCGGGACATCGCCCTCACGGCCGACCGCAACGGCTTCGACAACATTCTGCTCCCCTCCGGCTACACCCTGGGGATCGACTCGGTGGCCTTCGCCAGCGGCCTGGCTCCTCTGGTCGAGCAGATCCACCTGCTGCTGGCGGTCAGGATCGGGGAGATGTGGTTGCCCCAGTTGGCCCGCCAGTTGGCCACCCTCGACCAGATGGTGGGCGGCCGCTTGACCATCAACATCATCTCCTCGGATCTCCCGGGTCAGACCCTTGAGTCCGAGGCCCGCTACCGACGGACCGTCGAGTCGATGCACGCCCTACGGCAATTGTTGAACGGGGAGCCGCTCAACGTCCACGGTGAGTTCGTCGACCTCGAGATCGACCCACCACGGATCAGTACCGGCGAGCGGGGCTGCCCGCCCATGTACTTCGGTGGCTTTTCCGAAGCGGCCAAGGAGACCGCGGCCGAGGCTGCCGATGTGTTCCTGACCTGGCCCGACACCGTCGCTTCGGTGGGGGCGACGGTGGCCGACATGACCGAACGGGCCGAACGCCATGGCCGTCGGTTGCGCTATGGACTGCGGACCCACGTCATCGTTCGCCCCACCGAGGCCGAGGCCCGGTCCGCCGCCGATCGTCTGGTCAGCCGGCTCGATCCCGACACCGGAGCTGCCATCCGCAACCGCTCGCTCGACACCGCCAGCGTCGGCGTGGCCCGCCAATCGGCGTTGCGCTCCGACGCCGATTCCGACGGTTACGCCGAGCCCAACCTCTGGACCGGGATCGGAAGGGCCCGCAGTGGGGCCGGTGCCGCCCTGGTCGGTGACCCCGATCAGATCGTGGCCAAACTGGAGGCCTACCGCCAGGTGGGTATCGACGCCTTCGTGCTCTCCGGCTACACCCACATCGACGAGTGCGATCTCATGGCCGAGTACGTGTTGCCCCGAATCGAACACGCCCCGCTCCGACCCCGGGTGTGATCCCGGCCCTTGTGCCAAGCTGGGCCCGATGAGCGTAGAGACCGACAATCACTCCACCCGATGGGCCGTAATCGGAGCCAGCGATATCGCCGCCTCCCGGGTCATCCCCGCCATCCGGACCAACGGGGGCACCGTCTCGGTGGTCCGGTCCGGTGACGCCGCCCACGCCACCCACTTCGCCGCCGCCAACAGCATCGATGCCTGGACCACCTCGGTGGCTGACGCCGTGCAACGCGGCGATGTCGATGCCGTCTACGTCAGCTCCTTGAACAGCCAGCACCGCGACCACGTCATCGCCGCCGCCGAGGCCGGGCGGCACGTGCTGGCCGAGAAGCCGTTGGCCCTCACCCTCGACGATGCCCGGGCCATGGTCGCCGCCTGCGAGGCGGCGGGAGTGGTGATGGCAACCAATCACCACCTCCCCGCCTCACCCACCCACCAGGCGATGAAACAGATCGTGGCCTCGGGCGAGATCGGCACGGTGCGGGCCGTCCACGTCAACCACGCCGTCGGCCTGCCCGATCACCTGCAGGGGTGGCGGGTCGACGATCCGCTCGGCGGCGGCGTGGTGCTCGACGTGTTCATCCATGACATGGCGGCCGTGGCGGCCATCATCGGCGGCCAGGCCCGCTCGGTCATGGCCCGGGCACGGAACCGGTCGGCCGCCGACGGGCCTGCCGCCCCGGACTCGGTGATGACCGTCGTGGAATGGGCCGACGACGTGATCGTCCAGACCCACGACGCCTACGACAACTACGACCTACCGACCGGGTTCGACATCCTCGGCGACCGCGGTGCCATCCGCGGCACGAACTCAATGACCGGCGATCCGGTCGGCGAGGTCGCAATCTTTCATGGTCACCAGGCAACACCCGTCGACGTCGCGACCAGGGAAGACCTCTACCTCACCGCCATCCGGGCCTTCGACGAGGCCGTGCGTGGCGGCGGTGAACCGCTGGTGACCGCCACCGACGGGCTCCGCTCGCTGGCCGCAGCGCTGGCCGCGGTGGAGTCACTGCGAACCGGAGCGCTCGCCGTGGTCGAGACGATCTGACCCGAACCCTGCCAGTAGAGCGGCCGCCGGCCGTTCAGGCGGAGCGACGCTCCACCGGACCCAAAGCCTGATCGGCGTCGTCCACCTGGAGGGCACCGGTCATGATGGCCACGGCGTCGTTCATGGTGTGGGTGTCGGGAGTGACCACGGCCACCCGCTTGCCGAGACGCTGGACGTGGATCCGGTCGGCCAACTCGAATACCTGGGGCATGTTGTGGGAGATGAGGATGACCGGCATCCCACGGTTGCGGAGGTCGTCGATCAACTGCAGGACGCGGGCCGACTCGCGGACCCCAAGGGCGGCGGTCGGTTCGTCAAGAATGATGACCTTGGATCCGAAGGCGGCGGCGCGGGCCACGGCCACGGCCTGGCGCTGACCACCGGAGAGAGTCTCGACGGTCTGGGTGATGTTCTGTACCGTTCCGATGCCCAGATCCTGAAGGTGCTGACCGGCCTCGGCCCTCATGCGCTTCTTGTCAAGCATCCGGAAGAGCTGACCCATCAGGCCCTCCTTGCGAATCTCTCGGCCCAGGTAGAGATTGGAGGCAATGTCGAGAGCGGGGGCGACGGCCAAGTTCTGGAACACGGTCTCGATGCCTGCCCCCCTGGCGTCGTGGGTGCTGCGGAACTCGACCTGACTACCGCCGACGGTCATGACCCCGGAATCGGGAATATGTGCCCCCGAGAAACACTTGATCAGGGTCGACTTCCCAGCCCCGTTGTCGCCGATCACAGCCAGGACTTCACCGGGATAGAGGTCGATGTCGGCCCCGTTGAGGCCGACCACCCGACCGAAGGTCTTGACCAGGTTCCGACCCGTCAGCACCGGCTGTACCACTCCGTCGCCGGCAACGCTTTCGGGTACGTCCACGATGTCCAACGCGTTGCTGGTGTCCGCGGCGTCGCTGGGGTGTTCGTCTGATTCGTTCATCAGGACTGCACCTTTCGGATCCACTGGTCCAGGGCCACGGCGGCGATGACCAGCAGCCCGACGGCCAGTACCCGGTAGGCCTGGTCGAGACCGGCCAGGGCCAGCCCGTTCTCGACCACCACCACGATCAGGGCCCCGAGCAGGGTGCCGATCATGGTGCCGCGGCCTCCGAACAACGAGGTGCCACCAATCACCACTGCGGTGATGGTGTCGAGGTTGATGTTGGGGGCGACATTGGGGCTGGCCGACCCGACCCGTCCAATGGTGATCCAGCCTGCGATACCGATGATGAAACCGGCGACGGCGTAAACGCTGAAGAGCACCCGGCGGGTGTTGATACCCGACAGTTCCGCGGCCTCGGGGTCGTCGCCGACGGCATAGACATGGGTACCCCACGCGGTGTTGCGGAGGATGTAGGCGAACAGCCCGTAAAGGCCGAGCATCATGCCGACCCCGGCCATCAACCGGAACGAGCCGAGGCTGGTCGTCTCGCCCATCGCCTTGAGCCCTGAAGGTAACTCGGGCCCCTGGATGGTGCGGGCCTTGAACAGGATCAGGGAGAGCGCGGTGAACACGCTGAGGGTTCCGAGGGTGACGATGAACGGCGGCAGGGTGAATTTGGTGATCAACGCGCCGTTGACCGCCCCGGCAATGACCGCGATCAGCACGCCTGCAACCAGCGCCACGTACCACGGCAAACCCCAGGCGAACTGCACGTTCGAGGCCGAGGCCGACACCGCCAGATTGGCCATCACCATCTGGCCGAAGACCATGATGGCGCCGATGCTCAAGTCGATGCCTGCGGTCAGGATGATCAGGGTCTGGGCGATGGCCAGCGTGCCGACAATCACCGCCTGCTGCGACATCAGCGACAAGTTCGTGGCCAGGATGAAGCGATCGTTGAGGAGGGTGAAGATCACCATGGCCACGATCAGCACCGTCAACGGACTGAGGTAGGAGTACTTGTGCAGGAGCGACTGGATCCTGTCGATTACCCCTGAGCCGGAGCCGAATTCATCGGCCAGATCAGGGGCTGCTGTTGTGGTGGTCACCGCGCCTCGCTTATCGGATTCGTTTCAGATTGCTCGCCATGATTGGCCAACGACGTGGCCAATCATGGCGTAGGGGCAGCGGTCAGGTCGACCGCTGCCCCTACGGGTCATCTATTTACATCGACGCCGGTTGAGGCATCAGCCCCAGGCGTTGTCGATGCAGTACTGCGAGTCTTCCTGATCAGCGACGGTGACGGTGTCCATTGGATCGTCGGTGCACAACGCCACGCCGGTGTCGAAGAAGGTGCCATCGTCGGAGGTGTTGTCGGGGGCAGCGCCGCCCCTGGCAATCTCGGTGATGGCCTCAACCCCGAGGCTGGCCATGCGCAGCGGGTACTGCTGCGAGGTGGCCTGGATGCTGCCACCCTGGACCGCTTCGACACCGGCCAAGCCGCCGTCGACGGAAACCACGATGACATCCTCGCCAACGGTCTTGCCCGCAGCCTCAAGGGCGGCAGCCGCACCGAAGGCGGTCGGCTCGTTGATGGTGTAGACGACGTTGATGTCGGGGTTCTGAGACAAGCACGTCTCCATGCCGGTCCGACCGCCCTCTTCGTTGGCGCCGGTGGCCTCGATGCAGATGATCTCGTACTCGCCGCCTGCGCCGGTGGTGTAGCTCCCGCTCTCGGGCTCGTCGCCGATGACGGTCAGGTCACCGATGTCAATACCCATGCCCTTGAGGAACCCGTTGTCGCGGCAGTAGTCGACCGAGACGGTGCGATCATCAAAGATGATCAAGCGGGCGATAGTGGCCTTCTCGCCATTGAGCTTGCCTGCGGCCCACTGGCCGATGGCCTCACCGGCCTTGCAGTTGTCGGTGGCGAAGGTGATGTCGACGGCTTCGGGTGGATCAGTCGGTGTGTCCAGAGCGATCACAAACAAGCCGGCCTCACGTGCGTCCTCGATGGCGCCGTTGACGTTGACCGACATCGGGGTGATCAGGATGCCGTCGTCGCCTCGGGCAATGGCCTGCTCGATCAGTGCGATCTGGCCCTGGTCGTCGCCCTCTTCCGAACCGGACCCGATATTGATTTCGATGCCGAGCTCATCGGCCTTTTCCTGGGCGCCCTCCTGCATGGCAACGAAGAACGGGTTGGTCGAGTCCTTGGTGATCAGGGCAACAGCGACGTCGCCGTCGCCACCCTCGGCAGAATCGCCATCACCCTCGGCAGCTTCGCCATCGCCGGAGCCGGTCTCATCATCATCGCTACCGCAAGCGGCGGCAATCATGGCCAACGCGAACACAGCGGCAAAAAGCCGCCAAATCATTTTCTTCTGCATACTCTCCCCTTGCTTCCTACCAGTGCGGACTCATCCCACTCTGCTTGTATGAGTGAGATGAACCCTTGACAACGTCGTCAGACCCTAGCCACTATGGCTGGCTTGTCAAACAAGTTTGACGAAGATGCACGCCGCGCCCTTGAAGCCGTTGTCAAACCCTGCCGGCCCCGGGCCCGATCCCTGCGGCGGGCGGAAACCGGCTCGCGGAGCATCGGCTTCGTGCAAACCGATGTGACCAAGCCAAGAAACTCCTGGGAGAGGCCGACCGGCCAACCGCGTTCTTCACCGCCCAGAACTGCGCCACGACTGGGGCGGTCGGCCGGTTGGCCACCGAACGGCTCTTCCCCCACATCGGTGGGGCTGGCGACCCCCTGGCTGGTCACCGATCTCACCAATCCACGGTGATCCGCTCGGAGTTGGTGCGCCGGGGCTCAGGCGAAATCAGCCCCGTTTGAGCCCGATCCCAAGTTTCCTACCAGATGGCGAGGCGTGTTTCGGGGTCGAAGAAGTGCAGGTTGGCCGTGGTGACGGTCAGTTCGATCTCATCACCGATCTTGGCTCGACTGCGGGGGTCGAACCGGGCAACGGCGTGACCGTCGACCACGTCACTCTGGGCGTCGGGGTCGCCCGAGTCGATGACCTTGGCGTCGAGTTGGAAGTGCACCATGATCTCCGAGCCGAGCGCCTCGACCAGGGTGACCGTGGTCGACAGGTGGTCGCCACCCTGGTCGTCGTCGGTGAAGGTGGGGTCTTCCATGTCCTCGGGTCGGATGCCGACGATCACCTCGGTGCCGATGTGCTCACGCAGGCCGGGCCGCCGAACGAACACCTCGTCGTCGAGGGTGATGGACTGCGAACCCAGTGCCAGGGTGACCTTCCCGTCGTCGTCCCGGTCGAGATCGCCACCGTAGAGGTTCATCGACGGTGAGCCGATGAACGCGGCGACGAAGACGTTGGCCGGGCGGTCGTAAAGGTTCTGCGGGGTGTCAACCTGCTGGAGATAACCATCCTTGAGTACCGCCACCCGGTCGCCCATGGTCATGGCTTCGATCTGGTCGTGGGTCACGTAGATGGTGGTGATCCCGAGATCCCTCTGCAGGCGGGCGATCTCGGCCCGCATCTGGACGCGCAGCTTGGCGTCGAGGTTGGACAACGGCTCGTCCATGAGGAAGGCCTTGGGCTGGCGGACGATGGCCCGCCCCATGGCCACCCGCTGGCGCTGCCCACCGGACAACACGCCCGGCTTGCGGTCGAGGTAGGGATCCAGTTCGAGGATTCGGGAGGCGTCGCGGATCCTCGCATCCATCTCGGCTTTGGGCGTACGCGCCAGTTTGAGGGCGAAGCCGATGTTGTCGTAGACGGTCATGTGGGGATAAAGGGCATAGTTCTGGAAGACCATGGCAATGTCTCGGTCCTTGGGCTCTACCTCGTTGACCATCCGGTCGCCGATGAGCATCGTGCCACCGGAGATCTCCTCCAGGCCCGCCACCATGCGTAGCGCCGTGGATTTGCCGCAGCCTGAAGGCCCGACGAGAACCAGGAACTCCTTGTCCTGCACCTCAAGATCGAGATCGAACACCGCCTGAAACCCGTTCGGGTAGACCTTGCTGACCTTGTCGAGCACGACGCTTGCCATTACGGCCTCCTGATTGGTGAACGCTCGGCGGGAGCCTAGCCCAGACCGCCGCCACCGGGCCCGGTCGGCAGGCTCATTGACGGTCGACCCGCCTGGACTCGTAGGCCAAGGCTGTCTCCACCCGCCCGACGCCGCCGCTCGTCCAGATGAGGCGACACCACGTCAAAGAACGGCGCGAACCCCTCAGGCGTCACCTCCACATCCATAGTCTGCCCAGGCGCGAGCCAACTCGACGCGAACGGTGTCATTCTCCAACAAGTCGAGCTGGGCCGACTGTCCCGCCTCCAGGCGGACAAAGTCCGGGGTGGGCACCGGGCGGGTCGGCACATCCTCGACCACTGTCACCACCAGTTGCGACGTTGCCGAGTTCTCCCCATCTCCGGCCCGGTAGGTGAACCGGTGCTCGCCGATGTCGGCGTCGGCGGCCAGCAGGGTCACCGTTCCCGTTGCCTCGTGGCGCTCAGTGCCCTGATAGCCAGACGGAACCTCGACCGTGACCCTCGTTTCCCCCGATTCCAACAATCCGTCGGTGGCGAAATAGGTGAACTGCAATGTCCCCGAGGCCCCCGGAGCGACCGAGATGGCGACCGACCGACCGATCGGGCAGGGCCCGCACCGCCAAACCGTCGTCGACCTCGCCCAGAATCACCCCCAGGAGATCACCGTCAGGCTCACGATCGTTGGCCAACACATCGAGCACCGTGGTGCTCCCGGCGACGATGCCGTCTAATGCCCAACGGGCACCGTCGACCATTGAGAAATAGGCTCAGCTCAGCTGCAGAACACGAGGATCAACGCCATGGCCCCGGATCACATCGCCCACCGCCTCCACCACCACGCCTACGTCGTCATCGACCAGGAGGCGACCCGGGCCTTCTACGAAGACCTCCTCGGATTCCCCCTGGTGGCGACCTGGTGTGAAGTCGAGAACGTCCGAGGTCGAGAACGCGTCTACTGCCATACCTTCTTCGAGTTGTCCGACGGCTCGGCCCTGGCCTTCTTCCAATTCGCCGATCCGACCGACGAGTCAGAGTTGTTCCTGAATTCGGGCGTATCACTCAACCATGTCGCTCTGGCCACGACCGCCGCCCAGCAGGCCGATCTGGCCTCCCGGCTGACCGAGCACGACGTCGCCTACCGGGTCATCGATCACGGCTACTGCACCTCGCTCTATGTCAGTGACCCCGACGGGCTGACCATCGAACTCACGGTCGATGCCGACAATGCCGACGAGTTGGCCGAGTGGCAGCGTGGTGTCGCCCGGGTCGAACTCGATCGTTGGTTGGCCGGTGACCACGCCCCGAACAATCACGTCCGGGGCGGCGCCCCCTCATCGACCACGGGCAGCGGGGCCCTTGCCAATCCCTGATCACCGGAGCCACGCCAGTCCGGTCGACAACGGGCAACACTGCGCCATCGCCTTGAGGGCGGGGCGTTCAGTAGTCGATGCGACCGGATTCGTAGGCCCAGATGGCGATCTCCACCCGGTTTCGGGCTCCTAGCTTGCGCATGAGGCTGGCCAGGTGGGTTTTTACCGTGCTGAGGCTGATGTGCAGCTGCTCGGCGATCTCAGCGTTGGTCCGACCGGTGGCGACGGGTAGCAGCACCTCTTCTTCACGCCCGGTCAGGGGCTCGATGAGTGCCGGGGGCCGCGCCGCCCCTGCCTGGGCGAAGGCCGAAAGCAGTCGGGCGGTGATGCTGGGGGCGATGAGGGCGTCACCAGCGGCGGCAGCGTGAATGGCCTGGACGAGAAGATCGGGGCCGGCGTCCTTGAGCAGGAAGCCACGGGCACCGGCCTTGAGGGCACCGTGCACGTACTCGTCGAGGTCGAAGGTGGTGATGACCACCACCGCCGGTGGATCGTCGATATCGGAACCGGTGAGCTGACGGGTGGCCTCGATGCCGTCAAGGTTCGGCATACGAATGTCAAACAGGCACACATCGGGGTCCAGGTCGAGCGCCAGGCGCACGGCCTCTCGCCCGTCGACCGCCTCGCCGATGACCTCGATCCCTGGTTGGGCCTCGAGGATCATGCGCAACCCGGTACGGATGATCTCCTGGTCGTCGGCAATCAGGACCCGAATCGTCATCGGGTGAGACCAAGCCGGGGAAGGACCGCTTCGACCTTCCAGCCTCGACCCCGGCCCGCCGGACCAGCCTCGAGGGTGCCCCCGAGCAGCCTGGCCCGCTCCTGCATACCAACGATGCCGTAACCCGATGCGCCGCTGGCGGGGGCTGGGTGCTCACCGTCATCATGAACCAACAAACGAACACAGTCTCGGTCGCCGTCAACCGAGATCTTGATCTCATGCGGTCGACGAGCGTGGCGTAGGGCGTTGGTGATCGACTCCTGGGCCATGCGGTAGATGGCGGCACCGACCGCGGTTGCGGGCTGCCCGGTCCTGGTCGACACCTCAACCTTGATGCGCGGCACCTCGTCGTCCCGGGCGAACTGGGCCAGATCGGCAACCCCTGGTTGGGGGGTGAGCTCAGCGACGTCGTCCGAGCGGAGCACACCAACCATCGACCTCATCTGGCCCAACGCCCTCGCCGCCTCCCGCTCGATGACGGCCATTGTTTCCATGGCGGCCAAAAGGTCGGAGCCCGCCGGGGCGGGTGCGCCCTGGACCTGTCGGATCTGGGCAGCGTGTGCGTACACCTCGTCCTGCACCCCCGGGGCGTGGGCTGCCCTGGCCTGGACCTGGCCGGCCTGGGCCCGGACGACAATGGCCGAGACGTGGTGGGCGACGGTGTCGTGTAGTTCGCGGGCCAATTCCTGACGCTCCTGGAACCTCACCTGATCGATCAGCTTGCGCCTCACCTCGACCCGGTGTCGTACCGATGCACCGACCTCGGCCGGGAACACGAAGAACACCACCACCAAGGCCACGTCGGCCAGGGTGAGGGGGTGGGCGAACATGTGGGTGGCAACGATGAAGGCAAGCCCAAACGCGCTGTGGCGGCCCGAGCCCCAACGAAGCAACGAATATGGGAGCAGGAGCGCGTAGGCCGCGCCGCTGTAGATGAGGATCGACGTCTCGCCGGCCAGGGCGGGGATGATCTCCGACGCTGCGTGGATGCTGAACGCAACGAGGATCGCCCCCAGCGGCGAGCTCCGGCGCCAGAGCAGGGTGGTCGAGGCCGCGATCCCCATCACCACGGCAAGACCTGGCAACCACAGGTCTTCCCTGATGAATCCCTCAACGACCGCAGCCACGATCAGGGCCGAGACCAGGAGCCAGTCGATGATCGATCGAGGGGGCGGATTGGCCACCACCGGTTTCGACCACTGGGCGTAGAGGAACTCCTTCACCCTTCCAGACTAGGAAACTCTGGGGCTGAGGGGTATGGCCCAAAAGTATGAGACGGCAATCGGCCGATGGCATGAGCGATTTCGGCCCGGACGACCGATGCGCTGCGGCGCCAAATTCCGCAGGGTGGATTCCACGCACTCATTGGTGCGGATTCCGCACGAACGAAGGAACTGTCATGTCACATGCTCTCTACCGGCTGGGAAGATTCTCAGCCCAACGACCGTGGAGGATCATCGGCCTCTGGTTGGTGATCTCGGTGACCGTGGTTGGAGCCTCCGGGACCTTCGGACGGGAGTTGGAGGACTCCTTCTCAGTGCCCGGCCTCGACTCGCAGGAAGCCATCGACCTGTTGTCGCAGGCCCAATCGGACCACGCGGGCCTCACCGCCCGCGTGGTCATGACCCCGCTGGCCGCCGACGCCACGTTCGCCGATCCGGCCCCTCAGGCGGCTCTGGCCGAAGTGCGGGCCGGGGTTGCCGACTTGCCCCGGGTGCTGGCCACGACCGAGATGATCTCACCTGACGGTCGGATTGCCCTGGTCAACCTCCAGTACCCGGTGACCGAGGAGCTCAGCTTCGCCGACCTGGACAACCTCAAAGACGCCATGGCCGACGCCAGGGAGGGATCGGGGCTGCAGATCGAGGCCGGTGGTGACCTGTTCTTCACTTTCGAGGAAGCGCCGACGGGAACTGGGGAGATGATCGGGCTGATTGCCGCGGTCGTGATCCTGCTGTTGGCCTTTGGTTCGGTGATCGCCATGGGTCTACCCATCGGGATGGCCCTGTTTGGATTGGCCGTCGGCATCAGTTCGATGTCGCTCATCACCTACCTGATCGACATTCCCTCGTGGGCTCCACAGATGGCGAGCATGATCGGGCTCGGGGTCGGGATCGACTACGCCTTGTTCCTCGTCACCCGTCATCGGGAGTTCCTGGCCCGGGGTATGACGGTCGAGGAATCGGTGGGACGGGCCGTGGCCACCGCAGGCCAGGCCGTGCTCTTCGCTGGGGGCACCGTGGTGATCGCCATCCTCGGCCTGGCCGTGGCCGGGGTGCCGTTCATGACCGCAGCCGGGGTGGCCACATCGGTGATCGTGCTGATCATGGTGCTGGCCTCGATCACGCTGCTGCCTGCGTTCCTCGGGCTTTCGGGTCATTGGATCAACCGGCTGGGTATCCACCGCCGCGGTGCAGGCTCGACGGTTGGATCGGGCTGGGAGCGCTGGGGCCAGCACGTCTCCCGCCACGCCTGGGTCTACGCCATCGGGGTCACCGCACTACTGCTGGCGTTGACCGCTCCGGTGTTGGCGCTCAGGCTCGGGTTTCCCGACGAGGGAACCCAGCCCGAAACGCGAACCGAACGCCGGGCCTATGACCTGGTGGCCGACGGGTTCGGCGCCGGCATCAACGGCCCGCTGGTGATTGCGGTCGACCTCGCCGGTGACACCTCGATCGTGGAGCCCCTGGCGGCGGCAGTGTCCGCCGATGCCGGGGTGGCCGCTGTGGCCCCGGCCGAGATCGACATCGCGGCCGACGTGGCCACCATCGTCGCCTTTCCCACCACCTCACCCCAGGACGACGCCACCATCGAAACGGTGGAGCGGCTACGTGCCGAGGTGTTCCCCACCGTGCTCGATGGCAGCGCAGCGACGGCGCACGTTGGGGGTCTGACGGCCAACTTCGCCGACATCGGTGACCGGGTGAACGACCGCCTCCCCTATTTCATCGCGGCCGTCATCGCCCTGTCGTTCCTGCTGTTGATGTTCGTGTTCCGCTCGATCCTGGTGCCGCTGAAGGCCGCGGTTCTCAACCTGCTCAGTATCGGGGCGTCGTACGGGGTGCTGGTCATGGTGTTCCAGTGGGGCTGGGGCAAGGAGTTGATTGGCCTTGAGACCACGGTGCCGATTGTGTCGTTCATCCCAATGTTCATGTTCGCCATCCTCTTCGGGCTGTCGATGGACTACGAGGTGTTCCTATTGTCGAGGGTTCGTGAGGAGTACCTGATCACCGGTGACAACGACCGGTCGGTCATCAGCGGGATTGCCAGCACCGCCCGGGTCATCACTTCGGCGGCGTTGATCATGATCTCGGTGTTCGGCGGGTTCGTGCTGGGCGAGGATGCGGTCATCAAGATGATGGGGCTGGGCCTGGCCACTGCCATCCTGGTTGACGCCACCATCGTTCGGGTCGTGCTCGTGCCGGCCACAATGAAGCTCATGGGCGACGCCAACTGGTGGCTACCGACCTGGCTCGACCGCCTGCTGCCGACCATCGACATCGACGGTGAGGCCGGCCTGCCGGAACCCGTGCTCGAAGCCGACCAGGGCCGGTATTCTCCTGGCCCCGATGGACCGGGCCGGGAGTCCGAGCCGGAGCTGGTGCCGGTCGGCTCGACCTCCGGACACCAGTCGAGCTGAGGCGTCGTCCGCCGTGAAGGGGGACCTCCCGTTCGGAGGGCCCCCTTCCCCCATGAACCTGGGGCTGAACCAACTACGTCAGATGGGCGGGCCGGACGAAGGCGGAGTCTGGGAGGGTCCATACCTCACCACTCGCTTTCATCTCCGGTCACGAGGTCGTGGCGTTCCAACCATCGGAAACCTTCACCCGAGGCCAGCGACACCACCGTCAGCTGGTCGATCAGATTGAAGTGGACGGCGGACTCATACCCGCCGACCACCGATACCTCGTTGTCGCAACCAGGGCAAGGGTGGCAAGCAGAATGAACGGCCGCCAGTGTCGCCTCGTGCACGCCTCGGCCTTGGTGCGTTGGCTGGTAGTGGACATGACTCGCTCCACGGTGGGTCGTGGCCCAACGCCGTGCTGAGCTCACACCTGAGGTCTACCCCAGATCACTAGGCGGCAGCAGGGGGCCATCCCCCGACGTGCAACGTCGCAATAGGGGGCCGAACCTGACGTTGACGGTGCAGTTCATGGCGCGAACCCCCCACCCACCTCGGCGAATTGGCTCTCGAATCTCCGTCGTCGCTACGGTCGGTGGTGAGCGTGCAGCGGATGGAGTCGACGATGTCAGAGCGCAGTGGATCAAGCCTTGGAGCCCAACCGGACCACGAGGTCGTGATCATCGGGGCCGGGGTAGCCGGGCTGTACCAGATCAAGCGACTGGTCGACATGGGGGTCGGCGCCGTCGTCCTGGAACGGGATCCCGACCTCGGGGGCACCTGGTACCGCAACCGTTACCCGGGCTCCCGCTTCGATTCCGAGAGCTACACCTATGGCTACTCCTGGAGCCAGGAACTGCTCGACGAATGGCACTGGACGGAGAGGTTCTCACCCCAGCCCGAGACCCTGCGCTACCTGAACTTCGTGGCCGAGAAGTTCGATCTCCGCCAACACATCCGCTTCAACGCCGCCGTCGAGTCGATGACCTTCGACGATGACGAGGCGATCTGGCGGGTCAAGCTGAGCGACGGGGGCGAGGAGTTGACCACCAGGTTCGTAGTGACCGCCATCGGCGTGCTGTCGGTGCCCACCTATCCCCAGATCGAAGGCATGGACAGCTTCCATGGTCCCTCGTTCCATCCCTTCGACTGGCCGACCGAACCCGTTGATCTGGCGGGCAAGAGGGTGGCCGTGATCGGCACCGGGGCCACCGCCATCCAGCTGATCCCCGAGGTGGCCAAGGAGGCCGAACACCTCACCGTGTTCCAGCGTCGCCCGAACTGGGCGGCCCCACTCAACAACGGCCTGATCTCGACTGAGGAGATGGCCGACATCCGCTCCCGCTACGACCAGATCTTTGAGCGGTGCAGCCAGACTGCCGCCGGGTTCGAGCACGATTCCGATCGCCGCGGTTTCTGGAAGGTGCCACGGGAGGAGCGGCTGGAGTTCTGGGACAGCCTCTACGACGGTCCTGGGTTCGGCATCTGGCTGCAGAACTTCCTGGAGATTTTCCTCGACGCCGAAGCCAACGCCGAGTTCTCCGAGTACATCGCCGACCGCATCCGTCAGCGGGTCGACGACCCCGTGTTGGCTGAGAAACTCATCCCCCGCGACCACGGCTTCGGGATCCAGCGGGTACCCCTCGAGACCCACTATTTTGAGGCCTACAACCGCGACAACGTCACCCTCGTCGATGCGCTGGAAACTCCGATCGAGCGTATTACCCCAACGGGCATACAGACCGCCGACGCCGAGTACGAGTTCGATCTCATCGTCTACGCCACCGGGTTCGACGCCTTCACCGGCGCCTTCGACCAGATGGACATCGTCGGCTCCGGCGGAGCCAAGCTGGCCGACAAATGGGCCGACGGCCCGAAGACCTATCTCGGGCTTCTCGTCAATGAGTTCCCCAACTTCGTCATGCTCGCCGGTCCCCAAATTGCCGCCACCAACTTCCCCCGCGCCATCGAACCGGCCGTCGACTGGGCCACTGATCTGCTGGCCGAAATGTGGGAGAAGGGCCACCGTAGTTTCGACGCCGACGCCGACGCCGAACAGCAATGGCACGACGATGTGGCCGCCACCTACGACCTGGTCCTGGCCGGGAAGGCCCAGAGCTGGATCACCGGCTACAACTCAAACCTCGAAGGCCACGAGTACGGCAAGACCCGCTACAACATCTACCAGGGCGGAGCTCCCCGATACATGGCCCGCATCCGTGACGTGGCCAACGATGGCTACCAAGGGGTGCACTTCACCTGATCGCGCCGCCCCCACTCCTCACTCGACTACCGGACCGCTTGGTGTTGCTTTGCGGCGGTGATTGATCATCTTCTGGAAGTGGGCGGCACCGTTCATGGCCGGCACCCGACCATCCCCTGGCCCCATGTCGCCCAGCACGGGAAAGCCGGCCTCGACCCGGAAGCTGAACGGCTGCGGTTCGGGCAGGAAACACTCGACGTCGTTGCAGGCCTGCCAGCGCACCCAGCCACTGATCGTGACATAGCGGCCGTCGTCGTCTTTGTGCATGGCGCGGGCGTTCTGGGTGACCGGTAGGCGCAGCACGACGTCGCCGTCGTAGACCCGCAACGTCTCGCCCGACCCCGAGAGGGTCAGCGTCGACGTTGGTGGATGATCTCCATTGTGCGCCCCTCTCGAGCCCGCGATTCCGAGTCAATCGTTACCCAACTTGCTGGCTGTGGTGGCGACTTTCAAAGCAGCTGCTCGGTGGCTGACCCTGTTTCTGGCGTGTGGTTTGGTGGTTGTCGCCAGGTACGCCAACACCTCAAGTTCGGACGCTGAGGTCTCCAGGGAGCACCGAGTCCAAGGTGGGGAAGTGACAGGCCACAGGGT
>Ga0316192_10000445_pt1 | contig 30222 bp, 23 predicted proteins | sample MerIslwburrow_MG_FD_204931 | JGI IMG/M metagenome (GOLD analysis project Ga0316192, IMG submission 204931) | Coastal sediment microbial communities from Maine, United States - Merrow Island worm burrow | ecosystem: Environmental > Aquatic > Marine > Coastal > Sediment | place: USA: Maine...
TGTTTTCTAATGCCCGGACGCACTTCTCTCTTGCCGGATTATCATCTGTGCAAAATTTTTAAACTGCTTTTGCCAATAGGCCGATTTTCGCCATCCGGAAACTGCGCTTCGCCGGCAAGACGTGCAGCCAACTGAAACGATGTGCGCGTTGCATCATTCAGAAGGTTAACATTGGTTGGAAAATGTATATTCGTTTCAAGCGCGTAAGAGTCAATGCTAACGTTTAATTTTTCATCTTTTTTTAACCCAATTGAGGGCCGACCTCGACCACACTATCACTGATCTGTTCCAGGGTCGCCTCATCAATGAGGTTCATGTTATTTTTAATACTTTGTAATGAATAGCATGAACTATGATGGGCTGCGGTCTAACCTGATAATCAGTAATCCAAAAAAAATAACAAACGGGCTTTCCCAATATTTCCATGCCGCAGACAACCCTTCCCCAAAATCGACAAATATTAGAATGGCGGCCATGCCGCAAAACGCGAAACCAAATAGGTTGAAACCGCTCGGTGGCGCGCAAGGTCAAATGAAATAAACCACATCAGACCGCCGAGCAAGGCATAAAATGCAGAGGTTGAGCGAGCCAGATAACGCCCTGTTGACAGGCTATATATAGTTGGCTATCATAAGCGACGAAGGAGCAAAAGCCAACTGTATTTTGTCCTTGTTTAACAGCTTGTTAGGCGATCATTTAACCTGAACCTCACGATGATTTGAAGGCTTATAATCAATGATTCGGTTAAATGTTTCATTAGCAACATCTGACCCCATTTTTAATTCGCTACGTACTGTTCTGATTAAATTATCTCTTCGGTCATTTGTAGGAGATAGAATGTAACTATCAAGTTCATTCAAAACATTTTTATCCGCATATGTTAATAAATTTGTTTTCAGTTCGGACAATTTTTCTGGTGTAGGTGGTACCTGCCCTAAGGCATTTGATCGAAATAAACTTGCCACCTTCCACTCCATCTGAACTCATAGTTCAAGATTTTCCTGGTAATGTTATTTTGACCTGAACCCTAAGATAACAGAAACAAGTAACTCATAGGTCTTGGGGCGGTTATCAAGTTTAGCAGCTTTTTTTGCAGCTTTCCTTTCTAGCCAATTGTTAACAGCTGGAGCTATTATGGCACCAAATAGTGCCCCAACAATAACACCAGCAAATTTAATAAGATCAGTTGTTCCTAATTCTGACAGCACAGCTTGAAGCTCCTTTTCGCCTAACCGGTTATGGGTTGTTCCGAAAGAACGCCCATGCCAAGGGATAAATGAATTTCATTCATTAGCGTGTAGGGCGCGAATACAAAAAACAATGCCAATAATGAAGAACTACCAATTATGCGAAACAACGTCTTCAGAGCTGTTTGCTGATTATTTGAATTCGGTCTATCCATTATTGACATCTTGCTTGATAAAGCGTTAAGGGTTTCAGACGTCTTTTATTAATCTCTGGCTCGCGGCGTTATCTTCGCAACCATTTCCCGGTCGCCGCGTTTGACGACAACCTCAACTTCTTTGTCAATTTTCAGCGCGTCGATTGCGTAGGTGTAGTCGTAGATGTTGGTGATTTCTTTGCCAGCCAGCTTGATAATGATATCTCCGCCTTGTAAACCAGCTAAATCGGCCGGGCCGCCGCCGCTGACTCCGGAAATTTTTACGCCGTTTACATCGCCCGCATAATCCGGGATGGTGCCGAGATAGGCGCGCATGCTTTCACGGTTGCCTTGCTTGCTTCTGGTCTTTTCAACTTTTAGGTAATCAGGAGGTTCGTCGGCTTTAACCAGATCTGTTAAGATAAGCTTAGCAAATTTTGCGATGCGTTCCATGCCTTTGTAATTTAAGGTTTCAGCGTCATCCGATGGTTTGTTGTAGTCCTCATGACTTCCGGTAAAGAAGGATAAAACAGGCACGCCCCGGGGATAAAATGCCGATACATCTGTGGGTTGGAACGGATCGTCCTGCAGGTTTAAATCAAATCCGGCGACGACATTGCGTTTTTCGATTAATTTTTTCCAGACAGACGATGAGCCGGTTCCCTGGAGAATGAGTTTATTATCGCGCAAGCGTCCAACCATGTCAAAGTTTACATAAGCTGCAACTTTGTCAAGGCCACGGGGAGGATTTTCCGCAAACCGGGCGGAACCGATAATGCCGAGTTCTTCGCCTGACCATAGTGCGAAAATCATGTCGCGTTTTAGTGTCTCCGGCTTCTGTTTTTTAAGTTTCGCAAAAGCTGTGGCCAGCTCAAGAACCGTAGCTGTTCCGGAAGCGTTGTCGTCGGCGCCATTGTGAATTTTGCCATGTCCCTCTTTTCCCGCCAGTGAGCCGACTTCTCCATGACCAATATGGTCATAATGCGCTCCGATCAGGATTTTTTCTGCATCCGGCGTTGAACCGGGAAGCATTCCAACAACATTGTAGTCTGTTTTTTTGATACGTTTCACACCGGAGCTAATTTTTATTTTTACATCGGGCAATGCAAAGCTGCCCTCAAAATGCGGATTTTCTAAGTCAAGTTGGCTCTGCGTTTCTTCGAGAGATTTTTCAGACGCTTTAAAAAGGGTTTGCATAACTTTATCGTTGATGGAGCCGACAACAATTCCAGAGTTTGCTGAACTTTGGTCGTATCCGAGCTTCATAAGCTTGCCGCTGTTCGGAGAATTGGGTCCTGTTATAGCAAGCAATGCTTTCGCGCCCCTTTCACGGGCGAGCATGGCTTTATACCGCAGACCCGCGTAACGGTTGAGAACCTGGCGGCGTTCCATTGAAGCCTGCTCCGGAACATAACGCAGAACCACAACAATTTTATCTTTTACGTCGATGTTGCTGTAACTATCATATCCCTCGCCGGGCTTGCCATCAATAAAAAGCCCGTAACCAGCAAAAATGACATCGCCCTCAACCTCGCCATCCGCAGAAAAGGCCAATGGCCGGAAATCTTCATTCACTGTAAATGTCGTCGCTTTGCCTGCGTTTGAAACCAGGAGGCTATTCTTGTTGTCTTCCAATTCAACGCCGGAAGTAAATTCAAACGGATGCAGGAAATCATCGCCGACAGGCTGCAGGCCGCTTTGCTTGAATTGCCTGACAATATAATCAGCCGCCAGCTTCGTTCCCTCGCTGCCTGTCATGCGACCCTCCAGCTCATCAGAGGCAATATAGTTAACCATTTGGTTGAGGTCATCGGCAGAAATTTGCGGAGAAAGTGATTTTTCGTTATTGACCTGCGCGGTCTCGACGGCTTCGGGCGCAGCCATGTGTGATGTTGAGGCCGGCGCATGGTTCGTTCGTCCCGGAGCTTCAGACAGGGCTGTCAAAGCAGCTTCATGGCTCCAGTTCGCAATAAAAAGTTGTGAATTTTTTTCTGGTGTTCGACCTGAAGTCCACACGAGTTTGTCGCCTGTGGGAGAAAATACGGGCAATCCGTCAAAGCCATCGCTGGCAGTGATTTGAATCGGCTCTTTTTCACCAGCGGCGTCGACCATGTAAACCTCAAAATTGCTGAATCCGAGTTTGTTGGATGCGAATAAGATATATTTGCCTGAGGGATGAAAGTATGGCGCCCATGACATGCAACCAAAGGTGGTAATCTTGCGAACATTCGAGCCGTCAATTTTCATGGTGTAAACGTCTGCAATCATGCCGTTTTCTTCAAAGCGTCGCCAAATAACACGCGCTCCATCCGGAGAGAAAAAAGGGCCGCCGTCATAGCCGGGCGAATTGGTCAGTCGTTTTTGGTCACTGCCGTCAGCGTTCATTATGTAGATCTCGCCAAAGGAGGCCGGATCAACTTTCAACAGCTCCTGGTTTTTTTCGGACAAGTCTGCCGTATAACCATTTCTTAGCGAGCAGAAGATAATCTTCTCACCGTCGGGAGAGTATGCGGCTTCAGCGTCATAGCCTTTGGTTGTGGTTAATTGCTTGATATTTTTACCGTCGCGGCTGGCTGAAAAAATATCCATATAACTGTCATAGTCCCAGGAATAACGACGCTTTTTTCCCGAAGCGCGAAAGTCGAGTTCAGCCTTCTGCCCTGCCTCAACTTTAGGATCGAGGTGAGTTGAGCCGAACAGGATTTCATCTTTTCCAGGACGGACAAATGAACAGGTGGTTTTGCCTTTTCCTGTGGATACCAGTCGGCTGTCGCCGCTTTCAAGATCGAGCATATAGATTTGAAAAAACGGATTGTTTTGCAGGCGTTCACTTTGAAAGATTAGGCTTTTGCCGTCAGCGGAAAAGTAGCCTTCGCCGGAACGCTTGCCTTCATAGATAAGCTGGCGCGTGTTGGAAAGAAAATGATTTTCATCCGCTGCAAATGATTTATCAATGCAAAGCGAGCTAATAAGGAATAAAACTGCCGGGATGAGCCTGAGAATAGATGTTTTATGGGAATGACTTAAATATTGCACGAGAATTTCCTTTCATTAAAATGTGACGGAAACTAAAAAAAAATCATTTGATAAGCAAGATTAGCGTCTGATGGAAATTTGCATAAGAAAAAGGCGCAAGGCGGACGCTATTTCAAAAAAAAGGCGGCTTATATCTCCAGCTTAAGACCGAAAGTTGGCAAAATCTCAAAGCCGATTTCCTGAGATTCGCCTGTGAGGTGAATAAAGCGGTTCTCGCTGGCATTGATATGGTTGTATAAATTTACGACATCCAAAAAACTAACCAATGCAACTCTACCAAGTTGTTTGCGATAATCTATTCGAATATTCAATGTGTGGAAATTGTCAAGTCGAGCTGCGTTATTACCGGTAATTTCTTTCGAATAGCGCAGATATGCAGGATTGTTGAAAATGTCGCTATGCACGATGAAAGTATCCTGCGGGCGCCCCGTGGCGAAACGCCATTTTGCCGAGAAGGTCCACTCTTTATTAAATTCATAACCGCCAAGAATTGCAAAGATCTGCGGTTGATTGAAGTTTGAATCGTAGTCGCCTTCTCCATTGCGATCATTGCGTTTGCTGATTGAGTGAGAGTAATTTATTTGCCCGTAAAATTTATCGACGAAACGTTTAACCAGACTGAGATCGGCGCCATAAGCATAACCATCGCCATTATTTGTCAAAAAATTGTTTGCTCGATCATTTTGCACAATCAGGTCGTCAAAGCCTTTGTAATAGATTTCACCGGTGAACTTTAAGCCCGCGCCAATATAGCGATTCAAACCGACGATTATATGGAAAGCCTGTTCGTTTTTCAGGTTTTCATTTTCTTTTGCTGTTGTAAAGTTTCGCAGCCTCGGTTCCTGGTAGTAAAGACCCGAGGCAAAGCTCAATCGTGTAACATCGTCAAGATGGTAACTCAAACTTCCGCGTGGGGAATAATTGTGGTCTTTGTTGAATTGGTTGAACTCATGGCGGAGCCCAATGTTGATGGTGAGATTGTGGCGTGGTTTGAATGAATATTGTCCATAACTCGCAAGAAATAATTTTCCTGCCTGGAACGCCGCATATAGTTGTTCGGGGGCGCGGACTACAAATTTTTGCTCCGGGCTTTGCTGCGTATCATTCGCATCAAAGGTATAAAGCGTATCCGGGCCATCAGAGAAACGCAGGAAGTCGCGGTCTTTTAGCGTAAAATCAAGACCCAAAATCAGAGAAGTATTTTTCCCGGGGAACAGGTTAAAGGAAGAGCGCCAGCCAATTTCTTTGTCCTTGGAAGCCTCATTTAGGTGACGGCGTTCGAAAAGCTGATTTTCAGAAATTTTTTCTCCCGGAGTGTATGAGACGGGAGAGGCCGAACCGAATTGCACGTCACTGTTTACCCGACTATAATAAAATGTATTGCGCCAAAAACTTGACTTTGAAGTCAGGAAGCGCCAATTCACGCCTAACATGACTTTTTTTTCATCGACCGAGCCAACAGTTACATCAAGATATTCATCGGTCGCCAATACATGTTTTCGATCCCGATTAAATTTTTCCGGGGAATAAATTGCGAGCAGAGACAGCTTGTGCTTTGAGTTCAGGTTTGATGTTAGTTTTGCAATCACATCTGTGAAGCGCGGCGAGCCTGTTCCTTCCTGGCCGGTTAACTTTAGAATTTGATTAAAGTCCTGATGACGCGCCGATAAAAACAGGCTTGTGTTGTTGAATAAGTAGGATGGTCCGGAATAGTTTGTTTCCCAGCCAAGAATATCATATCGGGCGTCGATGGTGAAATTTTCGCGATTGCCTTCCCTTATGTCGAGTTTTAGAATAGAGGAATGTTTGCCGCCATGTTCCACGGAAAATCCGCCAGCCTGGAATTGAGCCTGCTCCACAACACCTGGCGCAAAAACACTGAAACGTCCGCCTTGCGCTTCCTCCTCTTCGTTGCCGCCGTCAAAGTGCGTTAATTTTCCAAAAGGAATGTTGTCGACCAGAATAATGTTCTCCCGCGGACTGCCGCCACGCACGGAAAAAGCTGAAAACTCACCGCCTGATGTACTCACCCCGGGCATCGCTTCAATGGCGCGAAAAATATCACCCGCCGCGCCTGGTGCGCGAAGAATTTGTTCGCGCGAAGAGATATAACTTGAAACCGGAGCCTCTTCATCGTCATTGACCGTTTTGCTTGTAACAACAATAACATCGCTCTCAAGCGTCGAACCATATAACTCGATTTCCTGTAAAAAAGTCGCCTTATTGCGAATGACCCGCACGTCGGTTTCGAGGTGGGTTTGATAGCCAATGTAAGTTATGTTCAGCTTGTATATGTTCTCCGGGACATTTTCAACTTCAAAACTGCCATCATTTCCTGTGGCCGCGCCATGATTTAGACCAACAAGCTGGACATTTGCTCCAGGCAACGGCTGTTTGGTTTTTTGATCAATAACGCGGCCAATAATGCGCCCGCTATTCTGAGAATAGACCGATGTTCCGAGACAGAACGTAAAAAGAATAAAAAGCACCGTGTTACGCATGAGATTTTCCTGTTTCATTTTAAAAATAATAAATAAAAATGTATCGTGAAAAAATCAAAACCTGATCACAGAATACGATATGAAGTAGCGCAAATAACCTTCAATTACCAAATATAGTATATTTAAATTTTGCACCAACTTTTATGTGTTCTTCAAATAAGAATCGTTTAATTCTTTGAGTCGGGCTTTTAATAGTTGATAAATCGCTAAAAATACGTACCTTCCCGCATTAAAAAATAAACAGCCACAATATGGATCGGAAAATGGTCACAAGCAAATCGAATCTCTCATTTCAAATGATTGCCAAAACGTTAAGCGGGTTGGAGGAAATATTAGCGGATGAGTTGCATGCGTTGTCGGCAACAGATATTACGACTGGAAACCGTGTCGTTACTTTTACCGGCACAATTGAGACGCTCTATAAAGCGAACTTGTATTCACGGACGGCCTTGCGAATATTAAGGCCGCTTGAACGATTTACGGCAACAACGGAGGATGAACTCTATCAGGCGGTTCATCAGATGGACTGGGGGCAATACTTACAGACCAACGATACACTGGCCGTTGATAGTTTTGTCTCATCGGAAAATTTCGGGCATAGCAAATATGTCGCTTTAAAAGTAAAAGATGCAATTGTGGATCATTTTCTCAATCGCACAGGTCGCCGACCTTCTGTGGAGGTAGAAAATCCAGACTTACGGATCAATATTCATATTTCAGGCGAGAATTGCACACTTTCTCTCGATAGCTCCGGCAAACCCCTGAGCAAGCGAGGTTATCGTTTGGAAAGGACGCCGGCGCCATTAAACGAAGCGCTGGCAGCCGGCATTATTCTTTTAAGCGGCTGGCAGGGCGACAACCCGTTTGTTGACCCAATGTGCGGTTCCGGCACCTTTTTAATTGAAGCGGCAATGTTAGCCAAAAACATGGCGCCTGGCATTTTTAGAAAAAAGTTCGGATTCATGCGTTGGCGCGACTACGACGAAAATCTGTGGATGAAAATTCGTGAAAAAGCCCATGCGCGGGTCAACGCTCTCGAAACCAAAATTTTAGGCGGTGATATCTCTGGGCAGGCGGTTGAAGTAGCGTCGCAAAACATTAAACGAATTGGATTTGCACAAGATATTAAGGTTAAGCAGGGCTCGATGGAAAACTTTTTGTCCCCCCTTGGCAATGGCATCCTTATTACAAATCCGCCCTATGGCGAACGCCTGAAAAAAGACAATCTTGATGAATTTTACAAAATGATAGGCGACACATTAAAACAAAATTATACAGGATACGCAGCCTGGGTTTTAAGTGGCAATAAGTCCGCCCTACAAAAACTGGGGTTGCGAACTTCGAAAAAAATGACGCTCTGGAACGGAGCATTGGAATGCAAATTGCATAAATATGAGCTTTACAAAGGCAGCGTAAAGAAAAAATACGCTGACAAATCTGTCTGACCCATACGCCGCAAGACACAAACCAGCGTTAGGCCGGAACCGTTAGCGCTTCTATTTGCTCAGTCTCCCTGTTCTGACTGTTTTCGTGCTCCATACGTTGCTTTTTTTTACCCATTGCTACGCGATTGTAGCCATTCAGCGCGGCGACACGATAAGCTTCAGCCATCGTTGGATAGTTAAAAGTAGTATTCATAAAATATTCTAAACTATTGCCTTTGCCTTTTTGGGTCATAATTGCCTGACCGATATGGATGATTTCCGAGGCTTGATAGCCGAAGCAGTGAATTCCCAATATTTTCAAAGATTCGCGATGGAATAATATCTTCAACATACCGGTGCGGCGCCCGGTTATTTGCGCCCGTCCCAAATGTTTAAAGAAAGCATGTCCAACCTCATAAGGCATTTTTGCTTCCGTTAACTCTTTTTCCGTTCGCCCCACAGAGCTGATTTCAGGAATTGTATATATTCCGGTGGGAATATGCTCAACCAGTCGGTGTTCGCAATGGCCGGTAACGAGGTGCGTTGCGGCAAATCGACCCTGATCGTACGCCGCGCTGGCTAAACTCGGGAACCCGACCACATCGCCAACAGCGTAAATGTGCGACTTTGAGGTTTGGTAATTGCTATTCACCTCAATTGCGCCGCGCTTATTGATTTTAATGCCGACCTTGTCGAGGCAAATTTTGTCGATATTTCCCACACGACCCTGCGCCCATAACAGAATATCGCTGTAAACTTTCTTGTTTGATTTCAAGGAAAGGGTGACGCCATTTTCATCGGCTTCGATTTTTTCGTACTCTTCATTATGCCGGATAAGCACGCCATTGTCACGCAAATGATAACTGAGCGCGTCAATAATTTCATCATCAAGAAAAGCTAATAATTGATGCCTTGTGTTTATCAGGTTAACTTTTATACCGAGACCGCGAAAAATAGAAGCGTACTCACAACCGATAATGCCCGCTCCATATATGGTGATACAGTGCGGGTTGCCTTGCAAACCGAGTATGGTGTCGCTGTCTAAAATGCGTGGATGGTTAAAATCAACATTTTCCGGATGTCTTGGTCGGGAACCTGTTGCAATAACGATTGAGCCAGCCGTATAGAATACAGGCTCAAGTCCTGGTTGATTTACCTGCAACGTATTTTCATCCACAAAACTTGCCCGGCCATTGATGACTTGGATTTCGTTTCGGCGATAAAAGCCTGAGCGCATTTCAACTTGTTTTTCCATGACCGCGCCAGCCGCCTGTAGGAGATCTTGGTAAGACTTAACCTGTGTGTTGTCACCTTCGGTCAGTTGCTGCACTGAATGTCGCAAGGTCTTGCTTGGAATTGTTCCGCGATGCGTACAATTACCGCCGACCCGGGCTTGGTCATCTATAATTGCAACCTTACAGCCTGACTTCACGGCTTGCATTGCTGCTCCCTCTCCCCCGGGACCGCTGCCAATAACAATAATGTCGTAATGGTTTTGCATTATAATATCCGCCTTTGTCTGATTACCATCAAAATATCGACCGGAATAAAGTCTCCTTTAACTTAAGGAATCAATGCAATCGTTTATGGCAAAAGCCCCACATTTTTAAGAATTTTTTCATCATGCTTCAATTTTAGAAAAATTATGCTTTGGTTTTTCCAGGCGCGACTTCTTTGCTCAAAAACGACTTTTCGAGAAAAAAATATTGGAATAGAGGTCTGGGGAGCGCGGTTCCTGTGCGAAGATTATTGATTGCTTTTGGCCGCATTAAGCTTAACCACAGCAACATGAACAACGATTTTTTATCAAAGAATGAAGGCGAAAACTACCGCATAACGGTTTCGTTCATAGGTATATCCTTAAGTTGTTTGGTTAAAGCCTTCTGCAAAACGATTGTTTGGAGTGCAGTGACTGTGTCAATGCAAACAGCGATGCAGTCGCTGTACGCCATATCACTTCCCTTTTTGCAGAACTCTGGTTTGGTTAAACAGTGATTTATTTACAAGCAACATCCTGCTATTTCCAGTTTTGCCATTTTGTGTGCGGTTTACTCATTTTCGGCTGCGGCTGCATGATTTTCCCGTGAACCGGAATGTCTTGACGCTGCGCGAACCCGGACTTCCGAAAATGAGAGCAATGTTTTTGGGAACCAAAATGATGGGTTCCCAAAAACTTCTTCTGGTTATTTGATACTATTTTATCAGCAGGAGTTTCCGTGATAGCGTTTGCCCTCCGGCTTGCAGACGGTAAAAATAAACGCCGCCGGCCAGTTTGCCGCCGTCAAATTTAACTTCATGATTGCCTGCTGCCTGAAAAGCGTCAACCAGATTAGCCACCACGCTTCCTTTGATATTGTAAACCTTCAAAGTAACCCGTCCATGGCCATGCGTGACATAGCGAATAGTTGTTGTGGGATTAAACGGATTTGGATAGTTTTGCGCCAAATAAAAATTGGACGGGGGCGTCTCAATTTCCGATTCCGAGATTGCGCTGATTGGCGAACCAAATAAAAAGTCAGCGTAAACAGGCAGGTGATCGGAAGCCTGGTGCAACGCGTCGGCAATGCTGTCCGGAACCGCGCTATTTTGCCCCTGATTGATGGCTTGATTAAAATGGTTGCTGTCGTTGCCAAGCGCGGTGTGCGTGGCGGGGAGAATTTGTATGCCGCTCGGCTGCATTAAGGTTTCCGAAACCAGTATGAAATCAAAGCGATCATCCAGGCCGCCGGTGGCGCCGCCATTGAATGAAGTTGTCCGGGTTGATTGCGTATGGATCGGCGCAAAAGAAGCGGCGTTGTTCCAGGCGCCAGGCTGGTTTAGCGGGTCAAAAAAGCGGCCGTCGTTGTCCGCTTCATCGCCGGTAAGCTTGATAAACGCCGTTTCAGCGGATGAGCGCATGTTGAAATCACCGACTAACATAAATTGACTATTCGGGAAAAATGTATTTGTGAAATCGCGCAAAGTCGTAGCCTGAACCAAACGCGACAGTTTGTCGCTTGAACTGCTGCTGGCTTTCAGGTGCGCGGAGAAAATGGAAACCTCCTGACTATTGGCAACCAACACATATTGTGTGATGTCGCGTAAATTGGTCTGAATGGGATTCAGGCCGATGAGTTGTATCTTGTTGGTTTTGTACAGGAGGCCGTTGTCGGTGTCGCGACCGTCAATAAAAGGCGCGGCGCTATAAACATTGCCTTTTGCGTTCATTACATTTTTGAGAAAGAGTTGCAAGCCCGCGTCGGATTGCAGCTCTTGCACAACCAGGATGTCTGGTTGTATATGATGCACAACTCTGCGAAAGTCAGCCAGGCGTCCGTTGCCGTTTGAGCCGGGGAATTTGAGTAAATTGTAAGTCGCAATTCGCAGCGTATCTTGTTGGGCAAATCCTTGCGTTGCGCATATTGTCAGTGTGAGAGAAGCGCAGATTATCCATAGTATGTTTTTGATTTTAAACATTTTATATAGCCTATTTTAAAATGATGGAAATTCAATGAGTAGATGACGAATGTAGCGCGAGGTTGAGATAAAGTCAATGTCCTTAATGTCCTTGAGCACAAAACTGTTGTGCGAAACTTAAGTTATTTATTCTGGCTTGTCTTTTTGTTGGGGAAAGCGTTTTTTGAATGAAATTGAGCTTGACAGCGCATCGATATTCCAGGTGAATTATAAACCCTTTCACTTGATTCTATCCGGCTGCTTCTATATCTTTCACTGCTTAATTACAGAGGATATGACACCGAAATGGCGACAGAAAAAACAAAAAACATTTCTACAGAAACGTTGAAATCTGAACTTCAATCCACGCTTTTACAGCGCGCGCCCATGGTTAGCGAGGCATTGCTCTCAGACATTCAGCGGCAGTTAAGTCCCTTGCCAGAAAGACTTTCAAATGCGCAGTTTAGCGCATTCTCAAAAAAAACAATCAAACAAACAACCGATTTGCTGAAACAGGTTGCCTTGTCCGATAAGACAGAAGTTTATCCAACTTTATCAGCTTCTCAAGTTCATGCTCATCTGGCGGCAAAAATTGTTGCGGATTTGGAAGCTGCGTTTGAACGCGTCCGCCTGCGAGCCTCCCTGAAAAGTGACGAAAAACTCGAAATGCTTCGCGGGATGCTCTCAACGCGATACCTGGACGCTCGTTTGAAAAAGTTTTTCATGGGTTCAGAGATAAAATTACCGGGCGGCGCAATTTTCCAGGGAAAAGGCTTTCGCTCAATGGGTCAGGAAGCGATTTATGCGGCTGCCATTCGAATGAAACGCAACGGGTCGCATGGCGTAGCCAACCCGGTCGATGAAGGCGAGTATAACGGAGATTATGTCGCAGGCATGATTCGTGATCTTGGCCTGACGCTGGCTATGGGTGTTGATCCGTATGATGTGATGGCGGCGCAAATGGGGAAAATGGGTCATCCGACCAATGGCAAAGATCTACATTTTGGCGATATGACTTGCGGCGTCTTGCCGCCCGCCGCGCCGATTGCTTTAAGCGTTGGCAATGCCATTGGCATGGGGCTGGCCTTAAAAGGCAGCGGTCGCGTGGTCATCAATTGCAACGGCGAGGGGGGAACATCGTCGGGCGAGTGGCATGAGGCGATCAATTTTGCCGCGGTGAAAAAACTACCAGTCATTTTTGTTGTGCAAAATAATCAAACCGCATTGTCCACGCCGGTTTCCGAGCAATATTCCTCATTTAATATGGCGGAGAAAGGGGATGGCTATGGTCTGCGCGCCATTGCTGTTGACGGAACCGATCCGGAATCTGTCTTTGCCGCAGTGACCGAGGCGGCCAACGCCTGTCGCAAAGGCAATGGCCCGATGCTGGTTGAGCTGTTTGCCATGCGTATGTGCGGCCATGCTCATCACGATGATATGCTTTATTTTGGAGAAGAGCCGTCGCAATTCATCGAATATCCGGAAAAGTTTTCAGCCGGATATGTAGATGCGGAGAAGTATAAATACTGGCGTCAGAAAGATCCCGTCAAAACCTATCGAGACAAACTTTTGCGCGATGCTGTTATAACCGCTGCGCAATACCGGAAAATTCAAACCGATGTCGAAGCTGAAATTGAAGCAGCCGCGCAAAAAGTCATCGACGCCAAATGGCCTGAAGCCGTGGCAGGGCATGATCCGGTCTTTGAAGGTGGGTTGCGAATGAGTCATGTGGAGCTGCTCAACCAAAGAGAAACCTTTCCGGCAATTGTCGCATGGAAATCTGAGGAGCCAACCGGTTTTCAGGCAGTAAAAGAGGGCAAAACCTTTTGGCAGGCCATTGCCGAAGCCTTGAGCGAAGAAATGCGCCGCGATCAGAATGTTTTCATTCTCGGCGAAGATGTTGGCGGTAAATATGGCAATGCCTTTGTCATTCTAAAGTCGCTGCTTGATGAATTTGGCGACAGACTAATGAACACACCGCTTGCTGAAGCCGCGATTATTGGCGCGGCGACCGGAGCGGCAATGCTGGGCAAACGTCCGGTGGCCGAAATCCAGTTCAATGATTTTGTCGCCAGCGGTTTTAACCAGTTGGTGAACAATACAGCAAAGCTTTATTTCCGCTGGAACCAAATCGCGCCGTTATGCATCCGTTTGCCCTGGGGCGGTTTGCGTCACGCAGGCCCGTACCATTCGCAAAATACCGAACCCTGGTTTTATCGCACGCCGGGCTTGAAAATCGTCTGTCCGTCAACGCCGCGGGAAGCGAAAGGTTTGCTAAAAACCGCTATTCGGGATAACAATCCAGTCCTGTTTTATGAACATATCGCGCTTTATCGCGACCCAAAAATCAAACAGATTCTGCCTGATGAAAGTGAAGATTTTACGCTGCCGCTGGGCAAGGCGCATCTTAAGCGGGCGGGAAATGATCTGACGATTATCACCTATGGCGCCTACGTGCATCGTTGTTTGCAGGCGGCGCAGATTTTGGCTGATCAGGGCTTCTCGGCGCGGGTGTTGGATCTGCGTTCATTGCAACCGTTGGACAAAGAGGCGGTTCTTTGGTGTGTGAAGGAAACCAATCGCGCGCTCATTGTGCATGAGGACAGCAAAACAGGCGGCGTTGGACAGTCAGTCGCCTCAATTATTGCTGAGGAAGCGTTTGAATATCTCGACGCTCCGGTTCGTGTATTGGGCGCGTTGGATACGCCGGTTCCCTATAGCCCGCTGCTGGAAGTTGATTTTCTGATAAGCGTTGACCAGATAGCGGCGGCGGCAAAGCTTCTTCTGCGCTATTGAGTATAAAATCGAGCAAACTAATAAGGAAATTCCATGTCAATTGTAGTTGCAGTTAAAAAAAATGATGAAATCGTGTTGGTTTCAGACACGCAAAATAATTTCGGCACCCTTGTTCTTACGTCTGACAATCATTTGGTTAGCAAAGTTAGAAAAGTTGGCGACGCTTATATTGCCTCCACCGGCTGGGGGTTGTATGATAATATAATGGAAGATGTGCTTTCCAAACATGAAAAAGAAGTCTCGCTTGACAGCAAAAATTCAATTTTTAATTTTTTCCAGAATTTGTGGCGCGACCTGCATGACAACTATTCTTTTGTCAACGATCAATGCCAGGAAGACGACTCCCCATTCGGCGACCTCGACGCCTCCTTTCTGATTATTAACAAAAGCGGAATTTTCAACGTTGCCTCTGACACCAGTGTGGCACAATTTAAAAAGTACTATGCAATTGGCGCTGGCTGTGACTTTAGCCTTGGCGCAATTCACGCTTTATATGACACCGGTTTGAATGCTGAACAAATTGGCAGAAAAGCTGTGGAAGCGGCAACCGCGCTGAATATGCATTGCGGCGGCAGACTTGAAGTTAACAAGATATCGGGCAATTTGTAACGGCGCAGCGGCGACTCCATTTTTCGAAACCATTCGCTTATATCCCATTTGCGCCTCCAGTACCGGCAAAGTTGAAATTTGGGGCGCGGGCGAAATTGCCGAAGATCTGGATTATTTGATAATATGAAAATATCTATATTCGACGGTAACCGTAGCGCGACATTCATGTCGCGACCATGTGTCCCCCGCTGGCGGGGGTGGCTCCGTAAGGAGACGGGGGTGGCGAATTATCCGCTACTGCAAACCGCCGACACTGGTCCTCGAAAAGCGCGCCTCTTACGGAAAAATTGACGAGAGGCAATTTGTTGGCAGCGGCGTTTATTTCTATAAACTTGAGGTTGCTGCATCAAACACGAACAGCGTTTTTGTCGAAAGCCGGAAAATGCTGCTACTAAGGTAAGCTTGAAATGTGGGATAGGTGAAAGAGAGGAGGGTAAGTTTACCAACATAAATCCTGAGTTTGGCGAAGTCCCACGCCACCAAAATGCTGTTATGGATTGCAACCATTTTCCATCAATAAGGCGACGATGAAAAAATGAGTGATTACATTCGGGCCAAATTTGCCGGTGGATTGTACTTTTTTACGCGGGTTTCAACCGCCAACCCTTTTTGACGTCGCCGCTGGCGGTCAGGAAGACTAAAGAAAGAGGTCGCGACAAAGGAGAGATGAAGCAGCAATTTGGCAACGCTGTTTTTGGGAGCGCCTGATAAGCGGGTCACCCGAAAATCAGCCAACCGCAGCCGGAAATGATTAACCGTCACCCGGAAATGGTAAACCGGCGGTTAAAAATGAATAACCGTCACCCGAAAATGAGTAACCGTCTGCCAAAAATGGTAAACTGTCACCCGAAAATGAGTAACCGTCTGCCAAAAATGGTAAACCGTCACCCGGAAATGAGTAACCGGCGCTTAAAAATGAATCAGCCGCACCCGGAAACGACAAAACCGCAGACAAAATGGTAAAACTGGCAATAAAAGGACGTTGCTTGCAAATAAATCACTGTTTAATCAAACCAGAGTTCTGCAAAAAGGCAGCAATATGGCGTACAGCGACTGTGTCGCTGTTTGCATTGACACAGTCACTGCACTCCAAACAATAGACAGTCATTACGTACGCGATATTGTATCTGTAAAGGTGCAGGAAAATGGTTTTGAGAAGCCGGGCGCAAACAAGTTAACGGGGAAGAATTGTGGGAAAAATATTTATAAGTTATGCCAGAGCCGATGAAGAATTTGTTTTAAAACTTGCCAAAGATCTCCGCGCCGCCGGCGTCGATTTATGGCTCGACCAATTCGATATTTCTCCCGGAATGACATGGGACGAGGCTGTTGAAGCTGCGCTGGAAGCCTGCCCGAATTTTATGATTGTTCTTAGCGAAAATGCGGTTGACTCCCGCTCTGTAAACGATGAAGTCTCCTTTGCGCTGGAAGAAAATAAAGACATCATTCCTGTTCTCTATAAGCAATGCAAAATTCCTTTTCGTCTGCGCCGGATTCAGCGCAGTGATTTTACCGGAGATTACGACACGGCTCTTGCAGCTCTTCTGCAAACGCCGGGGGTAAAAAAGAAGACGGGACAGCCAACACCCGCAAAATCTGGTGAAGGTCTTGGCAGTGGCAAAAAAATAGACGGTGAATTGGAGCGCCCGGCCTTGACCGACGAAATGGACAGCCGAACGCTTGACGTAAAAAAGAAGACTATACGGCCGAAACCTGCGCCACGTGTTGAAAAGGCCAAACCTGCTGTTGTGCACTAGCCGACACCAGAAAAAAAGATAGATCCGCCGCCGGGCATGGCACTTATTCCGGGCGGGGAATTCCTTATGGGAAGCGAAGAATACGACGATGAAAAGCCAGTCCATCGTGTGGAACTGGATGCTTTTTACATGGATACATACGTTGTTTCGGTTGCAGCGTATGCCAAGTTTCTTGCAGCGAAGAATTACGGAGAACCGAAGAAGTGGAAGGAGCAATTACAACGACCTGATTGTCCTGTTGTTTATGTGTCTTGGGATGATGCGCAGGCCTTTGCAGTATGGGCCGGCAAGCGGCTACCGACGGAGGCAGAATGGGAATATGCTGCGCGGGGCGGTCTGGAAGGCAAGAAATACCCCTGGGGGAATGAAAGCCCGAAAGGGCGAGCCAATTATGGACATGGATGGAGTCGCGATTGGGACAAGGGCGCCGGTAGATATCTTCAGGTAGTAAGCGCTTTTAAATCAAACGGCTACGGCTTGTACAATATGGCAGGCAATGTGTGGGAATGGTGTGCTGATTGGTTTGATGTCGACTATTATAGGAACAGCCCAGAGAGAAATCCAAAGGGATCGCAAGAGGATGGAGATCGCGTTGTTCGCGGCGGCTCCTGGTACTTCGACCCAAACGACTTACGGTGCGCTAATCGCCTCAGGTACAATGCCGACAGCAGGAGCAACGTCATAGGGTTTCGTTGCGCCCAGGATGTTTTTTAACCCTTTTTTTCTTTTTAGTTTTTTTACTTTTTTATCCCGCGCAGCGGGTTCGAATTTTTTTTGGGAAAAGGCTCTTCCCCCCCGGTTTTTTTTACCACGAAAAACACGAAAAACACGAAAAACACGAAAAACACACAAAGCAGAGCCTTTGCATTGAACTTCTTCTCTTTCGACGCTCGCAGCAGAGAAGCATGCTTGACTCGCGGATTTTGTGGGTTTATGGCTGGCGTAGGTTTTCACCAAATTTTAAGGAGGCCTGGGGGGATGTTCTATGTTACAACGAACTGGTTTTATGCTATGTTACGCAGCATGTATAATCACAACCTTGCGAAGGTTTTAAACCTTCGCAAGGTTGTGATTGGAACTCGTAACATCAATATAAATAACTTTCTATTTCTGCATTCAGCATTGGGTCGGAAGGTCGTTTTGCATCCGCATCGATTATTCTTCCATCTTTGCCAAGCAATATAAACCGGGGTATTCCCTCAAGCCCATAATCTTTAAAAAAAGAAATGCTGTTATCAGGCGCAAAAAGCTGAATGCCCCCTAGTTCTTTTTTGGCAACCGTGCTTCTCCAACGTTCTTCCGTATCCCTTACGCAAATGCTCACAAACTCAATTTCTTTTCCCTGATAATGTTCTTCCATTTTTTTCAAGCTTGGTATTTCTTTTATACAAGGCATGCACCAGGGAGCCCAAATATCTATATAGACCAATTTCCCTTGTAAACTTTTGAGCGAGACTAATTTTCCATTGATGTCGCTTAATTCAAAAACAGGTGAAATACTGCCTTTTTCGATTTTCTTTAGCTTTTTATATTTTTCCGTTATCTCAGCTAAATGTTTTTTATTTGAAATCAGAGGCTTCATTTGCGCATAGAGGCTCTCCTTTTGGGAGCTATTGCTAAAGTCCCTTTTTCCAATGCTGTATGCCAATTCCTCTATTATTTTTGCATTCGTAACCTCACTCTGAATTGTTTTTAAGTATTCCAGAATAAAATCAATGCTTTTATCGCTCTCATTAATTTTGTCTCTTGTCTTTTTTCTTAAGTAGGATTGGATGAAATTGGGATAATCAGGAGATATTAGAAATTTTTCATTTGATAAATCAATATTGGCAAACGGGTTTGGATAGTTGTCAGATACTTTGAAATCCGGGTTTTCTGTGAAAAAACGGCGCATTCCTTCAAAATGCGAAATTTTATTTAATTTTTCGAATTCAAGTGATTTAGATTCTATAAATTTAAAATCCGGGTCTAAAACATTTTGAGACGCTTTAAACAGATTATTGGTCACGGTGTGTAATGAGTCTGTCAATTTTAAAAAAGCTTCTTCACTAAGTGAAGCATGATATCTGGGGGAATTTAGTTTTCCAAAGCTTTCCCGCAAAAGTATTTTTTGGGCTAAATAGTTATTTTCCTTAGAACCCACACCCTTGTAGACAATCGATTCATCAAATTCTTTTGTGTCCAGCGATAAGCTCAAATCAAACTGTGCTTTTAAATAGACCTGTGTGTATTCTCTTCCAATACGCAGTTTGTAATATCCTTCGTCAAGCTTTAGAGTGTCTCTGAAAGTATGATCACTTTTGCAGCGAATGGTTTTCAAAAGTTCTCTATTGTTATTGAAAACACTTATTGTGTCAAAATTTGAATTTTCTATTTTCCCTGAAAATATTATATTAACGAGTTTTCTGTTTTTTCCCGAGTTTTCTGTTTTTTCCTCTGTAAAGGACAGGAGGGTGGCAGTAAATACAATGATCAACAAGAAAATGGATTTTTTCATAACGCAGGCCTATTCTGTTTTATTTGAGACATCCTGTAATGTTAGCTGCAAGCAGTAGAATACGAAGGCAAAACTCACAGCACACACTGTGCTTTGAATGTCAGATTAAGGAATAAAGAACTTATGAGCAAGGGATAATGTCCAGATATTTGTGTGAAAACGGGAATGAGTTGAAAAATAAAAGCCATTTCACCATCCTTTGAAAACGTTAATTCGCCAATGAAAAAAGGTTGAGAAATGGCTCTGGAAAAAGTAAGAACTTCAAAGTGCCAAACGGATTACTTGTAGATGATTTTGTCTCACTTGGAACTTGAATCCAAGATCTATTCAAAACAGAAAATTGCCGGTATATATTGGGCCTGGACAGGGTAATTTTGAAAGCAGGTGTATCTTTCATGTATTGCTTTTGAGAAAGAAGGAAGTCGCCGATGACCAAGCCTTCCTTCTTTCAAATATTCATCGTCATTGGCTATGAATTTGTCGTCAGACGCTTTTACTGCAAAGCCTTAACTGTACACCCGAACAGACACCGGCATCACAAGGACATTACCTCAAGACGTTCTTTTTTGTTAAAATATAGCTTGACAAAACGCGGCTGCCGGATCTTTCGAGTTTGGAATCGATTCATCCAATCGAACAGTTCTAAAAATATTTCAGGAGGTATCCTTTTGAAGTTCATCATTCAGATAAACATATTATGTTTCCTGGCCATAAGTCCCGCTTTTTCAGCCGAGGCGGGACAGTTTGCCACAATCAGCGGCTTTATCTATGACCAGAGTGATGGAGAGGGCATGATTGGCGCAAACGCCTTTCTTGAAGGAACCACTATTGGTGGGAGCTCCAACATCAGCGGCTATTATGTGATCCCACACATTCCAGTTGGCAAATTTACACTGGTTATTCACTATATCGGTTACAAGAAGCACAAAGAGGAAGTTTCGTTGTCGGTTGGAGAAAACAAGGTCGTAAATGTACGCCTTGAGATGGAAAGCATTCGGATGCAAGACGTGGTCGTCACCGACAAGTCAATCCCTGAAAGCGAAAAATTGTTTGAAAAATCTGTTTCAAATCTACAATTATCGGCAAGGCAAATCAGACAAATTCCACAAGTCGCAGAAGCTGATCTTCTACGTTCTTTACAGACTTTGCCGGGCATTTTGCCTTTATCCGATTTTTCATCCGCGCTTTATGTTCGCGGCGGAACGCCGGATCAAAACCTCAATTTGCTTGACGGAGTTGATGTTTATAACCCCGAACACGCCTTTGGTCTGTTTTCAACCTTCAATACAGAGGCCATTAAACAAGTTGAATTGTCAAAAGGCGGTTTTAACGCAAAATATGGCGGAAGGCTTTCGTCAATTCTTGATGTGACGAATCTTGACGGCAACCGGGAATCTTTTGAGGCGACAGGCTCCATCAGTTTGCTGAGCGTAAAAACAACAATTCAAATGCCAATCGCCTCAATGGGCTCACTTTCAGGCTCTGTGCGAAGAACTTATTTTGACAAGACCATTGGCAAGGCTCTTGAAGATATTCCCAACTACTATTTTTACGATGGAAACTTGAAAGCATTTTTTGATATCAATAGCAAAAACAAACTCACACTCAGCGGTTATGGCAGTCAAGATGTTTTTGATTTGGAATTCAACCAAAAGTCGAGCGACAGCGATGGACTGGTCTACAATTGGGGAAACAAAACAGGCAGCGCGCGATGGACACATGTTTTTTCGCCGCAATTGTTTGGAAATATCTGGTTTACTGCAAGCCGCTTTGATTCCGACTTTGAATTTAAAAAAGCCATTGATGTTTCAGAGTCAAATTTTGTCTCGGACTATACGATTAAGGGTGACTTTGAATACCATACGTCTGAAAAATTTGTAAGTCGTTTCGGCTTGGAACATAAATTTATGCATCTGATTTTTAGTCAAACGGCGCCAGACGCCATTATAAATGTTGAAACAACGCCTACTATTTCAGCGGCCTATGTCTCCGGCAACTGGCGTCCCAATTTACGTTGGGATATAGAACCGGGGCTTCGGTTTAATCGTTTTGGCGGAAAGAAAATATACAGCAATTGGGCTCCCCGTTTTTCTGCAAAATATCGACTAACTGATTCGATAAATTTAAAAACCGCCGCCGGTCTTTATTATCAGTATTTGCATCGCATACCGCGCGCTTTTATCGCGGATATTTGGGTTGCCTCAAACGAGGAGCAAAGGGAATCCTCCTCAGCGCACTTAATTGCCGGAATCAGTAAGAATTTGGCGGATGACTACCAGGTTGAGCTTGAAGTTTACTATAAAAACTACCGTAACATTTACTCATTTAATCAAAATGTCGTTGTTGATATTGAACCGGATCGTCCTGTGCAAGGCAAACCGGTATACACCAGCGTCAAGGGCGTTTTCAATCGTGGCGATGGCGACAGTCGCGGTATAGAGCTTCATCTTCGTAAAGACTACGGCTCGGTTACCGGGTGGATAGGTTACTCCCTGGCAATGACCAATTATGTGGTCGACGGCGTAAACCGGGGCAATGAGTTCTCACCGCGTCATGATCGCGCTCATACGATCAATTGCATAGCCAATATTGACTGGAAAAATTTTCGGCGAGCGCTACGGGGTGAGAGCCCCATTGCACAACAAAGCAACTGGAAAATTGGCGTTGCTTTTGTTTATCGATCAGGGCAACCCATCACGTTGCCCGGCTCAGGTTATTACATCAATGCATTGCCTGACTGGGAGGCTGATTTTTATGCGCTATACCCTAGTAAAATTAATGAATTAAGGTTGCCTGACTACCTGCGACTTGACCTCAGCCTGACCTATGAAAAACATTTTGAGTCATGGTCGTTGTTCCCATACATTCAGGTGTTTAACATTGGCAATCGAAAAAATATCTGGTTTCTTGAATACACCTCTGATTTTGTCCCTGGTGATCCAGGCAGTCGAGACGATGATCGAAACGTAGCAACCATCGACACCAAGGGAATGTTTCCCATACTGCCAACCATTGGCCTGAACTTTACATTTAAATAAACTCGATTTGCGGAGTTCTTTAATGAATAATTTGAGATTGTTTTTAATATTAGTTGGCGCGACTGTCATGCTTTCCTGCGGGGAAGGCGTTATCTCACTAGATAACTCAACGTATCAACCCAAAATCGTGATCGAAGGAACTTTGATTCCCGGCGCGAACGCACAGATTAAACTGCGCAGAAATTTTCCGCTTGAAACCAGCGCGCCGCCATCCAGCGTCATTTTACAGAATGCGCAAGCCCAAATAACTGATTCAGAAGGAGGAATCTTTCCTTTACAGTTCAACGCGGGCAATAATTATTATGAATCCAAAACAATTCAAATTGAGCATGAAAAAACGTATACCCTGCAAGTCGACGCAGTTATTGATGGGCGGCAATTAAGCGCAAAATCAACCACTTTGACGCCAAAAGCCGGCCTGCAAATTCTTGTCGATCAATCTAATCTTGGACGTAAAGTATATCGTCAGCTCAAGCCAAACGGTAGACTGGACAACTTTTCTGTGACCTTTGAGCGCTCGCCGGCAACGGACTATTATGTTATTTCAATGACTGCTCTGGATGCCAACCAGGAGACATTTATATATGATAATGCATTCGGAGACTTGGATACATCACAAGTGGTTGAACAATTTGATCAGTTGCGCCTGACCTGGAACTGGCTGATGGGACAGTCCCTCTCCGCCGGACAATCGCAGATCGAGATTTACTCGTTTATGACCTGGTTCTACGGTCGCTATCGAGTGATTTTATATGGCGGCGATAAGAATTTTCGTGATTTTTTCAGCACTTACGGTCAAATCCAGGAATTGGATGGAAATTTCCACGAACCAAAATTTCACATTGAAGGAGAGGGAATAGGCTTGTTTGGTTCGGCGGTCATTGACACAGCATTCTTTGAAATACTGCCCCACCAGAGCCGTTCGCCGCCCGATAAATATTGCCTGAAAAAGCTCAGGAGCAAAACGACCTCGAAAAGAGTTTTACCGCAGCTGCCAGACTGGTGAAAAAAATATCTTGTATATTGAAACGTTATGAACCAGAGTGAGCGCTGCGCCCGCATCGATAAAACAACGGCACTTTGTTGTTCGCGCTCAGATGTAAATGCTAATCAAGCTTTTAAAATGCCATTTTCAACAGGACACAGATCGCGCAAAAACACCCATCGATAAATTCCGCTATTGTGTCCGTCGCCCCAAAAAATTTGCATCGCATAATTGCCAACCTCGTCAATATGATCAATGGTTTGCGTTGCGCTGTGCGGAGCCGCAAATATCGCAGGATTTGCGTCCTGGCTCATCAGGTCGTGTCCGCCGGCGCATTCAACACACGGGCAGGATTTACGTAAGCCATCCAGCGGGTAGACAGAGTGGTGGCCATCGGCCCAATCGATTTCAAGGATTTGCTTCGCAGTAGTGACGTTAATTTGTGTGGCTGTTATTCTTTTGTCCATGATGATTTTCTCCCTTTGGATGAGACAGCATAGATAAATTTTAAAAGATAATCAAACAGAACCGCGTAAAATTGCACTTTTTGAGCAAAAGTGGTGTCAACAAAAAGGCTCGCTCAGATATTTCACGGAAAAAATATCTTGACAAAGACCTGTCCGCCCCCCTATCTTCGCCAATCAAATATCCTATCGATTTGATAATTTCCCTGCATTAGCAAATGTCCACCGCAGAGGTTCGGGTAAAGGTGTTCAAGGCCGTCATCTTGCCGGGTGCTGTACTAAAATTCAGTTTTTAACCTACCTTAATTTAATACTAATTTGTAACCAGAGCAGATACTCGGCTTTTCATTTAGAATTGGAGGAGAGTGAATAATGTTTGACTGGTTTCCACAGAATATTTCCACTTATGGCGGCGAAATTGACCGGGTTTTTTACCTGATATTCTATATTGTCGGCATCGGTTTTTTTCTTGGAGAGGCTTTAATTTTCTATTTCCTGTTTAAATATCGACGGAAGGCCGGGAAAAAAGCCACATTTATTGATGGAGAAAAATGGGCGCAAATTGCTTGGATTCTCGTGCCCGCCGCGGTTATTCTTTTCCTGGACTTATGGATCGATTTTGCTGGCGCAAAGGCGTATGACGCCATCAAAGGAGAAATTCCTGTTAGTGACAAGACGGTTGAAGTGAGCGGCAAGCAGTTCAACTGGATAATAAAATATCCCGGTCCTGACGCGATGTTTGGCACGGAGGATGACTTTACGCTGGAAAATGATTTACACGTTCCGGTGAACAGTGTGGTAAAAGTTATCCTCAAATCTCAAGATGTTATACATAGCTTTTTTGTCCCTGTGCTGCGCTTAAAGCAAGACGCAGTGCCAGGACGGGAAATCGACGTTTGGTTTGAAGCAACCGAAACCGGGGTGTTTGAAATTGCCTGCGCGGAGCTTTGCGGTTTTGGTCACTATACCATGCGCGGCTTGCTCTATGTTCATTCCCGGGAAGATTATGTTGACTGGGTCGAAAAAACCTGGCCAAATCAAGACGAGGCTCAATCCACACTGGAGGAAAAATAAATGTCTGAAAACCATGACGCCGAACAGGGGTTTTGGCGAAAATATGTTTTTTCAATTGATCATAAAATGATCGGTAAACAATATCTGTTTTTAAGTCTTTTCATGGCGATAGTTGGCGGCCTGATGGCTTACTATATGCGCTGGGAGATTGCCTGGCCGCAAACAGCGGTTCCGGGCGCAGCCTGGATTCCTGAACCGTCCGTGGTTGAGGGCATCATTACACCGGAATTCTATAATGCCCTAATAACCATGCATGGCACGATCATGATTTTCTTTGTGGGAATGCCGTTTTTACTCGGCGCCTTTGGCAATTTTTTGCTGCCGCTTATGATTGGCGCTGATGACATGGCGTTTCCCCGACTAAACATGATGTCCTTCTGGACGCTTTGTCTGGGCTCTTTGGTGCTCATGTCTTCTTTCTTTTTCGAAGGTGGTTCAGCTTCTGCCGGCTGGACTGGTTATGCGCCACTGTCAGCCGATCCAGTGCATACAGGAACTGGTTGGGGAATGAATTTATGGATAATTGCCATAGCGCTCGAATTTACCTCATTCCTGATGGGGGGCGTAAATTTCCTGACCACAACGATCACCATGCGAGCCCCCGGTATGACAATGTTTCGACTTCCGCTCATGGTTTGGATGCAAATTACAGCCGCCGTTCTGTTCATGCTTTCCGTCGGCCCATTGATTGCCGGCGCAATTCTATTGTTGCTCGACAGAACTGTCGGAACCGGTTTTTTCATTCCCGGAAAAGGCGGAGACCCTTTGCTTTGGCAACATTTATTCTGGTTCTTTGGCCATCCCGAAGTTTACGTGGTGCTTTTGCCCAGTTTCGGAGCAATTATGGAAATATTGCCCGTTTTTTCAAGAAAGCCAATTTTTGCTTACCGCACAATTATCTGGTCAACAGTCTCCGCTGGTATTTTGAGCTTTCTTGTATGGGCGCATCACATGTTTGTCAGCGGCATTGACCCGCGCATCGTGATGCCATTCAGCATTACAACCATCATTATTTCGGTGCCTTTTGCGGTTGTAATATTTGCATTTATGGCAACTTTGTGGCGCGGTGCAATCAGTTTTCCAACGCCGATGCTTTTTGCCCTGGGCACAATATTGACTTTCATTATCGGGGGCGTCACCGGAATTTTTAACGGCTCTCCAGCCGTAGACATTTTTATCCACGACACCTACTTTGTGGTAAGCCATTTTCATTACACCTTGTTCCCTGCGGTTTTTCTGGGAGGATTTGCGGCGCTGTATTTTTGGTTTCCAAAAATGTTTGCCCGGAAAATGAATGAGACTTTAGGCAAAATTCATTTTTGGTGGACAACAATTTCATTTAATGTTGTTTTTATTCCAATGTTTGTTCTTGGCATGCGCGGTCACATGCGGCGCCTCTATGACCCGACCCAATATGACTTTATCAAACCGATGCAACCGATCAATGAATTTATAACAATGGCCGCCGTGGTCTTGTTCTTGGGACAATTTGTTTTCATCTTCAACTTTTTTTGGAGCCTGTTCCGCGGTGAAAAGGTCGGAAATAATCCCTGGAAAGCCAATACGCTGGAATGGTCTGCGCCAACACCGGTTCCGCATGGAAACTTCCCGAAAATTCCAACTGTATATTCAGGCCCTTACCAATACAGCTTGCCCGGCGAAAGGCCTGACTGGCAACCGCAAGACAGTGAAAATGCACCTGTTGAATCAGTTTGAAAGATAGACGACTTCAAATCCGAGATAGGAGATAAATAAATATGAGTGGCTCAGTAAGTCATACGGGATATCAGCCAACAGATGAAGTCCCCGGTCGTTTGGGAATGTGGTGGTTTTTGTCTTCGGAAATTATGGTGTTTGGCGGTTTTCTCGCAATATATATTCTTTATCGCATGGCCAGCCACGGCGCATGGGCCGAAAATGCGGAGCACGTAAGCACAGTAATCGGAACAATCAATACCGTTGTTTTGCTGACCAGTAGTCTTACCATGGTAAAGGCTCTGCAAGCCGTATCAGAGGAAGAAAAAGTCAAGGCAAAGAATTTTTTGTTAATTACTGTTTTGTTGGGATTGACTTTTCTTGGCATAAAAGGGTATGAATACGCGCATGAAATTTCAATGGGTTTTACGCCTCTTTCGGGAATGTTTTGGTCTTTTTATTACGTTTTAACCGGCCTGCATGGCCTGCATATTATGGTTGGCATAATTATGAACTTTCTGCTTTACTTGAAAGCTGCGCGGGGAACGTTATGGCCAGACACGCATACGCGAGTTGAGTATGCCGGCTTGTATTGGCACTTTGTCGACTTGGTCTGGATCTTCCTGTTTCCTTTGCTTTATCTGTCATATTAATCGAAAACTGTGATGGGTCTTGAAAAATAAGGATAATTAGATGTCTGAAAATCAACATGCTTCAACGAACTATACAGCCGTTTGGGCTTGGCTCCTGGGACTCTTATTTATAAGTGTTTTTGCTGTATATTTGCCCTTTTCACAAGGTCTTACAATAACTTTTATTTTTGTTGTCGCGGCCGTTAAAGCCTGTATCGTCGCTGTTTATTTTATGCACTTAAAATCCGAGACTAGGCTGATTCGTTATATTGCAATAACTCCTGTTGTACTTTTTGTAATTATGATTTTGTCGCTAATGCCTGATACGGTATATAATCGTTAACGGCTTCAAAAAATGATAAAGACACCAAGCAAGTCCGGGACAAAAACATCCGACGCGGCCAGTGGTCGGCGGAATAGTGCTTCGTCGACCCGTTCAGGCAATCCGAACAAAGCGTTGGTTGGCATGATCGTCATCATCGGGTCGGAGCTTATGTTTTTTTCCGGCCTGATCAGCTCCTATTTAATTTTAAAAGCTGGTAACGCGGCCTGGCCGCCGCCCTTGCAGCCGAGATTGCCTGTGCTGGTCACCGGTCTGAATACGCTCATCTTGTTAGCCAGCGCCTTTGCCATGCATTTCGGATTGTCAGCCATTCGCAAAGGCAAACCTGTCCGGATGAGTAAATTTCTTGTGGCCACGGCGTTGCTCGGATTTACATTCCTATTCATTCAAGGTAGCGAATGGATGCGGCTGATCTCTTATGGCCTGACTTTTACTTCCAGTATTTATGGCGCCACGTTTTATGTGGTGATTGGCTGTCATGCCGTGCATGTTCTGGGCGGCCTGGTCGGCTTGATGCTGACGTTGAAGAAAGCCTTTGCCTCGCGTTATACCAAAATGGAATATACCGGCGTGGAACTTTGCAGTATGTACTGGTATTTTGTGGTGGGAATCTGGCCTGTTTTGTATCTTCTGGTTTACCTGGGATGATGACAATATGAAAATTTGGTTCGCGATTCTTTTTATAATAATTTTGTTTTCTCCCTCCCTCGCAACCTCTTGCCCAAACTGTTTTTCCGCAGGCGATAAAAATGTCTTGCAGAGCTATTATCTGAGCGTCGCGCTAATGTCTCTCTTGCCGTTCTCCATATTCGGTTTTATCTTTTTTTGGTTTCGGTCAAAAAAAATCATGACGAGTAGCGCCTTGCGCAACGATGTTCCAAGCTCAAATGACTAAAACCGTGTGGTCAACTTATTTTTAGATTAACTATAAATTTTGTTTAACAAGGTTGGGTTCATCTTCTCGAACCTAACAGTTACTCTCCCAATGTTACTGCCATTGGCAAAATAAGCATCGTTGCAACCCCACTTTCAGATAACGTCTGCTAAGAAAATATGGTCTTTATTAATCGCCACCGATAGGGCTGCTCACAATCGTTTGGCGGCAAATGCCAAATGCAGTGCAAGTGGTCTGGCAGTAAACATATTGCCATTACCCTTTAAAGGGATGCTTCTTTTCCACTTCTTTCCAAGCCCTTCTCATTTTCGATTATACGCCGATACCGGCGCTGCCCCACCAAGATTGCTGCGAGTGTGAATTCGCTGGTTCAGCAATCCGTGGTTATCCTGTTGACGTGGAATGTACGGGCAAGGCAATCGGCTCTACTTTTCACAAGCGCAATTTTTATTCGTAATTCTTTATTATTTGAGGCAAATGTTCAAACTTTCCGGAACAGGTTAAGACGTCTTTTCCTGCAAATAAGCAAGCAGGGCGTCGGCGCTGATCCGCTCCTGAATCATCGTGTCGCGTTCGCGCACCGTGACCGTGTTGTCTGTCAATGATTGCGAATCTATCGTAACGCAATAAGGTGTTCCGGCTTCATCCTGACGACGATACCGTCGACCGACAGCGCCACCTTCGTCATAAAAAACCATCATGTGTTTTTTCAGGTCACTCGATATTTTTTTAGCCAGCTCCGGCATGCCATCTCGTTTTACAAGTGGGAAAATTCCAGCTTTAATCGGGGCGATTTTCGGCGCCAGGCGCAGAACGGTTCGGGTATCTTTTTCAAGTTTTTCTTCTGCGTATGCGTCTACAAGACAGGTCAGCAGCGTGCGGTCGCAACCAGCTGAAGTTTCAATGATATATGGCACAAACTTTTCGCGAGTTGCATCATCAAAGTATTGTAAATCTTTACCGGAATGCTCCTGGTGGCGCTTCAAGTCGAAATCTGTCCGATTATGAATTCCCTCAAGCTCTTTCCAGCCGAACGGAAATTTATACTCAACATCAAAAGCGGCGGCGGCGTAATGCGCCAATTCACTTTCACCATGCTGATGAAATCTTAAGTTTTCCTTGTTAATACCAAGGCCGTCGTACCAGGCAATGCGTTGCTGTTTCCAGTATTCAAACCAGTCTGTGTCTGTTCCCGGTTTTACAAAAAACTGCATCTCCATCTGCTCGAATTCGCGAGTTCTAAAAATAAAATTTCGCGGTGTGATTTCGTTGCGAAAGGCCTTGCCGGTTTGGGCAATGCCGAAAGGAATTTTCACCCTCGAAGATTGCAATACATTTTGATAATTGACGTAGATTCCCTGCGCTGTTTCAGGTCGCAAATAAACAGAGGCTGCGGCGTCTTCAAGCGGCCCGAGATGCGTCTTGAACATCAGGTTAAATTGCCTGATTTCTGTCAATTCACCGCCACATTCTGTCACCATTTTACTCGGCTTTTGCGGACAAGGTGTAGAGTCGGTTTGGTCGGCTCGAAAACGTCCTTTACAGGTTTTGCAATCTACCATTGGATCGACAAAGCCAACCACGTGCCCGGATGCTTCCCAAATTTTCGGGTGCATCAAAATCGACGCGTCAAGACCAACAATGTCGTCGCGCAGCTGCA
>Ga0316192_10000446_pt1 | contig 30221 bp, 22 predicted proteins | sample MerIslwburrow_MG_FD_204931 | JGI IMG/M metagenome (GOLD analysis project Ga0316192, IMG submission 204931) | Coastal sediment microbial communities from Maine, United States - Merrow Island worm burrow | ecosystem: Environmental > Aquatic > Marine > Coastal > Sediment | place: USA: Maine...
CGACCTCCTCGGCGCCCGGTCGGGTCACCATGCCTCGATGGACCCGGGGGTAACGGTCGCCAACGGCCTCGTAGTAGCTGTTGAACAGGTAGAAGTAGTTGTCGTCATAACGCCGATAACCGGCGGCATGGGGTTCAAGAACGAAGGCCTCGAAGAACCACGTGGTGTGGGCCCGGTGCCACTTGGTCGGGCTGACGTCCGGCATTGACTGCACGGTCTGGTCAGCGGCCGACAGCGGCTCAGCCAACGACTCGGTCAGCGCCCTGGTCGCCCCCAACCGGGCTACTAGCGCGTCAAAACCAACAGAAGACTCAACAGTGGTCACAGTTCTCCAACGTGTTGCGGGTCAAGATTGTTCCGGCGGGACCGGAATGTGACTCAAGACCAGCTCGGCGTCAGCACGATCAGCGCCAGTGGTGGCAGGTCGAGTTCGAGTGACTGGGGGTAGCCGTGGACCTGGACCGGCTCGGCGTTGACGACCGCCCCTGGTGTCAAGCCCGAGCCGCCGTAGCCAACATCATCGCTGTTGGCCTGGAGCGACCACTCACCAGCCGCTGGCACCCCGACTCGGTAGCCCATGCGAGGCACCGGCGTATTGTTCATGGCGACCAGAACCGGTGCGTGGCCTTCGGCCAAGCGCAGGTAGGCCAGGACGCTCTGTTCCCGGTCGTCGCCAATCACCCACTCGAAACCGGCCGGGTCCCGATCGACGAGATACAGCGCCGGGATGCGGCGGTACAGTTCGTTGAGCGCCCGCACCCAGCCCTGGACACCGGCGTGCTCGGCGCCGGCCAGCACGGCCCAGTCGAGTTCCGCCTCGTGGCTCCATTCCTCGAGTGCGGCGAGCTCAGTGCCCATGAACAGCAGTTTCTTGCCCGGGGCGGTCCACTGGTAGCCAAGCAGCAACCGCAGGTTGGCGAACTGCTGCCAGCGATCACCCGGCATTCGCTCCAACAGGCTGCCCTTCCCGTGGACGACCTCGTCATGCGACAGTGCCAGCACGTAGTGCTCGGATGCTGCGTAGACGGTGCGGAAGGTCATGGTGTCGTGGTGCCAGCGTCGGTGCACGGGATCCTGGGCGAAGTACTCAAGCGTGTCGTGCATCCAGCCCATATCCCACTTGAGCCCGAAACCGAGACCGCCACCATCGGTGGGGTTCGTCACTCCGGGCCACGCCGTTGACTCCTCGGCCACCATCATGGTGTCGGGGTGGGCGGCGTACACCGAACGATTCAGTTCCTGCAGGAACTGCACCGCTCCAAGGTTCTCATTACCGCCGTGCTCGTTGGGAATCCACTCACCGTCAGGACGTGAATAGTCAAGGTAGAGCATCGAGGCGACAGCATCGACCCGAAGCCCGTCGACATGAAACTCATCAAGCCAATAGTGGGCCGATGAGAGTAAGAAGCTCCGCACCTCGGGCCGGTCAAAATTGAATATATAGGACTTCCAATCAGGGTGAAAACCCTGCTTGGGGTCGGCGTGCTCGTAGAGATGTGTCCCGTCGAACAGGCCGAGGCCGTGGGCATCGGTAGGGAAATGCGACGGCACCCAATCGAGCAGCACACCGATATCAGCTTGGTGTAGTTCGTCGATGAATGCCATCAGGTCTTCGGCCGTGCCGTAGCGGGGCGTCGGCGCAAAGTAACCGGTGGTCTGATACCCCCACGATCCGTAGAACGGATGTTCGGTCAACGGGAGCAGCTCGACGTGGGTGAATCCCATATCTTGGCAGTAGGCGGCGAGCTGTCGACCAATGGTCCGGTAGCCGCCGGGCTCGTAGCGCCATGAGCCGAGGTGCACCTCGTAGATCGAGATGGGTGCGTCGAAGCGCTGACGGTCACCGCGACGCGCCAACCAATTGTCGTCACCCCAATAGTGCTCGCCATCTGGTCGCACCAGCGACGCCGTTGCCGGCGCCAACTCGGCAGCAAAGGCCACCGGATCGGCCTTCACCAGCGGCTCAGCACTTTGATGGGGGGTGACGGCGTACTTGTAGCGGGCACCCGGTTCGTAACCCCCGAACGTGCCACGCCACACCCCAGAGGGGTCCGGCTCCAGCCGGTCGACCTGCGCCGACCAGCCATTGCCGTCACCGAGCACGGAGACGGAGGAGGCGCCGGGAGCCCAGACCCGGAAAGTCGTGGCACCACCATCGCAGTGGGCTCCCAACACCTCCCACAGGCGGGTATGGGTGCCTGCGGCGAAAAGCCAGGCGTCGGTTGAGTCGAACACTCGGGACACCTTCTGAGTATAGGATGTCGCCATGCGAGCACCTGCCCATGGTCGCCATCCGATCCTCAGCGTTGTCCTGGCTGGCGGAGAGGGAAAGCGCCTCCTGCCCCTCACCGCCGACCGAGCCAAGCCTGCTGTGCCTTTTGGTGGCAAATACCGACTGATCGATTTCGCCATCTCCAACCTGGTCAATGGTGGATTCCGCCACATAGTGGTTTTGACCCAATACAAGAGCCACAGCCTCGATGTCCACATATCACTGACTTGGCAGCTCTCAACCATTCTTGGCAATTACGTCACCACCGTCCCGGCTCAGATGCGCCGAGGCCCACGTTGGTACACCGGCTCAGCCGACGCGCTGTTTCAGAACATGAACATCGTTGAGGATGAACAACCCGAACACGTCATTGTCTTTGGGGCCGATCACATCTACCGCCTCGATCCTCGCCAGATGCTGAACGCCCATATGGACTCGGGCGCAGGCATCACCGTGGCCGCCATCCGCCTGCCCGCATCGGAGGCCCATCAGTTCGGCGCCATCGAGAAAGACGCAAACAGCACCAAGATTCTCGGCTTTCACGAGAAGAACCCGGACGCCCCGACCATTCCCGACGCTCCTGGTCAGATCCTGGCCTCGATGGGCAACTACATCTTCAGCACCGAGGTCTTCCGGGAGGTCATGGACTCCGATTCCGCCGATCCCGACTCCAACCACGATCTGGGCGGCGACATCATCCCCAAGCTGGTGCGCTCAGGTGATGCCCATGTGTACGACTACACCACCAACATCGTCCCCGGCATCACCGGCAGCGACAACCACTACTGGCGTGACGTCGGGACCCTCGACTCCTACTACGACGCCCACATGGACCTCGTGGCCCCCCTCCCCGCTTTCAACCTCTACAACGATCAATGGCCCATCTTTACCCGCGGCCTCACCGAGCCACCGGCCAAGATCGCCAATGGGCCAACGGGACCCAGCGAGATCTCCAACTGCATCATGAGCAACGGGGTGATCGTCGCCGGTGGACGATGCCGGGAGTCGGTGCTGTCACACGATGTATACATCGATGACGGGGCCGAGGTGAGCGGATCGGTGCTCTTGGGCAACGTCAGGATCGGCAAGGGAGCCAAGCTCAACCACTGCATCGTCGACAAGAACGTGACGGTGCCCCCCGGTTTCGAGATCGGACTCGACCCCGCCGCCGACGCCGAACGTTTCCTCATCTCCGACGCTGGGGTGGTTGCCGTCCCGAAGGGCTACCGCATCAACCCCTCGTAGAGCCGGGCGAACTCGGCGGCGGGGGTATCCCACGACCAGTCGATGCTCATACCCTTGCGCATGATGCGTTTGCGTCGGCCGGGGTGACGCCAACTGTTGAGGGCACGATGCAGTCCGTCGACCACACCGGCGACGTCATTGGAACGGGTCACGAAGCCGGTGCCGTCGCGGTCGTCGTCGGCATCGACGACGGTGTCGACCAGACCGCCGACGGCGGTGACCACCGGCAGGGTTCCGTAGGCCATGGCCTGCATCTGGGCCAGGCCACAGGGCTCGAACCGCGACGGCATGAGAAACACGTCGCCGCCGGCAACCAGCAGGTGGGACAGGGCGACGTCATAACCGTCGATGAAATGCACTCGCTCGGGTTGTTCCGCCGCCAACCACCGCCCCCAGTCAGCCAGGGCCCGATCGCCTGAGCCCAACACGATGAGCCGGGCCCGCATCCCGGCCAGGTAGCGAGCCGATTCGAAGGCAAGGTCGACCCCCTTCTGTTCCACCAGGCGGGTCACCATGACGATGGTCGGGATCCGGTGCTCGTCCCATCCCACCCGGTCGAGCAGCGCTGCGCGACTCTGCCCCTTGCCTCGCACATCGTTGGCGTCGAAGCGGGCGTTGAGAAACTGGTCGGTGGCGGGGTCCCACGTAGAGGTGTCGATGCCGTTACGTATGCCGTGTAGATCCTGGCCCCGAGCCCGGAGCACCTCGTGCAGCGCCATGCCGTCGGCTTCGCTGAGGATCTCGGTGGCGTAGTTGGGGCTGACGGCCACCACCGCATCGACGCTGCGGATGGCCCCGGCAAGCGGGTTGAGCGACCCGTTGTGCACGTAGTTGTCGTGGTGGGTGGTGAGCCGCTGGAGCCAGCCGATATCGGCCCAACCCTGATGGGCCAGGTTGTGAATGGTCAGCACGGTGGGAACGGCCGAGGTGGTGAAGGCCGGAACGAGCGCGGTGTGCCAGTCGTTCAATTGCACCACGTCGTAGTCGGACTGTTCGATGAGTCGAGCAACGGCAAGGGCGAAGGAGGCGAAACGCCGGTCGTTGTCGACCCAGCCCACCCCGTCGCTATCGACATAGGGGTCGGGGCGTTCGATGCCTGGGCCGTCAACCAGTATCAGATCACCGGCGTCGGTACGGGTACCTCGCCGGACGGTGACCGGCCCGGCCCAGTTCGCAACATCGACAGCGAGCGTCTGTTCGTTGTCCAGTTCCCAGTGGGAGTAGTCCGGCAGGACAACGTCGACCTGGTGACCCATACGCCGGAGCCCGTCGACCAGCCCAAAGGCGGCCTCGCCTAGGCCTCCGGCACTGACCAGGGGGCGCAGTTCCGCCGTGGCGAACAAGATTTTCATGGGCCTACCAGCCTTGTTTCCATTGGCGTGCGCTGGCACTGCCGGGCAGGTCCGACGCGGAGCGGTCGGGTTCGATGCGTTCAAGAACCACCACCGACCAGGCCTTGACCTTGAGGTCCCCATCAGGGTCAGTTCCAGCAAGGGGGTCCTCGGCTGCGGTGTCGAGAACCAGCCGCCAGCGGGCGACGTCGATGCCTGCGGTGGCGTCGGCTGCGAGCGACGGAGGAAGGGAAAAGCTGAGGGGCTCGGCTCCCGCGTTGAGGAAAAGCAGGAAACTGTTGTCGACGACCGGTTCCAGTCGAGGACCCTGATCGGCGATGGCCCGGCCGTTGAGGAACACCGCGACCGCGCGGGCATAGCCCACCTGCCAGTCACCATGGCTCATGGCCGAGCCATCGGGCCGGTACCAGCCAATGTCAGGCAGCGACGACCGCTCCTCGACCAGACCGGAGAGGAACCGTCGGCGTCGAAACACCGGGTGGGCTGCCCTGAAGTGCACCAACCAGCGGGTCAGGGCCAGCATCTCAGGATCGATGGCCGACCAATTGAACCAGGAGATCTCATTATCCTGCCCGTAGGCGTTGTTGTTGCCGTGCTGGGTTCGTCCCGCCTCGTCGCCGCTGTAGATCATCGGCACCCCTTGCGACAGCAGCAACGTCGCCATGAGGGCGTTGGCCCTGCGCCGCCGGTTGTCGATGATCTCGGGGTCACGGGTCGGGCCCTCAACACCACCGTTCCAGGAGCGGTTGTCGCTGTGGCCGTCGCGGTTGCGTTCGCCGTTGGCCAGGTTGTGCTTGCGTTCGTAGCTGACAAGGTCACGCAGTGTGTAGCCGTCGTGGGCGGTGACGAAGTTGATGCTGGAACGTGGTCGCCGCCGTTCGGAACCGTAGAGATCCGAACTGCCCGAGAAGCGCGAAGCCAGCCCGGACAGCGCCCCCTCGCTCCCCTTCCAGAAGGCTCGGACATCGTCGCGGTAGCGTCCGTTCCACTCCGACCACAGCGGGGGGAAATTGCCAACTTGATAGCCGCCGGGACCGATGTCCCAGGGCTCAGCGATCAGTTTGGCCCCGCTGACCACGGGGTCCTGTTGGATGAGGTCGAAGAAGGCCGAGTTGCGGTCGACCGAGAAATACTCACGGGCCAGGGTGGGGGCCAGGTCGAAACGGAATCCGTCGACGTGCATGTCCTGGATCCAATAGCGCAGGCTGTCCATCACCAGCTGCAAGCTGGCGGCATGGGTGACATTCAGGCTGTTGCCAGTTCCGGTGAAGTCCATGTAGGCGGCCGGGTTGTCGGGCGCCAGCCGGTAGTAGGTGGTGTTGTCGACGCCGCGGAACGACAGTGTTGGACCATCGGCGGTTCCCTCGGTTGTGTGGTTGTAGACCACATCGAGCAGAACCTCGATGCCGGCCCGGTGCAGGGCACGGACAAGGGTCTTGAACTCGCTGACCTGACCACCCCCGTCTCCAGCGGCAGCGTAGGGGCCATGGGGAGCAAAGAATCCGAGCGTCGAGTAGCCCCAATAGTTGGTCAGGCCCCGCTCGGCAAGGAATCCTTCGGGCACAAAATGGTGCACCGGCATAAGCTCGATCGATGTCACACCGAGATCGACGAGGTGTTCGATCACGGCGTCACACGCCATCCCGGCATAGGTGCCCCGCAGCTCCTCGGGCACATCGGGATGGGTCATCGTCAGCCCTCGGACGTGGGCCTCGTAGATGACGGTCTGGTACCAGGGCACATGGGGTCGAGCATCGTCGCCCCAATCGAACGCACTGTCGATCACGATCGAGCGGGGAACAAAGGCGGCGGAGTCGTCGTGGTCGGGCGTCATGGGGTCACCTTTGAAGTGACCAAAAACGGGGCCCGACCAGTCGACCCCACCTTCTATCGCCTTGGCGTAGGGGTCGACCAGCAGTTTGGCCGAATTGAATCGCAGTCCATGGCCGGGGTCCCACGGGCCATGAACCCGGTAGCCGTAGCGCTGGCCGGGACCGACCCCGGGTAGATACACATGATGGCTGTTGGCCGTGTGTTCGGGAACGTCAATCCGGGTCTCGTTGCCGTCATCGTCAAAAAGGCAGAGCTCAACGCCAAAGGCACGCTCGGAGAAGAGGGCAAAGTTTGTGCCCTCACCATCCCAGTGGGCTCCCAGTGGCCGCGGTTCGCCCGCCCATACCGGGAATCCACCGCCACGTACGAGCGATGATGTCATGGGCGCCTGATGGGCTGGTAGAAGCGACGGTTGTACTCCTCGACCATGCGTCCCGCCGTTACCAGCGGCCCGAGGTGGCCCAACATGGTTTGAATCATCAACCACCAGCCATCGTCGCTGCCGTTGTACAGGCGCAGAACCTCGCCAATGAGCAGCTGGTGCAGGGCCTCGGCCTCTTCACGGTCCCGGTCGGGACGGTCGAGGTCATCGGCGGTGGGGATGACCCAGCCAATGCCCTCGGTGAACCAGTCGGCCCACCAGCCGTCGCTGATGGAGCAGTTCAATACACCGTTCAGCGCCGCCTTCTCACCGCTGGTGCCACAGGCTTCGCGGGGGCGGATGGGGTTGTTCAGCCACACATCGCAGCCGGCGTACATGGCCCGGGCGATATCGATGTCGTAGTCGGGGATGAGCACGATGCCCGAGTTTGCCGAGTCCCGGGCGTACTCCCCGATCTCGGCCAGCAGGGCCTTGCCTTCGTTGTCGGCCGGGTGGGCCTTCCCGGCGAACACGAATTGGGCCCCGGCCTCGATCGAGGCCCGCAATCCGGCCGGGTCCTTCAATAACAGATCGGCGCGCTTGTAGGTGGCAAAGCGCCGGGCAAACCCAAACATGCAACCGTCGGGGTCGAGTTGGGTGCCGGTAATGCCGTAGATGAGGTCGATGAGTTGGGCCTTGGCCGCCGTCCGGACGTCGGTGAACTGCTGGCGGTCGAGTTCTGCTGTTTTGGCCCAGGCATCCTCGTCGCCGTTCTCCCAACCCGCTCCCAACGCCGAGTCGTAGAGATCCTGAAGCCGGGGCGCCACCCAGGTCCGGGCGTGTACCCCGTTGGTGATCCCCTCGATGTCGACCGCCTGGGGCAGCGAGCCGAACAACCGCCTGCTGACGCTGGCGTGAAGCTGACTCACCCCGTTGACCTTCCCGGAGAAGGCAAAGGCCAGTGCCGCGGTGTTGAACGGCTTCGCTTCACCGTCGGAGGGCAGGGTGGCCCAGTCGAGGATCTGCTCGGTACTCATCTCCAGCCTGGTGGCAATGGCGGTCAGTTCAGGTTCGACGAGTTCGCGATCGAAGCGGTCGATGCCTGCCGGAACGGGGGTATGGGTGGTGAACAGTGTCGAGTTGCGCACCGTGGTGCGGGCCTCGGCCAACGTCATGCCCGACTCAACCAGTTCAGACAGGTACTCCAGCAGCAGGAAACAGGCGTGTCCTTCGTTCAGGTGGTAGACGTCGGGATTGACGTCGACGGCCCGCAGGGCGCGGACACCGCCGATCCCCAGCACCAGTTCCTGGCTCAGGCGATGCCGCCGGTCGCCGGCGTAGAGGCGATCGGTGATGCGCCTGGCATCGGGAGAGTTCTCCTCGACGTCGGAGTCGAGCAGCAGCATGCGGGTCGACCCGACCCACATCTCCCACACCCGCAGCAGAACCCGTTCTCCGGCAACCGCTACCTCGACGATGACCCCGAGGTCCTCGGCGCCGACGGCGACCGGGTCGACATCCTCGTAGCGCTCGACCTGGTGGCCGTTGACGACGTCCTGGCGAAAGAAACCGCGGCGGTAGAACAGTCCGACCCCGACGAGGGGTAACTCCAGATCGCTCGACGCCTTCAAATGGTCGCCGGCCAGGATCCCCAACCCGCCCGAGTACTGCGGGACCTGGGCCACCACCCCGAACTCGGGACAGAAGTAGGCAACGTCGACCGTCGACGGTCGACGCTCCATACGGTCCAGCACAGCAATCTGGTCGGCGATCTCGGAGCCGTACCGTTCGAGCCAGGATCTGAATTCGTCGCCCTGGGCATCGAGACGATCCACGGTCATCACGGGATGGCAGCCGGGCTCGGCGCCGGGAAGCGAGGCCAGGAGTTCGGCGGCAGGCCGATGCCAGCTCCACCACATGTTGGCCGCGACCCGACGAAGCAATGACTTCTGGGACTCGGGTTCGGTTTCGATCATGGTGTTGGTCAACTCGGTCACGATGCTCCTGAAGGGCGGCGGCAGTTTCGAGTTAGGGCAAAGTCTTGCCCACGGTCGGCCTCAGATCAGGGATCGTGAGGCGAAGACCGCGTTTTTGCTGCTGGATCCGGCGCCGCGCCGGGCCTCCAGTGCTCAGTTGGCACGACGAAGCGGGCATGCTATCGGCGAGCGGGCCACTCATCCTGACGATCAAGCCAACGTTTACCCACCCAGGGCGAGGGATTCTTGTCCCGCGACGGAATCCTGTACAAACCCGATTGTCGGCTCTCAAGGGCCAAGGAAGGATCAGCACATGTCCGGACTACTCGACGGAGTCATGGATCAACTCGGACCGGCGGGCCTGTCGCAGATCTCAAAGTCTCTCGGCGCCGACGAGGGCGCCATCAGTACCGCGGTCGCTGCCGCCCTGCCTGCCATCCTGGGCGGGATGGCCAACAACTCCCGCCAGGACCAGGGAGCCCAGTCGCTGGCCGGGGCCCTGGACAATCACGACAGCTCGATCTTCGGCCAACTGGGGAACCTGCTCAACTCCGGAGGAGGCGACGGAGCCAAGATCCTCGGGCATGTACTCGGCCAGCGCCAGCCCTACGTCGAACAAGGGGTGGCCAAGAGCTCGGGCGTTGACCTTGGCCTGGTCACCAAGCTCCTGCCGATCCTCGCCCCCCTGGTCATGGGCTACCTCTCAGGCCAGAGGAAGGACAAGGGCCTCGACGCCGGTGCCCTCAGCAACGCGTTGAACGACGAACGCCAGGTGCAGGAAAAGAAGAAGCCGGGGCTCGGTGGCCTGGCCGCCATCCTCGACGCCGACGGTGACGGCTCGGTCCTCGATGACTTGCTGGGAAAGATCACGGGCGGCTGACCGCCTTGGCCCAGGGTCGGTTCCCAGCCGTGACCAACAACGATCTTGCTGTTCGGCCGACCACCGGGCTCGATCCGGCCAACCGGCCCCTACTGCTGGTGCCACTGGGCGCGACCGAGCAGCACGGTCCCCACCTACCCCTCGACACCGACACCCGGATCGCCACCGCTTGGGCTCAGGCCCTGGCCGGGCGGCTGGGGTCACCGACCCTGGTCGCCCCTGCTCTCCCCTATGGGTCATCCGGTGAGCACCAGAGCTTCCCCGGCACCCTGTCAATCGGTCAGACGGTGCTGCATTCACTGATCCTGGAGCTGGTTCGATCGGCGGCCGAGGCCTTCCGCCGCGTGGTGCTGGTGTGTGGCCACGGTGGCAACGCCGTTGCGGTGGCCGGGGCGGTCAGGCAGGCCACCGACGAGGGTCATGCCCTCAGCGCACTGTTCCCCCACTGGCCCGACGACAGCCATTTTGTCGTCGACGCCCATGCCGGGCGAACCGAAACCTCACTCATGCTGTACCTGGCTCCCGAGACCGTGCGTCTCGACGCCGCTGCCCCAGGCAACACCAACACCCTCTCCCACCTGCTGCCAGCCCTGCGTAGCGGCGGTGTGGCCGCGGTGTCGGCCAACGGCGTACTCGGTGACCCGACCGGGGCCAACGCCCGGGAAGGGTACCTGTTGTTCGACGATCTCGTCGAACGCTCAGTCGCCCGGCTAGGCGGGCTCTGAGCTACGCCCACACAACTGGCGCTCCCCCCTGGGACGGGCCGTTGGCAGCCTGCTAGATTCGCGTCGGCGAGGCTGGCGGTGCATCATTGCCGCCTCGTCAGAGTCGTGAAGTCAATAGATTCGTGAAGTCAATAGAGTCGTGAAGTCAACAGATTCGTGAAGTCAACAGAGTCAATAACGTCGTCAAGAAGGGATTCATCGTGAAGACACGAGCAGCAGTTCTATGGGGCAAGGGCGAGGAATGGAAGGTCGAAGAAGTGGAGTTGGGCGAACCCGGCCCCAAGGAGGTGCTGGTCAAGACGGCGTTCGCCGGTCTGTGCCACTCCGATGAGCACCTGGTCACCGGAGACATCGACGTTCCCGACGAGATGCTCGAACTGATCGGGGCCCCGCATTTCTTGCCCGTCATTGGCGGCCACGAAGGTTCAGGCGTGGTCATGCAGGTCGGCGACGCCGTCACCAACGTCGCCGTCGGCGATCACGTTTCGGTCAGCTTCATCCCCTCGTGCGGCACCTGTCACTGGTGCTCAACGGGACGACAGAATCTGTGCGACCTGGGCGCCCAGACCCTGGCCGGCGGCATGATCGGCAGTGGCGAGTACAAGCATCAGGCCAACGGCACCGACCTCAACCGTATGGCCCAGTTGGGAACCTTCGCCGAGCACATGCTGCTCTCGGAGGACTCGGTCATCAAGGTCGACGACGATCTCCCCCTCGACGCCGTCGCCCTTGTGTCCTGCGGCGTGGCCACCGGGGTCGGTTCGGCCCAGAACCGGGCCGAGGTGAAGTCGGGCGACACCGTGGTGGTGATTGGTATCGGCGGCATCGGAGCCAACGCGGTACAGGGTGCCCGCCTGGCCGGAGCGGCCAACATCGTGGCCGTCGACACCAACCCCGATCGCAAGGAGAAGGCGGAGGAGTTCGGGGCCACCCACTTCTTCACCAACCTTGAGGACGCCACCTTGAGCGTCATGGAAATGACCAACGGCATCATGGCCGATTCGGCCATCCTCACTCCCGGCGTGACCACCGGCGAATTGCTCGAACCAGCGGTCGGCATCGTCTCCAAGGACGGCACCGTCGTGGTCACCGGGCTGGCACCGATGGGCCAGCGCGACGTACAGCTCGACCTGTTCAGCCTGTCGATGTACAACAAGCAGATCAAGGGTTCCATCTTCGGATCGGGTAGCCCCCGCGCCGAGATCCCCCGCCTGCTCGGCGAGTACCGACGGGGCGCGCTCAAGCTCGACGAGTTGATCACCAAGAAGTACTCCCTCGACGACATCAACGAGGGCTACCAGGACATGCGCGACGGCAAGAACATCCGCGGCGTGATCGCCTTTGACTGACCGGCAGCCCCCCGTCTCCGAGCAGGTTCGTTCGGAGCCGGGGGGTGGCGTCGCCCGGCCCACCCCCCGTTACGGGCCGCAGACCCTGATCGAGATCGACGCCGAGGTAGTCGGGCGCTCGCGCGAGGCGGAGTTGGTCGTCGCCGCACTCATGGCCGGCCGTCATCTGGTTCTCGAAGGCCCACCGGGTACCGGAAAGTCGACGTTGTTGCGGGCTGTTGCCCACTCCACTGATCAGAGCTTCGAGCTCGTCGAGGGCAACGCCGAGCTGACACCGGCACGCCTCGTCGGCCACTTCGATCCCGCCCAAGTGCTGGAAACCGGATACGTCAAGGATGTCTGGGTCGACGGCCCCCTGGCCCGGGCACTCAAAGAGGGAGCGTTGCTGTACCTGGAGGAGATCAACCGCATCCCCGAAGAGACCTTGAATCTGCTGGTCACCGTCATGTCCGAGGCCGAGCTGACCGTGCCTCGTCTGGGTCGCATTGACGCCCACCCCTCGTTCCGCATGGTGGCGGCCATGAACCCCTTCGATGCCGTCGGCACCGCCCGCATCTCGGGAGCCATCTACGATCGGGTTTGCCGCATCTCCATGGACTACCAGTCCGAAGGCGACGAGGTGACCATCGCCACCCATCACGGTGCATCCCCTTCTGCGTTCGCCCAGTCACCGAACTACGTCGACCGAGTCGTCGAGTTGGTACGGGCCACCCGCTCCCACCCCGAGATCCGCGTCGGGTCCTCGGTTCGGGGCGCGGTCGACCTGCTGTTACTCAGCGAGCAACTGGGCACACTCCGGGGAATGCGGGCGGATGACCCCCGGGTCGGGCTCGACGCGGCCAAGACGGCGTTGTCGGGGCGGATACGCCTGCACGACTCGTCTTCGTCCACCCCTGAAGATGTCATCACCTCGTTGTGGGACGCCATCATGAATCGGCCGGATGATGACCCCACCGATGAACAGCCCGAGGACCCCAACCGGGGAAAAGCGGTGAGCCGCCGGGAGGTGGCAACGACGACCAAAAGATCCTGACCGGAGAGGAAGCCGAGAAGGCGCTGAACGACGAACGACGACGCACCGTGAGTCGTCGCGATCTGGCCCGCGACGAGCGTTTTGCCGAGGTGTCACCGCAGTTGGGCAAGCTCGACAGCGAGGCGTTCGACGAGATGTTCGACGAGGACCCCGACGAGGCCCTCGATCTGCTGGCCCGCATGGCCCAGGCCACCGACGCCAACCTGGCGCGCCTGGCGCGTCGTCTGGCCGGGCGTCTCGTGCTCGATCTGGCCCGGACAGGCAAGGCCCGGGCTCGGGGGGTTGGGAAACTGATCACGGCCCGGGCCGACATCGCCTCGGGCGATATCGACATCGACGCCAGCCTCGACGCCCTGCTGACGGCCAGGATCGAACGGCGGCCCCCGGCCGTCGACGAACTCCGGGCCACGCATTGGCAGAAGCCGGGTACCGCGATCTGCCTGCTCGTCGACCGGTCAGGGTCCATGGACGGCCAGCGTCTGGCCAGCGCCGCCCTGGCCGCCGCGGTCTGCGCCTGGCGGGCTCCGGCCGAGTTTGCCGTACTGGCCTTTGGCGACAAGGTGGTGGCCATCAAGGAGCTGACCAGAACAAAGCCGCCCGAGCAGGTGGTCGGCGAGGTGCTCGCTCTCCGGGGTCACGGAACAACCGACGTGGCCTTGGCTCTGCGGGCGGCCCAGCGGCAGTTGGCAAGCTCAACCGCAACCCGCAAATTGACCGTGCTGCTGTCCGATGCGGAGGTCACCACCGGGGGTGATCCGACTACTGCCGCCCGGTCCCTCGACGAGTTGGTGGCGCTGGCCCCGGCCGACGAGCCGGAGCACGCCAAACGCCTCATCGACGCCGCCGGCGGCCGTCTGGCCGAGGTTGAGGGCCCGATGTCGGTGCTCGACGCCCTTCGTCTGGTCGTGCAGTGACATGACGGACGAGGCCGCGTCTTCGCCACCGTTCGCTCCCGGTACCCGCCTCAAGGCCGATCCGGGGCTGCGGGTACGTGATCATGGTCGTCTCCTGATCGGCGGCAGCCCCCTGCGGTTCATTCGCTTGACCGAGGCCGGGGCCCGCACCGTCCGGGGCTGGTTCGGAGGCGAGGCCGTGGCCCCAACAGCCGGTTCGACCCAACTCGGACGCCGCCTTGTTGACGGGGGCATGGCCCATCCCACACCACCCCTTCCAGCCACCGGTCCCGCCATCACGGTGGTGATCCCGGTCAAGGACGACCAAGCCGGGCTGGACACGACCATGACCCTGCTGCGTGACATCGATGTCGTTGTAGTCGACGATGGCTCAGATCCGCCCCTGGCGCCAGCCGACCCCGCCGAACGTGTTGGGGTAGTCAGACACCGCAGAGCGGTCCCTGGGGGACCTGGCACGGCCCGCCAGGAGGCTCTGGGTCTGGTCGGTACGCCTCTCGTCGCTTTTGTTGACGCTGGGGTGGAGATCACCGAATCCCAGCTGGCCGAACTCAGCCGCTGGTTCGCCGACCCGTCCGTCGTGGCCGTCGCCCCCCGGGTGGCTTCCACCCCCGGCGACGATCACATCGCCCGTTATGAAGCGGCCCACTCTCCTCTCGATCTCGGTGCCGCGCCTTCCCCGGTCGGCCCCGGTCGTCTGGTCAGCTATGTCCCAACGGCCTGTCTGATGGCCAGGGTCGAGGCCGTCATGGCGGCCGGGGGCTTCGATCCCGAGCTTCGATTCGGAGAGGACGTAGACCTGGTTTGGCGGCTGGCCGATGTGGGCCGGGTGCACTACGACCCATCCGTCGTTACCTTCCATCCGGCCCGTCGTTCGCTCGCCGCCCTGGCTCTGCAGCGGTTCGGTTACGGCACGGCTGCGGCCCCCCTGGCCACCCGCCATGGCTCAAGGCCGGCACCGGTCCGGATCTCGCCGTGGAGCCTGGCCTGCTGGGCGCTGACCTTCACCGGACGACCCCTGCTGTCGGCCGGTCTCGTCGGCTACACCACCGTCAAGCTGGCCCAGAAACTCCGGCCGGTCGTTCCCGACCATCAGGTCGAGGCAACCCAGCTCGCGGTTCGCGGCCACCTGTGGGCCGGACTGTCGCTGGCTGACGCCTCGACCAGGGTGTGGTGGCCGACCACCGCCGCCGCCTATCTGCTGGGTTTTCGACGAGCAGTAACGTTGCTGATCCTGACCGCATGGGTTCGCAAGTTCTTGGCCGCTCCCGGATCGGTGGTCGAGCGCGCCCGAACCCTCGTGTTGTCCGTGGTTGACGACCTGGCCTACGGCAGCGGTGTCTGGTCTGGGGCCCTTCGCCACCGATCGCTGCGATCCCTGCTGCCCGATCTCATTAGCTGGCCGGATGACGGGCCCGATCAGGACGCGCCGGGACCCTAGATGTGCGGTGGCTCTGGTGGCCACCGCACACCGGCAAGGTCGTCAGCTGGCGATAAAGAGGTCGAGCAGTTGCCCGTTGCTGAGCACCGCTGCCCCCCGATTGACGGCTGAGGCGGCCAGGGCGCCCTCGTCGGTGACGACAGCGATTGGCCATTGCTCGGGATAGGCGTCGACCAACTCGTCGAGAGCGGCCGCCGGCTCGGTCGGGGGCGTGCTCAACCTGATCCTGACTGCACGAGACGCAGGCAGCGACTCCTCCTCACCGATCCGGCCATCGAACACCACATCGGGGGCGGCCCCGGTCGATGCCGACAGATCAGCCAGGTAGGAGACGAGGGCGTCGCGCTGCTGGGCCACCGGCAGACTGGGCCAACCCATCTTGGCCACCGAATCACCGTCGACCAGAAGAACGACGTCAGGCGATGAGACAACATGTCGTGCCAATTCGATCTCGTCATCGAGAATCTCGTCAGGAACGGTGATTTGTCGCCGGCCTGCTCCCATCGAACCGTTTCCGTTTCCCTTCCCCTCGTGCCGGTGATCGCCACCGTTGGACGAGATGTCACGATCGAAGGGATCCGCATCGCCGAAGGGACCGCCGTTGGCTGATCCGTTGAAGATACTCGGGGGTGCCTGCCCGTTCGCCCGGCCACCAGAACGAAGGGGATGACCGTTCTCGCCGCTACCACGGGCGACAGCAGTCCAACCGTCGGTGACGGCATGCAGGCCGGATGAGCCATCCTCGTTGTGATCCAGATCGCCGCGAGCACGCTTGGAGGAGCCGAGCATGGCCTGTGCGCCCTTGGGATCAAAGTCCGTGACGGTCTGTGAGATCAGTTCACCAATGGCGTCGAGATCATCGTCACCGGGATGGCCGTCGGCCAAGCCGTTGCCGACCGTGCTCCCTCGATCAGCACCCAAGGGCGGGAGGTCACCATCAATCCCGTTTGAAACGAAGTTGTCGCCCCGGCCGCCGTGCGCCGCTTCGGCGATGGCGGCGGCAATGGCGTCGATATCTTCCTCGTCGGCGCCTCCACCCGGCTCGATGGTCGGAGGCGACAGGTCTTCGCCATCGTGGCCGTAGGAGTCGTCTCGCCGACCCCGACCACCCCCTCCCCGCAAGAGCGGTCCGAGGCTCCAGGAATGCTTCTTTGTCATGCTGGCATCGGAGCCGACATCATTGTCATCCTCGTGATCCCCGCTGTCGCCCTGAAGCTGGGCCGATCCGAAGATCGACGTGGCGTCGGCAAGGGACTCCTCAAGGTCGGCGTCGGCGTCGATATCAGCGTCGATGTCGTGATCCTCAGCCACCAACTCTTCACTGGCCCGATCCTCGGAGGAGAACCGCCCGCCGAAGGCGCCGTTGCCATCGGCTCCGGAACCGACCTCTGCCTGATCCAGCTCGGATCCATCGTCGACGTCGTCGACGACATCTTCGTCCGCGTCAGCTCTGGCCGCCGTCTCACCATTGCGATCGGTCCGGCGAACACCGGCCCGACTCAGCGGGAGCCTTACCGTGTTGCGGTCACCGATCGCCCAGGTTGAATCAGATTCTCCGTTCGGCCGCCCGGCACTTGCGCCGTCCCCACCGATCAGGCCGGACTCAAACGACGTCACGGTCTCGATCAGTTCGGCTTCGACCTCTTCCAATCGCCCTTCGAGCATCGATCGCTCGTTCTCGACGAGCGACAACCGTTGGGCCAGCTCCGACAGGGCGTGCCCCTGACTCTCGGAGGTCTCAACTCGTAGCCGATCACTCTCGACCAGCTGATCCTGGATGGCCGCATTCTCGGCCGTCAGCTGCTCAACCTGTTGCAGCAACGAATCCCTGGTCTCCTCCACACTTCGCAGTTGGCCCTTGAGGCCATCGATCTCCGAACCAAGATCGTCACGATGCCGTTCCAGATCAGATATCTGCGTTCGGGACTGTGACAGCTGATCCGACAGGGACCGACGTTCCTCATCGACTTCGGCAATCTGCCCCTCAAAGTCGCTGAGGTTGAGGTTGAGGTCGTCCATCCGGGCGATGGCGCCGTCACGCTCAGCCGTCATGTGTGAGAGCTTCGCCTCCAAGCCCGCCTCGACCTGCTCCATGCTGCTGGCCCGCAACCTGAGTTGGTCGCGCTCGATCCGGACCTCTTTCAACGCCGCCCGGTCGTCGTCGCTCGTCGACCGCACCCGAGCCAGGTTGCTGAGGGCGTCGGTGAGCGACGAATGCAGGTCGTCGACCTGGGTCGACAGGCCATCGCGGTGCGCTTTGATGTTGGACAGATCGGCGGCAACGGCCTCGGCGTCGGCCTTCACCCCGGTGAGCTCGGCACGAGAGGTGTCGAGCATGGATTCGGTGTCGGCCAACAGCGACGCCAAATCGATCTTCTCCTCGGTCAACGCCTCGACCAGGGCCTTGGCCTCGGTGGCCTGGGTTGAGGCCAACGACAGTTGGCTGGAGGTTGCGAACAGCTCGTTCTCCACCTCGGCCAGACGATCCGCCAACTCGGTCTTGTCCAGTCGTAGGGCGTCTATCTCCAACTCCAGGGCCTGCCGAACGGCCTCGTTCGCCCTGTTGTCCGACATCCGCTCCTGGTTCGCCCGTGACAGCTCGGCGGCCAGCTCCTCGTTGTGGACGCTGAACACATCAACGCGGGCGGCAAGGTCGTCGCGGTCCTGCTCAAGGGGGATCAAGGCCCCCTCGGCATTGACCAACGCCTCCTGCACCTGGATGAGGGTCGTGTCGACCTCAGCGTGCTCGCGTTCGACATCGGCCCGCAGCTCGCGGGCCAGATCGAGTTCCTTTTCCAACTCCAATTGACGAGTCAGTGCAGCCGAGTGATGTTGAACTGCGGAGTCTCGTTCCCGTCGAGCCTCGTCGAGCTCCGATCGAGCTGTCTCGAGTTCGCTTCGAAGGGTGTAGACATCGCTGTCAAACCCTGATGGTTGATGCCGTGAGCTCTCCATTTGTTTCTCGACTCGCTCTACTGAGGTCGATACGACTCTGCGCTCACGGGCGAGGCGGTCAACCAGCCCCCGCAAGCTCGAGAGTTCGTCCTCGATGACGTTGGCTTCACTGTTGGGCCTGAGCCCAGACTGGGTCTTGACATCTTCGCCCCCGTGGCCTTCACCGGCATGGTCTGCCGCTTCAACTCGGATCTCACTCGTGGCCTCACCGTTCGTCGACTGGCCACTGTCAGTGTCGACCATGACCAGCTTTGATTCAACCTGCGCGGGCAAGGAATCACCGTAGACCATGTCGCCCTGCCCATTGAGCCTGGCGTCGTCGTTGACGACAAGCTGCTGGAACTCGGCTGCCCATCCGAGCGGACGATGCAACCAAAGATACCCGGCGCGACCCACCTCATCCTCTCCTGCGGTGTTGGCAACACGCCGACGGAACCCAGGATCGTTGTCGATCGCCTGCTGGGCGACGGCCAAGGCGCGGTCATTCGGGTCGTCATCGAGGTGCTCGCGCATCGCAAACGGGGGATCGATGACAGGCTTGAGCCGCAGACCCTCGTGAGCCACAACATAGGACAGCCAACAGGCTGGACGCAGCAGCGCTTCTGATCCCATGTACTAGTGCTCCTCGTGATCCAGTTGAACTGTTTCCCGCCCATGGCCACACCACTGACAACTAACACGGTCGACCGTTTCGCCTAGGACTGCAACACTTTCAATGACCATCTTGCCCCCGATCGTCACTGAGTAACGCTCACGGACCCGCCGGGTAACCTCGATCTCGAACCGAGTGAGATTCCCACATGACTCACAACGGTATCGAGTCTGTAACATGGCGACACAAATTACCGGGTATGGGCCGAGGCGGGAAGGGGCGCCGACGCGGGCTTGGTGCCCGCCATCGAGATCAGATCTGCCAGCTTGGCAGCCGCTCGACCATCGTCGACCGCCGCCGACACCAACTCGACTGCACCACCCAGATCATCGCTCTGCCCGCCGACGACCAGCCCCGCCGCCGCGTTCAGCACCACGATGTCACGACGGGGACCCCGCTCGGAGCCGTCAAGAATCGCCCGAAATATGGCGACATTTTCGGCCGGGGAGCCACCGGTCAACTCATCCAGCGAGCCGGCAACGGCAAGGCCGACGGCCTCGGGTGACACCTCCAGCGGTTCGATCCCGTCAGGTCTAACCTCCAGCACCGTGGTGGTACCGGTTGTCGTCAACTCGTCGATCCCACCCTCTCCGGTTACCACCCAGGCATGCTCGGAGCCGAGATTCTGCAAAACCTGGGCCATGGTGGCCGCCAGTTCGGTGGAGGCCACCCCGACCACCTGGCGTCGCACTCGGCCGGGGTGGGCCAAGGGGCCGAGGATGTTGAATACCGTCGGTACGCCAAGTTCGGCCCGCACCGGCCCCACGTGACGCATCGCGGGGTGGTAGGTCCGGGCGAAGGCGAAACCAAGTCCAATCTTGGCCACGGAGTTCTCGAGGTCCGCCACCGGCAGATCCAGGGAGATCCCCAACGCCTCAAGGAAGTCGGACGAACCCGATGTCGACGAGGCTCGCCGGTTCCCGTGTTTGCAGACCACGGCACCGGCGGCAGCGGCCACGATGCTGGCCATGGTCGAGATGTTGAGGGCGTGGGCACGTCGGTGGGACGAACCTCCGGTACCGACAATGTCAACCGTGGCGGGAGGCAGGTGAAGTGGCTCGCTCGCTCCCAGCATGGCCAGGGCCAATCCGGTCATCTCCTCAACCGTCTCCCCTTTCATACGCAGAGCAATGATCAATCCGGCGATCTGGGCATCAGTTGCCTCACCGGACAAGATGGCGGCGAGCGCCGCCTCAGCCTCGGCCTGGCTCAAGGGTCGACCGTCGCTCACGGTGCCCAAGAGTGCAGCCCACCCGCCGTGGGCATCGACTGCAGCCATCAGAGACCCACCCTGTCAACAGAACAACTGGCAATTTGGTTCATGCTCAACACGCCCATCACAATAGGTGATGTCGCGTCCGGAGTCGGTGACCGACCCCCGATGTGGCCTCTGTCCAGCCACGACGCGCCGAGCGGCGACGTTGTGTTCTGCCCGATGAATGCCCGGTAGGCTACGCACCTGGGTGAGCCGGTCGGGTGACCGCGGCATCGCATCGGGACCACGGTTCCGTCGGACGGTGTCGAGGAAGGTCGGGGCTCCACAGGTCAGAGTGCTGGCTAACGGCCAGTCGGAGCGATCCGCAGGAAAGTGCCACAGAAAACAGACCGCCGATGGACCGGGAGACCGATCACAGGTAAGGGTGAAACGGTGCGGTAAGAGCGCACCAGCGTCCAGGGTGACCTGGATGGCTAGGTAAACCCCACTCGGAGCAAGGTCAAGACGGGGAGATGGGCAGACCGCTCCCGGCATTCGTGTCGGTATCTCCGGGTAGACCGCATAGATGGATGGTCACCGAACGGGCTCCGGCAACGGACCCGGGAACAAAACCCCGCCTACAGACCGACTCACCCAGACCAAACCCCCGCAAGCCCACCGTTGGGGTGCTCACCATCGCCTATTCACATCGGAGTTCCGGGTAGACCTCCCCGTCACTGGTGACCAGGAAGAAACCACGGTTGCCGCATTTGGTGTCAAACACCCCCGAGGGGCCGTACATCCGATCGAAGGTCCCGGGTGACACTGCGTTGTCGCTGATGAAGTGTTCGTTGAGCGACAGTGGCAGCCACTCGTCAGCGCGGCCGACAACCCAAGTACTGACTTCCGGCCCCGGCGTTTCTGACGCCGCCGCCTCCACTGCGGCCAGGTCCTCTGGCGAGAATCCGAGAACGGCCACGGTTCGAAACGACGATGGGCCAGGCACGTCATAGTCCCGTCCGGGCGTGTAGACCTGCGATCGGAACTGCACCGTTTCGGGCCTGAAGTCGGTGGTAACAACCTTGAGGAAGTCATCCACCGAGTCCGACACCGGGCTGCTCCGGAGGATCCCGACTCCGATCTTCTCCTCGGTCGAACCATCAGCCTGCTCCACCAGGTCGTCGCCGGAACCCTGAACACACCCCTACAGGACTATCGACCCCGTAGCCATTCCCACCAGCAGCCACCGCGCCTGAGCTCCTCCCCCATATCAGACCGATCCCGACCCACCAGGTAAACCCAGTAGTAGCGTGACCGCTCAGGGTTTCACGGCGAGCTCAGGTGGGCCTCGCTGTTGAAGCTCAGCAGCGAGGGCCCGCGCTCCGACACGGCGATTCTGGTGATCGAGGCCTGGGCCACGAAGGATCGCCACGACACCTCCATACCGACCCCCAACGCCCAGGCGAGGGCCGCCTTGATCGGTGAGACGTGGGTGACAAGCACCACGTCGCGGTCGTCCGGGGAACCGGCATCGGCCCCGACATCGCTCTGAGGTGGGTGCAGCGCCTGTTCCATGACGACATCGAGTACCTCGGCCACCCGGGCTCCGAGTTCGATCAAGGTCTCCCCACCCGGGGGGCGAAACGACGGGTCGGCCCGCCACTGCGACCAGATCTCGGCCGGGACCTCCTTCAACGGGCGCAGGTCGAACTCGCCGTAGTCCAACTCGATCAGCCGGTCGTCGATCACGATGTCATCGCTGATGGCCCGCGCCGTTTCGACACAACGTCGCAGTGGGCTCGACAGCACCCGTACCTCGTTGCCGACCGCAGCGGCGACACTCGACGCCTGGCGGCGCCCCACATCATCAAGGCCAGGGTCCGCTCGCCCCAGTAGCAACCCCTTGGCGTTGGCTTGGGTCCGACCATGACGAACGACATAGAGAGTCACCGTCGCTATGGCAGCACGCTGCGGGCGAGGTGTCCAGAACGCGCCAGCAAGCGTCGATTTTCTGCATCGTCGAGCTGGTACCGCCGCCAGGCCCACACTCCGATCACCAGCCCCACTACTTCGAGGGCAATCACGAAGGCGAAGGAGCGACCCTCCTCCGGCAAGGGCTGAGCCGTCGTGCGCCCGAACGCCGGCCACCAGAACAGCTCCTTGGATGTCCAGGTCCCGTCGAGGACCTGATGCAGAAACATCCCGATCGGCACGCCGAGCAGGCGTCGCCGGAGCAGCCGACGATTCACCGTCGCTGCCATCACCGCACCCAACACCACCACCGGGCCGGCCAGGGTGTGCATCAACAGCGACACCCCGGTCACCGCCTCGACCAGGGGCAGCAGGGCGCCAATGGCCACCGTTCGGTAGTCGACGACCGGGCTACGGAAAACCTCGGCCACCAGGACCGTCGCCGCCACGGCGAACCACAACACCATCGCTATCGCCTTACTCAGCGGACGAGCAGTCGTCCGCACTCCTCGCAGTTGACCGCCTCATCATCGGATGCCCGATTCAACTGATCGGCGGCCATGGCGGAAAGCTGCATGTGGCAGCCGTCACACCGACCATCGACGAACCGGGCAACGGCTACACCGTCGAGTTCGGAGGCCAATCGCTCATAGGTCGCCAACAGCGCGGGGTTGGCTGGCTCGACCTGGCGGGCCCGGTCCTCGGCTACGGCCGCCATCTCCGATTCCAACTCGACGGTGGCATCGGCCAGACGCTGCTCGATGTCGTCCCGGTTTTCGGCCAGAGCGGTCAGGCGTGAACCCGCCTCGGCAAGGTCGGCCCCCACACCCTCCATCTCCTCCATGATCTCCAGTTCCTGGTCCTCGAGACCTTGTTGCCTGCTGAGCAGTGACGCTCCCTCACCCTGCATGGCCAACAAATCTCCCGACGCCGTGACCGAGCCGTCGTACAGCTTGGTCTCGATGTCCTGGCGCTTGACCTCTAAGGTTGCCACCTCATCGCTCAGACGCTTCAGATCCCGTTCCAGGCCGTGCTTGCGGGCCTCGATGGCGGACACCTCGGAGGCGAGACCGGTGACCTCCTGTTTGGTCACCGCCAACTCCTCAAGCAGAGGATGATTGGCCAGTCGATGCTTGAGCTGCCGCAAACGAAGGTCCAGGGCCTGGATCTCAAGTATCTGTTCAAATGCCGGTGCTACCACGATGCGCGATTCCCAATCTTGGGTTTCCGGAGAGCGCCTTCACGATCGTCTCGGAATCCCACCGAGGAGAAACTAGTTGCTTTCAGTCGTCGGTGGGGTGGTCGGGGTCGGACGGCCGCCGTTGCCGTTGCCGTCACCACCATTGCCATTGCCGTTGTCCCCGCTGCCGCCATCGACGGTGGTGGTCGTTGCCGGGCGGAAACAATCATTCTGGCCGTCACCATCGCTGTCGACCAGCACCGTTGCCCCTGTTCGATTCTCGGCATCGATGATGTTGCAGTAGTCGATCTCGCCCGGTGCCTTGAGATAGCGGCCGGCACCGTAGCGGTCGGGTTCCTCAAAGGGTGCAGGTTCCAGGTTGGTGTGAACCGCTCCCATGTATGCGCCCCAAACCTCAGCCGGCAGCTCACCCCCGAAACCGCCGCGACCGCTGCCGCTCCAGCCTCGTTGGCCGAACTGCGGAAACTGAATCTTCACCTTGGCGTCGGGGTCGCCGAGCCACACGGCGGTGGTGTAGTAGTCGGTGAAGCCGACGAACCAAGCGTCCTCGTTGTCGTTGGTGGTTCCGGTCTTGCCTGCGGCGAAGTGGTCTTCGATCTGCGCTCGACGACCCGTTCCCCGCTGCACGTTACCCTCAAGCGTCTCCGCTATCAGACGGGCCGTCTGGGTGGTGACGGCTCGGGAACTCTGGGACCGGTGTTGAAAGATGACGTTGCCATCGCGGTCTTCGACCCGCTCGATGTACCACGGCTTGTTGACGATGCCGTCATTGGGGAAGGCGGCGTAGGCCGCGGCCATCTCCATCGGGGAGACCTCGAATACACCGAGAGGCAGTGACACCGCGGGGGTGAACTTCTCGGTGTTGATCCCCAGTCGGGTGGCCACCTCGATGACGTTCTCGTTGCCGACGACCTGGCCGAGACGAAGGAAGGCGCAGTTGTTCGAAGCCCAGGTGGCGGAGGCGATGCTGCGGATGCCCGCGCTACGGCTACCAACGGTGTAGGGGTTTGGGACCCCACCGGGATTGGGGAACGAACACTTGTCGGTTCGCACCGTATCGGAGGGGACATAGCCGTCTTCGAACAGCGCGGCCAGGACCAACGTCTTCATCGACGAACCGGTTTGGCGAGTGCCATCGGTGGCCAGATTGAATCGTATTCGCTGAAAGTCGGGGCCGCCGACGAGAGCTCGAACCGCTCCGGTATGGGAGTCGATCGAGGCGATGGCCACGGTGAAGTTGGGCAGGCAGTCACCGTCAGGATCCCCGTCGCGACGCTGGCTGGTGAAGCAGTCCTGGCTGATGTCGGGCACCAACTCGTCGCGTGCCTTCTCCGCCGCCAGTTGCGCCTCGGGGATGATGGTGGTGTAGATCTTCAGACCACCCCGGTAAACAGCATTGAACCGCTCCGTGGGGTCGCCCCCCAGGATCGTCTCGTCGTTGAGCACCTGCTCCAGGGCATCCTGATAGAAGTACTCGGTAGGAGCCAGATCCTTGGGCTTCTGCCGCTCGGCGGGGAGGGCGGCAAACTCCAACTCCTCGGCCTCCTCTGCGGTCAGATGGCCAGTCGCCACCAACCGGTCGAAGACCGTTGAACGCCGGGCCCGAGCCGACTCGGGGAACCTCGTGGGGTCGAAGGCCCGCGGACTACGGATGATCCCGGCCAACAGGGCAGCCTCGGCCCAACCCATCTCGCTGGCCGACTCGTAACCCCAGTAGGTTTCGGCCGCGGCCTGCAGGCCGTAGGCCCCGGACCCGAAGTAGACCGTGTTGAGGTAGCGTTCGAGGATCTCGTCCTTGGTCATCTGACGCTCGAGCCGCACGGCGTAGAACGCCTCGGTCACCTTGCGCTCGAAGCTCTGCTCCGAGGTGAGAATGGCGTTCTTCACCAACTGTTGGGTGATGGTCGAGCCGCCCTGGGCGATGCCACCGGCGTTGACATTTTCGACTACGGCCCGGAAGGTCGCTCGCAGGTTGACCCCGTCGTGTTCGTAGAAGTCGCTGTCCTCGATGGCCAAGATGGCGTCGATGACCTCCTGGGGCATTTCGTCAAGCGTGATCGGTTCGCGGTTTTCCGCTTCGCTCAGGAACGTCAGGAACGAGCCGTCGGCGGCATACATGGCGGACCGCTCGTCCAAATCGGTAAGTTCCAGGTCAGCCGACCGACCCTCGTTGGCGGTGACGATCGTCACCGCCTGGGGGATGATGATCAGCGCCGAGGCCGCCACCACGGCGGCCACCGCCACCAGGATGATGCCCAGAGAGGCAAGTCTTTTCGTCAACCGCAGTAGGAAGAACACCGGGATTCAGCGTAGCCCTTGACGGCACGACAAGGGGGGCACGTTCGGACCCTCAGCCCGTCTGCCGCTCCTGGGGTGAACTCTGGCCATAGCCGGCAACACGATCACGCCCGGGCACTCCGAGAACGTCGACCGCGGAGAGTACCGCCTCGACCGACCCCGACAGGTCGTCGGGATCGGTGATGGCGAGGCCCAGGAACGGCGCCTGCTGATCATCAAGTACGACCACAAGGGTAACCCCGGCCCCGTCGACGACGGCCTTGCCCGCGAAGGCAACCTCAACCGCCGCTCGACACAGCTTCGCCGCGGCCCGGGCCACCGCCAGCTCGACTGATTCCCCCTGGGCGAATGCCCGCCTTCGTTTTCCTTCCAGATCGATGACGGCCTCAGCCCGCCAGTGCTGATCTTCTCCGGTGACCGAGGCGGACAGCGACCGGGCCAATGCCAGTCCTGACCGGGCGGTGCCAATGGCGACCGCCACCGAGCGGACCAGGCGGCCCAGGGTCTCCCGCTCGACGGCCGAGAACGACTTCCGTCTGACCACCGCGGCGACCAGTTCACCGTTCCCACTGCCCTGCCAACCAAGCCAGGTCGGCAACCCACCGATCTCGATCTGCTGGTGAGCGCCCATGGTTGCCATTGAGCGATGACCGTTCACCTTGTCCTTGGACCCCAACAGGGCACCACGACCGTCGAGCAGCGACCACAACTGGCCGTAGAGCTCAAAGGTTGAACTCGAGGTGTCGTCCCAACTGGGAGGTAGGTGGCTGGCCACCACCGGTTGGCCCGCCTCGTCACGGCGGACGATGGCAACAGCCTCAGCATCGAAGCGCTCGGCCAGCACCGTGAGTGCGGTCTCGGTAACGAACTGACGGACCCGCGGTGGGGTGGCGGAGACATCGGCCCCAAGCAGCTGGTGAAGCCCAGGGCGGGAGGCACGCCCGACCCCGATCCCGGGACGATCCAGGATGCCGGCCAGGCCGCGTCCAAGCCCACCGGCGATGCGGGGCGGCATCGCCACTGCCGCCGACTCAGCACTGACCGTCGGATTCTCAGTACCGGTCAGGGCAACAGGGCTTTGGGAAGGGAAGAGTTGTTGGATTCCGAAACCATACACCTATTGAGATGACACTGCGTGCCCACATAGATAGTTATCCCTGCCCAGTTGTTCCACCTATACATCTTGTTGAACGACCTTTATCTAGGTTGATATCAAGCCATGAAGACAGCTCCGACACCGGAATCGCCAAGGTCAGGTCTGTAGCCATATCTATGGCCATCAGTACAGCAACAACTCTCCCATCGCGGTCGAGCACGGGGCCACCGGAAAAGCCGAAGGCGGTCACCGGATCGAGCAACATCACGGTGCCGTTCGCATCGTAGGAACTGCCGTCGGCGTAGAGATGCACCCGACCCGGAAGCCACCGATAGGTGCCGTCGACCCAGCCGATCATCACCACCGGACTCCCCAACGGAGGATCTGCGGCGGCCAAGGCCAGCCCGTGGCCATTCGAGTTGACGGGACCAACGGCCAGGTCGCGCTCAGCAGTAGCAACGAAGTTCAGCCCCAAACCATTCCCACCAGCGGAAACCTCGACATCCGGCGCCCGATCACCCGACCGACCTCCCCCCAGAACCCGGACCGACGTTGCCCCGTTCACGAGGTGGCGATTGGTCACCACGCGGCCACCAACGATGAAGCCCGTGCCCTGCATGTAGCCCTGACAGGTGCGGGCCTCCACCTGACGGGTGGCGGGACGAGCGGTTGCCGCCACCACAGCCGCCCACCCATCCTCCGGCTCTACACCAGCCTCCGAGCCCGACACCGTTGGCGGCAACGACAAAGCGGCCATGACCAACAGGCCAACCATCGATATCCGTACCGCCCACCAACTGGCCACCAGCCACGAAGGTACAAGGTTGACCCGGGACCACGAATGAGTGATGGTCCAAGGTCCATGGACCGAGAGACCTACCTGGCCTACCCCATTGACCCATCGCGGACCTCCAACATTGCGTCCCCGCAAATAAGCCTAACGACGATGGGCACAATACCCATAATACTGCAGCACCAAGCCCTACTACGGATATGCAATGAGCCCAGAAATGGCACCCAATCGCCAAGACCTCACGACGTCTCCTTTGTGCGAACCGGTCAGGTCTGAGCCATGATGCAAGGCTGAGTCGAACAAGAAGGTCAGTGAGGAAGATATGTCGGACTCGATAGTCCCGTTTCAGATCGCCGTCGATGACGCGGTCCTTGCCGACCTCCAGCGACGGCTTACCACCACCCGCTGGCCTGAGCCGGAGGTCGTCGACGATTGGAGCCAGGGCACTCCCCTCGCCTACCTCCGGGAGGTCTGCCGGTACTGGGCCGACGGCTATAACTGGCGCGAGCGCGAGGCCAGCCTCAACCGCTTCGATCAGTTCCGCACCACGATCGACGATGTCGACATCCACTACCTGCACGTTCGCTCACCCGAACCTGGCCCCCTACCCCTCATCCTCACCCACGGCTGGCCGGGGTCGATCGTCGAGTTCCACAAGGTCATCGAACCCCTGACCGATCCGGTGAGCCACGGTGGTGAGCCGGGCGACGCCTTCGACGTCATCTGCCCGTCGCTGCCGGGCTACGGATTCTCCGCCAAGCCGCCCAGCACCGGGTGGGGAGTGAACAAGATCGCCGAGACCTGGGTGGCGCTGATGGCACGGCTCGGCTACGAGCGCTATGGCGCCCAGGGCGGCGACTGGGGGGCAGCGGTCACCACCGCAATCGGCGGGATCGATGAGCAGCATTGTGTCGGCATCCATCTGAACATGCCCCGCGGCCGTCCCGGCCCCGATGACGATCCCGACGACGACACCGAGGCCGAACGGCGGGCTCGGGCCGCTCTGGCATACTACCAGGAGTGGGACTCCGGCTACTCCAAGCAGCAGGCAACCCGGCCCCAGACCTTGGGTTATGGCCTCACCGATTCACCGGCCGGGCAGGCGGGGTGGATTCTGGAGAAGTTCTGGGCCTGGACCGACTGTGATGGTCATCCGGAGAACGTCCTCAGCCGTGATGAGTTGCTCGACAACATCATGCTGTACTGGGTCAACGCCGCCGCCACATCCTCGGCCCGGCTCTACTGGGAAAGCTTCGGCCGCCTGCCGCCCTCCCCGGTTGCCGTCCCCACCGGGGTCGCCGCCTTCCCCCACGAGATCCTGCCCTCGTCACCACGCTGGAGTGAGCGCGTCTACACCGACATCCGCCGCTGGACCGAGATGCCCCGGGGTGGCCATTTCGCCGCCTTCGAACAGCCGGAGCTGTTCATCGACGACGTGCGCGCCTTCTTCCGGCTGGTCCGCTGACAATGTCGACCACCACCGACACAACCACTACCGACGGCATTGCCATGGACCACGTCGCCCTGGCCAGTCGACACGCCTGGGACCACATCATCCGCTTCTGCTACCAAATGGGTGCGCACTGGCTGGGCGGGCCACCGTTGGGCGACGGCGGCTTCTATTTCTGCCAGGCCGAGATGCAGTCGGGAACCAAGCTCGAGTTTCTGGAACCAATCGAGGGTGCGGGAAGCGACTTTCTGCGACGATTCCTCGACCGGAACGGGCCGGGACCGCACCATTTCACCTTCAAGGTCAAGGACTTCGACGCCGCCCTCGATGCCGTAGCGGCCGCCGGCTACGACCTGGTCTCGGTCGACCGGTCCGATCCTGAGTGGCAGGAGGCCTTCCTGCACCCGAAACAGAGCCATGGCATCGTCATCCAGCTCGCCCACAACGGGGGCGACGGTGAGGGCTGGACGATCGATACCGAGCTACCGCCCCCGCTGCGACCTGCACTACCCGTCCTGAGTTCGGTGGACCACCTCGTGGCCGACCTCGAAGCGGCGGTGAAGTTGTTCAGCGGCCCGTTGACCATGTCGGTCCTGGAGCACGGCAGCGATGCCGACGGCAACCACGTCATCGTCGGCTCGGGTCCTTGGCGGCTCAAGTTGATCCAACCCACCAATCCATCCTGGCGACATTGGCTGGGAGCCCGCCCTGGCCGCCTGCTGCGCCTGTGTTTCGAGCTCGACGAGCCGGGAACGGTTCCCGACGCCCGAGCCGTGGGTGATGGCCGCTACGAGATCAGCCCCGAACGAAACCTGGGCACTCGCCTGTTGTTGTCAGAACCAGGCCACCGATGAGTTCACCCGACGGCGGAACCTCCAGTGGAGCGACACCGGCCGGCGGGCCACCGTCTCCGGCCAGCGGCATCAGCCCCGAGATTCTGACCGCCGTGCTCGACGACTTCGACCATGAGGCTTCGGTCGTCAACGCCGCCGGTCGGTCCCGCTCCGAGGTCCGCCGGAGGGCGGCGGTCGCCGCGGTGTTCACCGCCGGACCAACCGACACCGAGTTGCTCTTCATCCAGCGGGCGACCGTGCCCGGCGACCCGTGGTCGGGGCAGATGGCGTTCCCCGGGGGCCGGGTCGAGCCGACTGACCGCAACCTCCACGCCACGGCAACCAGAGAGACGGCCGAGGAGATCGACCTCGATCTGCTCGGGTCCCGACATCTGGGTG
>Ga0316192_10000447_pt1 | contig 30132 bp, 27 predicted proteins | sample MerIslwburrow_MG_FD_204931 | JGI IMG/M metagenome (GOLD analysis project Ga0316192, IMG submission 204931) | Coastal sediment microbial communities from Maine, United States - Merrow Island worm burrow | ecosystem: Environmental > Aquatic > Marine > Coastal > Sediment | place: USA: Maine...
CCAAAAAGGGGAAAACAATTGCATATTTCTTTACAATAGATGCTTCTAATACAAGGTCTCGTTTCATAAACTAAAGATAATAAATCTTTACACTATTGGCAAAGTTGTTTTGACCTGATCCCTAAGTAACATTTATCTCACAATTATTCAAAAACTTTTTCGTTCGTAAGTTGTTGTTTTATTTGTAGCTTATTGATGTTCCGAGCAGGCGCTATATATAACCCCTTTCAGAGTTTTTAGAGCCAATTATTTTTTCGGCATAGGTGTCAGATGATTACGATGATAGATCGAAAAAAAGTATTAAAGAAGAGTCAGCTTTGGAAATTACTTCGAATTTTGGTGTCAGTTTTTGTGTTGCTCAATATATTGGCATTCCTGCATGCTGGTTAAATGATGCATTTCTCATCAGGTGGCTCGCGAACCTTGATGATTGAAACCTTGAGTTCAATTGAAAAAAATGAAGCTTTACTCTTTGGAGTGAGAATACCCAAGGCAACGAATATTAAATATTCATGATCCGGATAGTATTAGATGCTAACGAGAAAAGACTATCGAAACGCTAATATTGAAGCAAAATTAAAGCATTGGAACCAAACTTCAGAACGACGGAAACCAACTGCGGCTAACCGTTCATGGTGTTGCGAAACTGTGTCGGGGAGCATAACTTTTTCAAGGGCGCTGCGTTTTTGGCTAATTTCAAGGGCGCTGTACCCGTTGACTTTTTTGAAATCGTGATGCAGCTCGGTCAACAGGTGGTCGCGTTGCGGGTCGGAGAAACGCACTTTTTCCGAAAGCAGCAAAACACCGCCAGGCAACAGTCCGTCGTAAATGTTTTGCAGCATGTCAAAGCGATGATCCGGCGGGATAAATTGCAGCGTAAAATTCATCACAACAAGAGATGCTTTTTGGATGGGAATATTGCGAATGTCGGCGCAGATCAGGCTAACGTCCACTTTGCCGCTATCAAAAGTCAGATGTTGCCGGCAGCGTTTCAGCATGGGAACCGAATTGTCAATCGCGATAATGCGACAATTCGGTTGATCTATTTTGTGGCGCATAGAAAGGGTTGCGGCGCCCAAAGAACAACCGAGATCGTAGCAATAGCTGTCGGGCTGCGTGTATTTTCCGGCCAAAACGCCGATTTGGGCAATGGTGGTCGCATAACCGGGCGCCGAGCGTTTGATCATGTCCGGGAAAACGGCGGCAACTTTTTCGTCAAATGCAAAGTCTGCGATTTCAGCAAGCGGTTCGCTGTAAAGGTCGTCTGAAACAATGTGGTTGCGCGATTTGCTCATTTTAGCGGCCGGAGATTTCCTGTTTAAAGTAGATCACAGGCTTCTCGCAGAGAATGGACAATTCGCAGGCGGTTTCAACCGCTTTTTTAACATCGTGGCCGAGATATAGCGCGCTGAGCGCATAATCCATTCCGGCGCCGATGGCTTCGTAAGTCAAAATCTCTTTGACAAAGAAACCTTCCAAATAAAACGCTTTGCCTGCAAAGACAATAATATAGGCATTGTTGAGCTCATATTTGTCCGTCTGCTTCTTTTTCCAATCTAAAAAGTCCACCAGGAAGTTCAAAATCCTACTTTCCGAGGCGGCTTCAGGTTTGCGGGTCGCGCAGAATAATTGCATCAGGCTGACTTCTTCTGCTGAGCCAACGCTGCCGAGGATGATATCATTGATCTCAACCAGTTTTGCAAACTTGTCTTTGCCTTTTTCTTGCGTCCAGCCTCTGACTGTAATTGAATCAGACGCAATTTCAACTTTTTTAGATGTCACGCGACAACATACAACACTCATAGGGTTTCCTTCCTGTAAACTGCTAAAAAATTGACTACTTACAACGAAGAATGTCTTCTTGTCTAACGGGTGAGTCTTGCCCTTGAATTTCAATATGCTCACATTCATTGAAATTTGCAAGCTCCCGGAGTTTTTGACAGAACTGATAAAGCAATCGTTCGGTCATGTTCACGCCATTTTCTAAATATATATTTTTGATAATCATTTTTTTTGCTTTGCGATCCGCCTTCGGGTCAAGTCTGCCGATAAAGTCCGCGCCATATAAAATGGGCAAACAGTAATAACCATATTTTCGCTTGGCAGCAGGCGTATAACATTCAATTTGATAATCATAATCAAAAAGTTGCAGCAATCTTTTGCGCTGAATAACGGCATTGTCAAAAGGGGAGAGGAAGTGCAGTTTTTTGTCGATTCTTGCTTCGTCTAACTCATTAAGTTTGCTTTCGATTGAATAATAAGTTGTCGACTGGTTTTTGATATTGACTTCAACTATTTCGCCGTTGGCAAGCATTTGTTTTATCTGTTTGCGAACGCCGGGTTTGACACCTTTGCGCAAGTAAGAAATTTCAGAATCGTTTACAACCCCGTGCGCCCAGATAGCGCGCAGAATCAAAAAGCGAAAAAAATCGCTCTCTGTCGCGGCGGTGGTTTCAATGTCAGGCGGTAAAACGCGCTCCGGGATATCGTATACTTTATGAAAGTTGAGCCGATGGCTAATCATCAGTTTGCCTTCGATCCAAAGTTGGTCAAGCGCTCTTTTGGCTGGCTTCAATTCCCACCAGTCGCCTTTCTTCGCATCTGGCGGCGGCTCAAAGTTTTTCGCCATCAACGGCCCTTCACTCTGAATTCTGTCCAGGCAATATTGCATCTGTTTTTGGTCTGGCGTCCACCAATGTTTTTCACCGGATGCAATGGCGTTCATATAACGTCGATAATAGCGGTAATCTTGCATGGGCAGATAAGCGGCTGCATGATGCCAATATTCGAAAATTTTTCCATGCTTTTGTAAATGATCAAGCTGCCCGCCCTGATAGGAAGGAATGCGTGTCCGGAAAGTTTGATGCTGCGAGCGATTGATGATAGATATGGTGTCAATTTGCACATAACCGAGTTGTTCCAGGCAGGCAAGCGGCGCATTGTTGCCAGAGCCAAATGGCCGGGTTTTGTGCAGAGCCTGACTGATGACAGCTAGCCGTCGCGCATCATGGATAGAGAGCTGTTTCATGCGAAATTTCTTTTCAATTTTTACGGGGAAGCATCTCGTCGCGGTTGCCCACATGGTAAACCAAAGCGGCGACGATAACCGCGCTCTGTTTTAAATCTTCTTCCTGAACATATTCGTAAACGTCAAGATTGGTGTGATGGGTAACCGTCATGTAGTTGAGCGGATCCTGAATAAACTGAAACGCCGGCACATTGAGCGCGTCGAATGGTTCATGGTCGGTTCCGTTCGCATTTTGAATGGCCACTGTGCTTGCGCCCAAATCTTCGAACGGACTTAGATAGGTCTTGAAAATGCTGCGAACCGCTTCATTGTTTTGCAGGTAAATTCCACGAATTTTACCGCTGCCGTTGTCAAAGTTGAAATAAGCTGAAATCAGCGGTTGCTCCATTTGGGCACCTTGTGAATCAAGCTCGCCAACATATTTATCAATATAAGCTTGCGACCCGACATATCCCTGCTCTTCGCCTGACCACAAGCCAATCCGGATGGTTCGTTTTATTTTTGCATCGACCGCCTTGAGAATACGCATGGCTTCCATCATCACTGCGGAGCCTGCGGCGTTGTCGCCCGCTCCTGTTCCTGCGTGCCACGAATCAAAGTGGCCTCCGATAATCACCAGCTCTTCGGACAGGGTTGGCGAGGAGCCGGGTATTTCGCCAATAACGTTCACCTGATTTCCAGGTTCATTATAAAATTCGGTGTCCAGGTGGAGCTTGAGTTGCGGGCGCGCCCCTTTGTCGAGCATTCTGACTAACCGACCATATTGCTCGTTTGCCATAATGAATTGCGGAATGGGTTTGATGTCGTCTTTTCGGGTGAAATAAGTGTTGGAGACGTGTAAAATGCCATGCGGCAAACGGCTTGGCTGAATTAGCGCGGCGGCGCCTTCATTTATGAAAAATTCATGGAAACGTCGTTTTTTTTTCATTTGTTGGCGCCTTTTTTTCATGCGGTCGCCAACAGGTGTTTTGCTCATGTGGCCAAGGTATTTGTCAGGCGATGGGTTGTTGTTTGCTTCAGCCTGTTGTAATTCAGCCTCTGTATAGCGTCGAAAAAATTGCATAGAGTCGACTCCGATAGATTTTGGCAGTCCGAGCAAAACAATTTTTCCGCGCAGCTTACCCTGATAGCTTTGCAGCGCTTCCGGTGATATCTCCTTAAGCAAGGTCGGCTCGCCTTGCACAATGCCGTTTGTGCCAGCCACCCAGGCGTTTGGCCAAACCGACAGTCGCGCATAACCGGGCGAAGTCATTTCAACGGAGAATGATTTTACTTCCCAGCCGCGAGTGTCAGCGTTAAATTGGTCGAGACGGGTATTTTCAACGCCCCATGCGGCCAATTGATCGCGCGCCCATTCTGCGGCCTGTCGATAGCTTCGGCTGCCTTGCAGACGCGGCCCGTATACATCGGCCAAATAACTGACAGAGCGCATAACTTGCGAATTGTCAAAGCCTTCTTTCCTGATTTTTTCGATTATTTCATCATCAACTGTATCAGCTCCAAAGCTGATTATTGGGGTCAAACATAGAATTGCCAGCATCATATTTTTTATCATGACGCGCGTTCCTCTCGCACAATTGCATAGACTCGTTCATCTAAAGTTTTACCGTTTTTGGTTGCGGCCATTTTAAAGCGTCCTTCCAGTTGAAAACCGGTCTTTTCAAGCGCTTTCGCTGAAGCGAGGTTTTCATCAAAAACCAACGCAAAGATTCGGCAAATATCAAAGTTGTCAAAAGCGTAATGAACCACTGCCGGAATGGCTTGCGAAATAATTCCCCGTCCCCAATAATCTTCGCCTAACCAGTATCCCAGTTCAGCACTGCGGTAATAAATGTCTTGTTGTAAGTTAAAGCCGATGCCGCCAACCGCTTGGTTTGCAATAACAATGGCAAATTGTGTCGGAAGATTTTTCATCTTTCGGATGGAATCGATCCACTTTCGCGCATCATTCATGGTGTACGGTTGGGGGAATTGATCCGACAGGAATTTTGCAATATTGGGATTGTTGGCGTGAATAGGCAAAGATTCTTCATCGCCTTCTTGCGGTGGACGTAAAGAGAAGCCTTCGAGCAGAATTGGTTTCATAGCGTTGATTCTTTTTTATTTAAATTTCTGATTTGAAACAAAAAAATATATTATCGCCGTTTTTTTAAGGAAAATTTGATGAACGGCGCCTTTTTTCGTATGAACGCCAATTGGCGGCGAAAAGAATTTTGCAGTCGATATTTATCTCCGGCGGTTGGATGTGCGCGCGATAAACAAGCGCCTCAACGCCAGCGTCCAGGGCGGCGCGCAACATGGCGGCATAGTGAGGATCGATTTCTTGCGCAGGCGCAAATTCTTGACAGTCGTTGCGATTGACCAGGAAAAAGATAACGCCGCGCATTCCTTGTCGAACCACTTCAATCAACTCAGTTAAATGCTTTGCGCCGCGCGCGGTCACTGCGTCAGGAAACAGAGCCAGTTCACCTTCTGACAAAGTTACGCTTTTTACTTCAACGAAACATGCGGGAAGTCCGGCGCTTTCCAGAAAAAAATCAAAACGAACGCCTTCTCCCCATTTTGCTTCAGGCTTCACCTGATCGTATTGCGATAATTCAGCAATTTGTCTCCCGATCAACGCCTGTTTCATCAGGCGATTCGGAACCAGCGTATTGACGCAAACCCAAGTCTGATCGACTTTGATCAATTCCCACGTAAAGCGCAGTTTTCGCTTGGGGTTGGCGCTGTCGGAGAGCAGAACCTCGGCGCCTTCCTGCGACAGTCCTTTCATGCTGCCGGAATTGGCGCAATGCGCGGTAATTATTTCTCCGGACGGCAGTTCAATGTCGGCGAAAAATCGTTTGTAACGTCGCAGCAGTTTGCCTGGAAACAAGGGTTCGCGCAGATTCATTCAGGTTCAAACACCGTAGCCGGAGTTCTGTTAAATGAGTGTGATTTCATACTGAAAAAGTTCATGGCGACGCAATACAATACAAAAACAGTCTTCCGGCTATGCTTGCGCGCTTCGTTTAAATTTTGCTTAGAAAGGCCAGCGACTTCAGCTTTGACAAACCATCGAAATGAAATTGCAGGTAAGCCATCAGGAAGGCGTCGGCCTGGCGCCAGTGCGGCTCTTTTACAGGAATATCGCTTACCTTTGAGATATGCGTCTTTTGCAGCAAGGCTAATAGATCGCGAGTCGCAGAAGACAGCTCAAAATCCTGTTCTCCGGAATCTGTGTGACAGTGGCGACAGGTTAAGCCTCCCTGCGCCAAATTGAAAATCGGGCAGCCCTCGACTTCTAATCGGCACGATGCGCAATTTGAGAATTGCGGCTTGCAACCCATTATGCCGGAAAGATGAAGTTGAAATGCGCGAAAAATATTGTCGGGTCGTTGCGAGCAAGCGTCTATTTGCCGCAACGCACTGGTCAATAAACGAAAAGTCAACGGGTTTGCTTCCTGCCCGGACTCCAACTTGTCAAGCAGCTCGCAGGCGGCCAGCGAGAAGGCGGTCTTTTCCAAATTCTTGCGGGTTTCTAAAAAAGAATCGATGATTTCCGCCTGATTTAAATGCTGCAAGTCACGGTTTTCTTTTTGGTAGAAAACAACGGAAATATAGTTCAACGGCTCAAGCGCGCCGCCAAATCTACTTTTAAGGTTGCGGCATCCCTTTGCAATGACCGACAGTCGACCCGATGTTTGGCAATAAAGAGTGAGTATTTTGCTGGTTTCGCCCTGGTTGACGGCGCGCAACACAACGGCGTCGGTTTTGCAAAGAGCCATTATTTCATCCAGAGAAATGAGAGCGGTTAAAGCGAATCATCATGCTGTCAATAAACGGAGTTGGCAATTCTATTCCGACGCAACCGTCTGGAACAAGCTTACTTTTTCTTTTCAATTTTTTTTATGCTTTTTCTTTTTTTAAGATGACTGTTGCCGTTTGAGCCTCTCCAAATTTTGCCGCGTTTTGTGCGTTTGTCGCCTTTTCCCATGTTTTGCGCTCCTTGGTTTTGGTGATGATGCTTTTTGTGATTGGCCGCAATTGACACCCAATGGCAAGCCGAATGGTATTTAATAGATTTTTGCTGCAAATCCAAGCCTGAATTTGGCTTTTTGCAGATGAAAAAATGACGGTGACATCATTTTTTTGACAAAGGTTGACTTGAAACTGACGGTTCCGTATTGTCATAAATTGCTTGCGGCGCGGTTGCCAGTCGTAAATCGCTCAAAAATAAGAAACGTTTTTTGAATCAAAAATGGACTGTTAGGAAAAATGAGACAAGCGCTTATTCCCAAATACGGGCCGCCGGAAACTTTGACCCTGGTCGAAAAAGCCGATCCCAGGCCGAAGCGGGGCGAGGTGTTGATCGCAGTGCAAGCGTCTGGTGTTAATTTCGCTGATATTATGGCGCGCAAGGGTCTTTACGCCGAGGCGCCGAAACCACCAATGGTTGTAGGCTATGAAGTTTCGGGAACAGTGGCGGCTGTTGGCGAAGATGTGATTTTGTTTGAGGAAGGCCAAGAGGTCATTGCCTTGACCCGTTTTAATGGGTATGCGGACAAAGTGTGCGCGCCGCACGAGCAGGTTTTTATCAAACCGGATAAACTTAGCTTTGCGCAGGCGGCGGCCATTCCGGTCAATTATTTAACCGCTTATCAACTCATGGTAACGCAAGGCTCGTTGAAAAGTCAGGAGTCAGTCCTCATTCACAACGCTGGCGGCGGTGTTGGATTGGCGGCTTTAGATTTTGCCACTGAACTCGGAGCTTTGAGTTATGGAACAGCCAGCGCTCACAAAGGTGAATTTCTCAAAGAGCGCGGCCTGAGTTATTTTATCGATTATCGCAAGGAAGACTGGTTCGCGCAATTGATGGATTTAACCATGCAGCAAGGCGTTGAGTTGATTCTTGATCCGCTGGGTGCGAACAACTGGAAAAAGAGTTACAAAGCTTTGCGCGCAACCGGACGACTGGGTCTTTTCGGAGTTTCCTCCATGACCAAATCTGGTTTGCCGAGGGCGTTGGCGCAATTGAGAGAGGTTATCAATATGCCGTTTTATCATCCGATTGCGCTGTTGAATGCAAATCGATCCGTGTTCGGGGTCAATCTTGGCCGCTTGTGGCATGAGGGGGCGAAAATTCGCGGCTGGATGCAGAATATTCTTGCGGGCGTGAAAAAAGGTTGGATTCGTCCACATGTTGGCAAAATTTTCCCACTTGCAGAAGCGGGCGCGGCGCATCAATTTATTGAACAACGCAAGAATATTGGCAAAGTTATTTTGTCAATGGAAGCGTAAGGAACTAGTTGCTCAAGTGTCGCACAATTTTTTAGACTCAGGGGTCTTGATAAGAAAACCCTTTTTTGAATAGAAAAGCGTTCCAAAAGCATTCAAAACGGGAAAGCTTAAGCAAGAAATTCTGTAAGCATCGCTATTAGCCACGGATTAACACTGATGGACACAGATTTTTCTCTTTTTGCTTAGGGTTCAGGTCAAAACAATATTACCATGAAAATCTTGAATTATGAGTTCAGATGGAGTGGAAGGTGGCAAGTTTATTTCGATCAAATGCCTTGAATCAGTGTTTTCTACCTGAGAATCAGTTCCTGAGAATCAGTTCCTGAGAATCAGCGAGAAAATTATTTTTGCCTTTTTCATACACGGTTGAAACGAATGGAAAACTTTTGTCCAGGCGTGAAACAGATCGAAATGGAATACGTCTTTATCATTTTATTATTTGCAATGTTGCGGCAATATTCATTTGGTGCGTTTTGTAGGAAAAAGAATGCTTTAGCTAAACGCGAAACTTGAGTTCAGTAATTTTTAGTTACTTTTAAAAGGAGGAGAAAGAATTATGTCAGGTCAAGGTTCGGGCGGTAATGTTATCGCAGCAATTTGTAGTTTTTTTATTCCAGGTTTAGGTCAACTTTTTCAAGGTCGTCTGTTAATGGCAGTAATTCATTTTGTTCTCGCCGGCCTGTTATGGTTCGTATTAATGGGTTGGTTAATTCATCTTTGGTCGATTATTGATGCTGCAAGATGGGAAAAATAATACAAACCAAAGTGATATAACAAAGCTTTTCGAACGGATGTAATTCGCGCTTAAAATTTGATTTTTTTGAGAAGTTTCCAAATCGATGATTAAATAAATTTAGTGGGAAGTTGCGCCGCTCAAAACAACACATCTCAACCTTGTCATTAGCTCCATCAGAATGAATAACTTTTTGAAAGTCGCATAATATGAACCGTGTGTTGTCCATTTTTCTGCTTATTCTGCTCACGATTTCTATCATCATATATAAATGGATCAGTTCGCTGCCGGCCACCAATATTCTTGCCGATCCGCTGGTGGAAGTGACTGCGGTAAGCGGCGAAGAAATTTTCTGGGGAAAGGGCGCTTGTCATGTTTGCCACCGCATTGGCGAGCGCGGTTATGCGTTGCGCGGTCCGAATCTTGGTGAAAGTCGGGATGGTCCGCTGATTCCGATTCGAGCCGGACTGCGGGCGCGGGAGCTTGGCCTTGACAAAGGCGTCGATTATCTGGCGCAAAGCATTTTGCAGCCCGCTCGATATGTTGTAAGCGGCTATAAAGCGGAAATGCCGGAAGTGTTCAAAGCGCCGATACGATTATATCCGTCTGAAATTAAAGCGGTTATTAGATATTTAGAAAGCCTGGGCGGCGACTCGACTTTTAGCGACGTGCAACTGCCGACCAGCTATTGGCAAGGAGCGGCGCAAACTGTTTTCAAACTTTCCGGCAATGTGGAAAATGGCCGGCGGCTTTTCTTTGACTCGCAAAATGTCGGATGCGCAAGCTGCCACACGGCTCTGGATGCCGCCGGAAAAAAATCTGGCTCGCAAGTCGGCCCGGATCTGACTTCGGTTGGCTCCATTCGCACACCGCAAGCGCTATACCGGAAAATTGTAAAACCGGACTCAAATGTGGTCAGCGGCTATGAGAAAATACTGATCAAGACGCATAAAGGACAATTTTTTGTCGGAACATTTGTTGCGGAAAACGATAGTTTTTTGATTTTGAACAGTCAGCCGGACGGCGCGCTTAGCCTGAACAAAAATGAGATTGCGCGGCGAAAAATAAGTTCGGTAACTTCAATGCCATTAAACTATGGCGACTTATTGACCGCACAGCAAATCCATGATATTGTGGCCTTTTTGACTTTTCAGGAATGACGCTGATTTCATCCACCGGAAATCAAGCGCGGCAAGGGGTTATTTCAGCAAAACCCGATAATCATCCTTGTCTTCTGCAATTTCAATAAACTGATTGACGCTTAGTTTGCTAAACTTTTGGCGGAGATTGCTTGTTGGCCACCAAATTTCCAGCTCATTTACAAGTTTGGCGTTTCCGAGGCCAATTTCGACTCGCAGGGTCGAAGCGCCGAAGCTGCCGCCAGGGCCGACCGTGGTGTGAATAATGTCTGACTCAGTGGTCACTTTCAGCCGCGCGCCAATCGCCGCCCGGTTTGACGTTGCGCCCTTTAAAGATAATCTTAACCAGTTATTTGCATTACCCTGATTTTCAAAAAGAGCGTTTTGAAAAGCGTCTGCAGGATAAAAACCGCCCATTTGCGCAAAAATATCCTGATCGCCGTCATTGTCAATATCTGCAAAAGCAACGCCGTGTCCCTTTTGCAAATGCCCGACTCCGGCGGTGCTGGTCACATCGGAAAAAGACTGGCCGTTTATATTGCGGTACATAACATTCGGCACCAGAAAATCATAGGCGGGCTTGCCGGTTCCGAGATAAATGTCAGGGAAGCCGTCATTATCAATGTCGCCATAATTGGCGCCCATTGGCAGGCGTATATCATGAAGCCCGACTGCCTTGGAAACATCAACAAATCCACCATTTTGGTCATTCTTAAATAGCCTGAGCGGTTCTGCATCGACTTCATTTCCCAGATAATTTGACGCAACCTCGCCTAATTGGGCGCTAAAACCGGCTACAAATAAATCGAGCCAGCCATCATTATTATAATCCCAAAACCAGCAGCCAAAAGTTCTGCCGGCAAGATCCAGATTCATTTTTCCGGCGATATCGGTAAAAGAGCCGTCGCCGTTATTGCGAAAAAACTTGTTCGGTTCTCCGCTGATATTTGAAATGTACAAGTCGCCGTCGCCATCGTTGTCATAATCGCCCCAAGACAAACCTTTGACAATTGCATTATTTGATATTCCCGCGCTTTTGCTGACATCGGTGAAAGTCTTTCCCATATCATTGCGGAACAGTTGCGCTTCAAAGCCTTCGTTGCCGACAAAAACATCCAGATCGCCATCGTTGTCATAATCAAACCACATCGCCGCCAACGTTGGAAATGCATCTGCGCCAAGTCCGCTCTCTATGCTGACATCGGTGAAACTGCCGTTGGGCTCCTGTCGCAGCAATGAATTCTGCTGTAGACCAAATTTGTCCCCCATCCAGGCGCCGCGCAAAATCATTACATCGAGAAGTCCGTCATTGTTGTAGTCGGTTTGCACCAGATTGAAGCCGCCAAACTGTTGAGAAAGGCCGGATTTGTGCGACCAGTCAACAAAAGAGCCATCGCCATTGTTATGGAAATAGATGACTGTGTCGCATGGCATAAATGAGGAAGTGATGATATCGACGTGGCCATCGTTGTCAAAATCGTCCAGAATAATGCCGCCAACCAGATTGATTGTGTCAATTCCCAATTCCCCTGCGATATTAAGAAAATGATTCGATTCCGCTTCAGAGGCAAAAGAGCTCTCTGGAATCAGCCATTTGTCCGGCACACTAGCGGGATAAGCCCCGGCCACCATATAGGAAAGATTTAACAGCCAGATGACCGCCAGTTTGTCAGGTTCGAATTCTAGGAAGTCAGTGAATTGCGCAATGGCCTTTTCAGCCCGTTCCGTATCCCGCCAAATGCCGCCTTCTTTAAGTGGCAGCAGACAGCTCTGTGGATTGTTTTGTTCAATACATTGACTCACCTCGCCGCCGCGTAGAAAAGTAATGCCGAGCTGCCGTCTTATTTTATTCAAATCGGATTGCGACTGTCCGGTCTCAATAGCTTGTTTGTAGGCGGCTTCAAGCAATACAACAGCTTCGCTGGCTCCGCCGTGACGCAACAGCGCAAAAGCATGATCTGATCTTGCCCTGATTAGTTGCAGCGCGTCGCTCTCCGGATTGTGAACGACACTATTTAATCGATTTTGAGTATATGAAATATCCTGTTTTCCCACAAACGGAGCATCCTCACTGGTTAACCACTCGCAAAGTTCTGCAAAACTTTTCAGTGGCTGATTTTCAGCGGCGTAAAAATGATCAGAGGCTTTGAAGTGAGCGAAGCCGCCAATTCCACATAAAAAAACAAAAAAAACTGTGAAAAATAAATTAGTGACGCGTTTCCCGGCAATGTCGCGGCGATTTTTCAAAAGCCAGAGGCCGACCAAAAGAAAAAACCCCTGAATGACCCAAATGAAAACCTTAACAGGCAGGCTCAGCGCTTCTCCATCCAGCGAGGCGAGATTGGCAATTGATTTTGAGTTGAATAGAAAGGCAAGTAATAGCAGAAGGCAGGCGTTTAATTTTTTCATCATTATTTCAGTCAGATCGTTAAAATATCCAGGTTGATTGTCGACGAAACTTAAGATTTATTCAGCGCCTCGCTCATGGCAATTCAGCTAAATCTGACCATATTGGCGCTTCCGGTTTCCAGAACGCTTCCTGAGGCTCATGTTGAATGAAACTCGCGTAACATAAGATGTTGACCGGAGAGTTGCAACACTGATTTAGCGGCGACTTGTTTATCGGAACGCTTGCAAAGCCAGTTCTTTGCAAAATTGCATTGCGCATTCCATTTCATGTTTTGGGGTCAACTCCGCGACATCTTCTTTTTTGCCTTAAGTCAACTGAATAACCTTGATTTTTCCCCATCTGCGCCTTATTTTTCCCCGATTTTAAACCCAAACAGGTGGAACATGCAAAGACTTGAAACTTTTGAAAATAAATATCCAGACCGCGACTACGAGATTACCATTATTAATCCCGAATATACATCCGTTTGTCCCATGACCGGCTTGCCCGACTATGGAACCATCACCATTAACTATGTGCCTGACAAGCAGTGCCTCGAACTAAAAGCATTGAAATATTACTACCTTGAATTTCGGGACAAGGGCATTTTCTACGAAGCGGTCATCAACCAAATTCTCGACGACCTGGTGCAAGCCTGTCAGCCCCGCAAGATGGAAGTCATCGGCGAATTCACCGCGAGAGGTGGCATCCGTTCTTTGATCAAAGTCAATTACGCCAAAAAAGACAATGCCTAAACCCATCGCCGTAATTCTGGCAAGCGGCGGCCTTGACAGCGCAGTGACAACCGCCATTGCAAAATCAGAATATGAGCTCGCCATGCTGCATATCAACTACGGTCAGAAAACAGAAAAGCGCGAGTTGCGCGCCTTCCGCGAGCTCGCCAACCACTATCAAGCTCGCCGTCAAATGATCATCGAACTCGAGCACCTGCGAAAAATTGGCGGCTCAAGCCTGACCGATCCACAAATTGAAGTCGCCGCCGCCAACCTCTCCGGCAGCGAAATCCCCGACACCTACGTGCCGTTCAGAAACGCGAATATCCTCGCAATTGCCACAAGCTGGGCTGAAACCCTGCAAGCCGAACAAATCTTCATTGGCGCAGTCGCAGAAGACGGCTCAGCCTATCCCGACTGCCGCCGCGAATTCTACGACGCTTTTGAAGCCGTTATTGACGCAGGAACCAAACCGCAAACCAACATCAAAATCAACACCCCGATCATCCACCTGAAAAAAGAAGAAATCGTGCAAAAAGGCGCGCAATTGCAAGTTCCATTTCAAATCACCTGGTCATGCTATCAAAGCCAGGACGAAGCCTGCGGCGTCTGTGACAGTTGCGGCTTTCGACTGCGCGGTTTTCAAAAAGCCCAACTCATTGACCCGATACCTTACCGCCAACGACCCGACTATCGATAAAAATCAAAAACCGGAAAACCCCTAAAAAAAATGAAAAAAAACCTCATCAGTGCCCTCATCCTTCTCCTGCTCATAGTTGGCTGTGGCGAAAACAACAACTCCGCCGACGAAAATGACGACTATTTTGCAAAAAATAAGCGCCTGCGCCAGGAAAAAGACCAAATGTTCAAAACCAGCCCCAGTTCGCCCATTCCCGCCGCGCAGCTCTCGGAATTTACCGGTCTCAAATACTACCCGCTCAACCTGAAATATCGATTCTGGCTCAAACTCAACCACTATGACAGCCCCGAGGTCGTTCAAATGCTCACCAGCACAGGCGAATCGCGAAAAGCCCTCAAATATGGTCGTTTTGACTTCAAAATAGACAGCGTAAACTGTAGCCTGCAAGTCTACAAGCTTGAGTCGCGCAACCCTTCGAGCGCCGATCACCTCTTTATGCCATTCACCGATCAAACAAATGGAATTGAAACCTACGGCGGCGGCAGATATATTGATCTTGACCAAAAGTCATCCGGAATCTATCTTGTTGATTTTAATGAAGCTTACTATCCTCTCTGCGCCTATGGAAGCTCGAACTACAGTTGCCCGATTCCACCCGAAGAAAACCACCTGGACGCAGCCATAAAAGCCGGCGAAACAGGCTATCTGAAAAATAAAAATTGAGCTCTGGCGCCGCTCCGGCCTCCTCTCCCGATATAATTATGAAATGATTGTCGGAATATCGGGATGCGGGGGCCTCCGCGGGTTCCGCGCGCGTCCTCAAGAGGAGGCGCTAAGCGCACAATTTAGAGCGCCGCTCGCCGCGGCTTTCTTGCGGGTTCGCGCTCCACAAACGGTTGCGGATAAAATTTTTTTATTTATCCTGATTCCCGCTTGAAAATACAGATTAAAATGATAGATTTAGCCCAGCCACATTACCCGAATCACTCAACACAGGTTGCCAAGCCGGATATGACCGAACAGCTCTATCATCTCGACAGCTATCTCAGAGAAATAAAAGCCAAAGTCCTGGCTGCGCACGATGGAGCTGTCATTCTTAACAAAACCATATTCTATCCCGGCGGCGGCGGACAACCCGCTGATGGGGGAAAAATAATCTCGCAAGGCTATGTCTCTCGAATTACCGAAGTCGAAAAAATAGAGGGTCAAATACACCATACGCTGGCCGGGCCAACGCCGGAGGCGGGTCAATTTGTCAAATGCAAAATCGACTGGGAGCGACGTTACCGGCTCATGCGAACCCATACCGCGTTGCACATCCTTTGCGGTGTGATTTGGCGAGACTATCGCGCCCATGTAACCGGCGGAAACATGCAACCATGCCTCGGCAGGCTCGATTTTGAACTCGAAAGCATGACATCCGATTTCACAAATGAAATTGAAAGATCCATCAACAAAGAAGTGGAAGCCGCCCGGAAAGTCGAAGTGAAAATTTTGCCGCGCGCCGAAGCCTTTGCAATCCCCGACCTGATACGCGCCAAAATAAACCGCCTGCCCGAAAATATAGCAGAAGTTCGCACGGTCAATATTGTTGGCCTTGACCTGCAAGCGGACGGTGGAACACATGTGGCCAACACCAAAGAGGTTGGAGAAATCCGCGTGGTGGAACACAAAAGCAAGGGGAAGATAAATAAACGGATTAAAATTGAGCTCGATGATGAATTTGTGGAAAATTCAGACTATTCAACATCATCAATCTGATAACTGGTTTTGATTTCACCGGAGTTGATTTTGTCCGCGAAATACTTTTTCAGAAAAGACTTGAGCAGGTTTCTTGTAACAGGAATCAGTGCCAAAAAACCAAATGTGTCCGTTAACAAACCGGGCGTGAGAAGCAACAAGGCACCTGCCAGTATCAAAGCGCCGTCCATGAAGCTGTCTGAGGGAATGCGGCCAGAGTTCAACTCGCTCTGAATGCGGTTAATCACCTGAAATCCTTGTGATTTTGCCATCGCAGCACCGACAATGCCAGTTAACACAACAATGGCAATTGTGTTCATTAATGTAATCTGTTTGCTCACTTCAATTAACAGCGCCAGCTCGACCAAAGGAACAATTGTAAATAAAATGACCAGTCGTAGAAACATAATAACCCCATTGCGATAATGAAAAACAGCCGTAGAAACATACTTTATTTTAAAATGGCGCGCAAGCTGTTTGCCTCAAAGACACCAGCCATTTTTTTCTGTTGCGCTCTTTTTGCCTGCACAAACCCGTTTGTAACACGCGAACCCGAAAAACCGGATGTCAATGTTGTCACCTTTGAGAACCCCTTCACGCCGGAAATTGTTTTTGAAAATTTCAAAACTGCAATTGAGTCGCGAAACGTCGAAAATTATATCCGCAACTTTATCGACACGTCCCTTTCAGTCCGGATATATGAATTTGTCCCCGATCAAAATGTCGCCCTTTCCAATCCGGGTTCTTTTGTCGGCTGGGGCTTAAGCAGTGAGCGAGCCTATCTCTCCGCATTAATTCAGGCAACGCCGCAAGACTCAGCCATCACACTTTCCCTGCTTGTGGACAAAGATGGCACTGAAGTCAACGCGACTTCGGCAACATTTAGCTACGACTATTCGCTCATTGTAAAGCACATTAAACGCACAAAAGTTGGCTCTCAAATAAAGGGCAGAGCCATATTTATGCTGGAACCTTCCGAGGATGGCGAATGGGCAATTTATCGCTGGGAAGATTTTCGGATTGAAGGTGAGCATGAATCGTGGAGCGATCTGAAAGCCAGGTTCTAAATGTCAACTAAACAGCAGACAAATAACAAGAAGACAGTTCGCATTATCGCTCTTTTGGCTTGCAGTGTGCTATTAGGTTCGATGCAATTGGCGCTCATCCTGAACCCGAACATTTTCCTGCAAACCAAACCGGTTGACACCGTCGCCCTGACGCGCGAACTGCAACTTGGCTTATATGCAACGCTATCTGAATTTGGCATTCGCGTCAACTGGATTAGCGGTGATAAAAATCATAAAAAAATCAGGGCGCCGCGCGATCTTGCCCTGCATGAACCCTACACAGCTCTGGTTCATCGTTTTCGTGAAATTGGCGGCGATATTCTCAACGCGCAATCAAACCCGGATGGCAATCGCAAAGTCATTGAAGTCGGCGTCGCCGGAAAATCCGTTTTTGAAATAACCTTAATCCATGATAAAAATATTCAGCGCAGCGCTGGAAAAATTGCCATCTGCATTGATGATTTCGGCAGCGGCTTTTCAAAAAATATTCGCTCGTTTTTTGAACTGGAGTGTACGATCAATGTTGCTGTGCTGCCCGGCTTGCCCTATTCTGAAAAAATAAGCCGTTATGCAACAGAGCATGGCTTGGAGGTTTTGCTGCATCTGCCCATGCAAGCGCAAAATCATAAGCAGTCTGACGATCGATTTCTCCTTTCCGGAAAACTGAGTGAAAAGGAAGTGAAAACGAAAATTCAAAATGCGTTGGCGACCGTGCCCGACGCCTGCGGCGTGAATAATCACATGGGTTCAGCCGCAAGCCTCAATGCGCCCTTGTTGGAAATTGTCATGACCGAAATAAATCGCGGCAATTTATTCTTTCTCGACAGTATGACGCATCCAAAATCTTTAGGCTACAAGATTGCGAAACAGAAAAAAACACCAACAGCCTTTAACAATACTTTTCTCGACAGCATCAAAGAAACGCCTTTCATACGTCAACAGATATTATTATTAGCTGAAATGGCGACGCGAAACGGTCATGCAATCGGCATTGGCCATCCTGAAAAGCTCACTTTACAAATTTTGAAAGAAGAAATGCCGCGCTTGGCGAAAATGGGGTTTCAATTTGTATCACTATCGGAATTAGTTAAATAAGGAGAATTTATATGATAAGACTGGGTGTGAATGTAGATCACGTCGCAACATTGCGCGAAGCCCGTCGAGGGAAAGCGCCTGATCCGGTGGCGGCGGCCATTGTTGCCGAAATGGCGGGCGCAGATGGAATTGTCTGTCACCTGCGTGAAGACCGTCGTCATATCAAAGACAAAGATCTGTTTTTACTAAAGGAAATCGTAAAAACGCATTTAAACCTTGAAATGGCCGCTACGCCGGAAATGATCAAACTGGCAACTGAAGTTCTGCCTGACATGGTGACACTCGTGCCTGAAAAACGTGAGGAGATTACCACCGAGGGCGGTCTTGATATTGCAGGCAATTTCGACTGGATCGAGGATGTGACCCGACAACTCTCCAACCACAATATTGTCGTCGCCCTTTTCATCGATCCGGACCTTGAACAAATAAAGGCTGCCGCGCGTGTGAAAGCCGACTATGTTGAACTGCACACCGGCGCCTACGCAAATGCGCAAGACTTGACGCTTGCAACCGATGAATTTGAAAATCTACGTTCAATGGCTATGGCGGCCTCCAAATTGAGCCTCGGCGTCAGCGCGGGACACGGCCTGGACTATCATAACGTTCGGGAAGTATTGCGCATCGAACAAATTGAAGAATTGAACATTGGACATAGTATTATGGCCAAAGCCATGATGGTCGGTATGGAACGAGCCGTCCGCGAGATGCTATCCATTATTCGAAGCGCCGTATAGTGCCTGAAATTTTGGCGGAAGTTCTGCGCAACAATCGCATCGAAAGTCGGCATCGGGCAATTGTTGTCGTCACTGATCCTGATGGCGAAAAAACCTTTTCCGCCGGGGAAATTAGCAGCCCAACGTACATTCGATCCGCCGCTAAACCTTTACAGATCATGCCATTGTTGGAAAGCGGCGCCGATAAAGAATATCGATTTTCCAACGCGGAACTCGCTGTTATAATGGCTTCGCATAATGGAGAAGATTTTCATCTTTCCGCAGTTGAAAGCATACTAAATAAGGCCGACCTTGCAGTTGATGATTTGCAATGCGGCTTTCATCGCCCCTTGCATGCTGCGTCCGCGGCTCGCTTTCTGAAGTCCGGAAAAATGAAATCACCGCTCTACAATAACTGTTCAGGCAAACATGCAGGCATGCTCGCAACCTGCAAATATCGCGGCTGGCCGCTGGACTCCTATCTGGAGCCGCAGCACCTCTTGCAATTGGAAATTCTCAACAAAGTAGCCATCTTTGCCGGACTTGAGGCCGACAAAATTGAACGCGGAACCGATGGGTGCAACGCGCCGGTCTTCTATCTGCCAATCGATAAAATTGCCTTGATCTTCGCCCGTCTCGCCCAGGGTGAAATCGGTGAATCAAAACGTGTTTTCGATCTGATGAGCGGCAACCCTGAAATGATCGGCGGCGAAGGTCGTTTTGACACAGATTTTACTCGCGCCATGCACGGACGGGCAATCAGCAAAGTTGGCGCGGAAGGATTACGTTGCATCGGCTTGCGTAAAGGGAGCGGCCTTGGCTTAACAGTGAAAATTGAGGATGGAAATATTCGCGCAGCAAGCGTTGTTGCCTTAACCGTAATGCAGCATTTAGGCTTGATTGACAACGCCGGACTTAAGCGGCTGAAGGAATACCATAAACCGGTTATCCGAAATTGTATTGGCCGCGAAGTCGGGAAAATTGTTTGTGACTTGCAGCAGTCGGCCCTCTGATAGCGGCTGACGACGCGACCTTTTTGCCAAGTAAGATTAATCCTGAACCGAAGCGGCGGGCGACTAAGTTTAGACGCCGGGAAGCAAAGAAATTAACTTGTTTTATATGAATTTATACTAAACCTGAATAAAGTTGTTATTTTTAAGGAGGAATTATGTTTTCCAAATATTTGCATTATTTTTCATGTCTGTTAATGGCGGCTCTTGCATTCACCTCTCAATGCTTTGCCCAGGCCTTGCCGAACCATTACACACGCACAAATTTTTCTTTTGCGCCATCTTCAAGCTATGACGGCGGACTGGTGGGCTTTGTTAATCCGGCCAATCTTGCTTTTCTCAAAAGTTCTGAATTGAATTTTTTTTGGAGCAATGAAGGTAAGGAAACTTTTTCAATAGAAGATTGGGGCGCCTTTTGGGGAACGCCAAATTTCGGTTCTTCCATCTTGCGTCAACATATTGATGGAGTTGCCATAACGGATTACAAGTTGTCATTGGCAGGCGGCAACCGAAGCCTTGGAGTTGGACTCTCTTATGGCTGGTCAGGCAAATCCGTGGATGGCTTAAGTCGCGAGAAGCATTTCAGTTTCGGTTGGGCGCTCAGGCCGTCAAAGTATTTATCATGGGGCTTTGTCGCCAATCAGTCGGTGCAGAGCAGTGAATGGAACGCCGTTACTGAATTAGGAATTCGACCGTTTGGCAGCTCCGGACTGACCCTTTTTGCAGACGCTGCAATTCGCAAAGGACTTGCGGTTAAAGAAGCCCCCTGGAGCGCTGGAGCGGCTTTGGAAGTAATCAGTGGTTTAAGTTTGGTTGGACGTTACTTTGAAAGCCAACGCTTCACGCTGGGCGTTCGTCTTGATTTTGGCAAGGCTGGTTTGGGCAGACAGGCTTATTTTGATAAGAAAGGTCGACATGCATCTTACGCCAATTATTTTCGAGTCGGAGAACTGCGCAAAAGTATTTTCATCGAAAAAGTTGCTCAAAAAAGAAGTTATGTTCCGTTGAACATGAGCGGCAAGATAGATTATTTAACGTATAAATTGCTCGATAAAAGCGGCCCTGAGTTTTTTGATTTGATAAAGGATATACACGCCGCCAGAACAGATCCAAGAGTTGGCGTCATTGCGTTAAATCTGGCCGAGATACAAATTCGACCGGAACATGCATGGGAAGTTCGGCGCGCCCTGGAGGAATTTAAAAAGGCCGGTAAATTTGTAATTGCTTTCATAGAACGTCCGGGAATGACCGGATACCATTTGGCAAGTGTGGCTGATCGGATTATTTGCGACCCGACTGGTTCGGTTTCACTGGATGGCTATGCCCTGAGCCGAACTTATTTTAAAGGCGCTTTACAAAAGATGGGCGTTGGTTTTGACGAGTGGCGTTATTTTAAATACAAGTCTGCAAATGAAAGTTTCTCGCGTGAAAATATGTCGGATGCAGATCGCGAGCAGTTGACCGCTTTTCTGGATGATTGGTATGAAACCACGCGCAGCGATGTCTGTAAATCACGTTCGTTAAGCGCGGATGAGTTTGACCGCATGATCGATCAAGAAACCCATTTCCTCGCGCAGCAGGCGGTTAAATCAGGATTGGTCGACACCCTGGGTCGATGGAGTAATGTTGAAGAAATTTTAACGGATTTTAAGCGGCAAAAATTTGATCCGCTTCAGGCCTCTGACCTGATCTACAATGCGCGGCGGCCAGCCGAATGGGGCAGCCCCGGAAAAGTTGCAATCGTATATGGCCTGGGTGTTTGCGCCATGAACAGCGGCATTAAAGCGCGCTGGCTCGATCAGGTGTTTCGAACGCTTGCCAATGAACCTTCAGTGAAAGCCGTGGTCTTTCGCGTTGATTCACCCGGAGGCGATGGCATGGCCAGCGATGTTGTCGATGAAGCCATTCAATTTTGTAAGGAGAAGAAGCCGGTAATTGTATCGCAGGGTCAGGTTGCCGGATCAGGCGGTTACTGGATTTCGATGAATGCCGATAAAATTTTCGCCGGCCCATCCACCATTACAGGCTCAATTGGCGTTATTTGGGGCTGGGTTTACGATGCGGGAATTGGCGAAAAACTAGGCATGACATCCGATATTGTGACGCGGGGCGCGCACGCCGATTTGGGAAGAGGAATTCGGTTTCCCATTTTGAACGTTGAACTGCCTGCTCGCCAGGTTACCGACGAGGAGAGGGAAACAGCCAAGAAAATCATTTTGACAACTTATAACGAATTTGTTGAGAAGGTCGCGAAAGGCAGAAAACGTGACAAGGCCTATATTGAAAAGATTGCCCAGGGAAGAATTTATTCCGGACTGGATGGAAAAGAACTGGGTTTAGTGGATGAAATAGGCGGTTTGTGGGACGCGATAAATGAGGCGAAAAAACAAGCGGGTCTCTCTGGCATTGAAGATGTGGAGTTGGTTCAAATTCCTGAGTCTCTCGGCTTCATAGATCTGCAAAAGTTAATATCTCCGTTTGGGACTAAGTTGCAGGAAGACCAAAACATGCAAACGCTGAAACTTTGGCTGGAGAAGAATGGCGTTGCCAACCCGGTAATCATGCCTGGCAATTATCCGGACTTTGAGAGGTAAATGTTTTCATTATTGCATTTGCGCTGAATTTGAGTGGCGCTGCTCTTGGCGTTCCGGTTGAAATATTTTAGGCCAAATAGGTCAACCGGAACGTGAGGATGCTGTTTTTGTAATTGTAGAATACGTTTTATCTACGCTCAAAAAGTGCAGGGTGATGTTCAGGGAGTTTTTGAGCGCCAGTAGAAACTCTCTGCTTCAGCTCTATCAATTTTGCCGGATGTCGAGGCTCGTACAGATTTTTTCTACTCTTTGCATTTAAGCTGTAGCGGTTGCCTTGAGAACATTTCTTAAGGTTTGGTCTAATTGTTTTTTCCGGAGGGGTTTGGTGACATAGTCATCAATGCCTGCTGCGAAGCATTTGTCTAAATCTTCCCCCAAATAGCGGTCTTTCAAAGCAATAATTGGAGTATGCAACCCGGTTATTTTGTCCCTGTCACGTATTTCTTTGGCCACGGCAATTCCATCTGTTTCAGACATTTCGATGTTTATGAAAATCACATCAAAGCTCTCAGTTGACAATGTTTTCAAGGCAACAATATCATTTTCAGCTTCCTCCATCAGGTGCCCGGCTTTTTCTAATATTTGTCGGGCTAGCTTTGCGCTTGTTAAATCGTCTTCTAAAAGCAGAATTCTCTGAGATGGCAGTTCCGTCTCGTCAACATCCTTATTTGGCGAGATTTGAGGCGCGCCACTGTAAAAGACATTTAAAACGGCTCTATACAAAAATTGTTTTTCCAGAGGCTTCCATACGAATTGTTCAATTCCTGCATGCTCATACAATACAAATTCTTCAGGCAGATCCTGAATTTTAACTAGTAATATGCCGCTTGTCGGACGGATGCCGGTTTTTTGCAATGTTTGCTCAAGCAAGTCATAGCCAAAATGTTTATCGAAAATAAGCAAACCATATTCTTTGGTGAATTGTTTGTCGTGATTAGTTATAGCGTCTGCGTTTGAAATTACATCAACCTTGAAGTTCCACTGTTGTAAGTAATCGCTAATAATGTTTAGGCACTCGGCCTGCGGATGAACGACCAAAGCATGTTGTTCTGTGTCGCAAACTTTCTCGTAAACATAATTTGCAATTTTACTGTCGCTTTTTTTCACAGTAACTGTAAAGTGGAATTCGCTGCCCTTACCAGGAAAGCTTTTTACAAAAAGCTCGCCATGCATTAGTTGGATTAACTTATGTGAAATTGTTAAGCCTAAGCCTGCCCCGCCATATTTTCGTGTGGTTGACGAGTCAACCTGAACAAATTCCTTCAGAATACGAGTCTGATCCTCTTGTAGAATTCCAATCCCGGTGTCTTTTATCGTAAAGGCAAGTCTCACATTGTTTTCACCTGTTGTCTCCGCTTCTCTTACTTCAATAATTACGCTGCCTTTTTCAGTGAATTTTATCGCGTTGCCGATAAGATTTAACAGTATTTGTTTCAAACGAGTTTGATCACCGGCAACATTGACTGGAACTGAATCATGAATAAATGTTTCAATTTCGAGCCCTTTTACATGGGCGGAGCCGGCAACCGCTTTTATCATCTTATTAATTGCCATTCGAATGTCGAAACTATTTTGATTCAGTCGTATCTTGCCGCTATCAATATTTGCGAAATCCAAGATATTATCAACCAGGTTGAGCAAGGTCTCGCCAGCGCTATTGACAACAGTTAACTGCTCTTTTTGAAAATCCGACAACTCTGTGTCGAACACTAAGTCAGTCATGCCAATAATTGCATTTAACGGCGTCCTGATTTCGTGACTGATATTTGTAAGGAATGCATTTTTGATGCCATGAGCCTTGCCCACCTCAATCGACAATTCATTTACCCGTTGATTCGTATCATTTAATTGCTCCATTGCTGCAATTAACTGCTCATTTGCAGCCGCCAATTGTTGTTCACTTGCAATTAATTGAATGCGGAGGTTTTTGTTCTCGTGATTTGAAAACGTCGTTTGAGCAGCGTCTGGATTTACTTGCAGCGTTGTCAAATCAATCGTTTTTTTCTGGAATCGTAACCCCTCATCATATACCCTGTCGTGCTGGTTCTTTGGCGCGGATAGCAATTCATTTAACTTGAATTCAGAATATCGTTTGAGGAGTCGGGGCGCAATGGCGAGCAACACTATAATAACGCCGCCAAGAATCAATTCCAAATTCGAAAAAATTGCAAAAAATGTCATTTTAGTAGGTATTCCTGTCGCATCGATTCAAATTGTAATATGTCAATTTGTTGATTGGATCTAACTTTATTGAAAAGTAATGCTCATAAATATTAGCGACAAGCGTCGCTGCAACTTGAGCTATGACTGAACTTTTATCGTCATCATTTTTTTATCCTTAATCTATGAGTCTGTTGATTTAATAGTTTTTTGAACAAATCACAGCGCTAACTTCAATATCTACGTTGAGAAAATTCTCAAAAATGGACTTAATCCAACAGAGTCATGTATGTGATTGATAAAGATACAATAGCAGGCGCCAGCAGCCAATATAGGTAAGCGTGGTAGTAGTTGTTCCATTCCCGACTCCGTTTTAGCGTTTTCTGGTAGCTGCAGTTTAAGCAAGCATATAGCGTTCCCACTTTTTTCCGAACAAATTGAAAACGGATAACTTACCGACAAGGTGTAGTCTGCCGCATGGTTTCATATTTCGCTTCGGACAAGACGCAGAGAAGGCGTTGTAGCTGGTTATAAAACCAAGCATTTACAACGCCTTCTCTTTGTCGGGGCGAAAGGATTTGAACCTTCGACCCCTTGACCCCCAGTCAAGTGCGCTAACCGGACTGCGCTACGCCCCGAGAATAAAAACAAGAACTTAGGTTAATATTGCCTGAAAAAATAATTGTAAAATATACAATAAGATACGACAAGAATCAAGCATTTCTCTCTACAAAAGTTGCATTCCTTTTTCCGAATGAACGTCGTCCTCACGATACTGCCGAGCCGATGGCCGGATTCCTGCCGTTTATATTGCAGTTGAACGCGACCCTGGCTGCGCGCTTGCTCAGTTTTTCAATTTCAGCCTCAGGCATACCTTGCAAGAATAGATTGTTTTTCAATAAAAGGTTTACCTTTTACAAAGCAATTTTCAGGATGCTTTTTATTGTGTTTGCCGCGACCGATTGTTATCATTATAACTTTATCGATATAAATCAGCAGGTGGCTGAAGCCGACTTTATGTGAAAATTCATTTTTGCTTTTGATACGAGACAGGACAATTTATATGCGCAACGACAAAGTGAACCCAATAATCCTGGAGGAGATTCAGGAACGCCTGCAAAAAGGCGAACATCTATGGCGTATTCTTGACTTCTATGAGCTATCCCCCAATCAAAAAATCGAATTCCTACGTTTGTTCGACGATGGAAAATGGGATTGAACCAAACATGACTACGCCCAAAAAAATGAGTCTGACGCTCAGAGTGCGCAATTATCAGGTGGACGCTTACGGCCATGTTAATAATGCAAAATACGTGGTTTTTCTGGAAGAGGCGCGCACTGTATTTTTGGAAAAGATGGGATACACATTGTCCGCGTTGATGGAAGATGAAATTCAAATTCTCATCACCAATGTTACGGTAAACTATAAAAGTCCGGCAAAATTAGATGATGAACTGACCATTTATAGTTGGATAGGCAAAATTGCATCGCGCAGTCTGACTTGGTCGCATGAAATTTTTCAAAAGGATACGGATAAACTGGTGTTGCAAGGCAGTGTGACCGCCGTCTTTTTTCGGCGCGACAAAATCATCAGCATTCCCGCGCAAATCAAGCAAACCCTGCTAAAATTTGGTTTCGAATCAAACTCTGATTGACTGGCAGGGCAGCAAACTTACCTGAAGTGTAACGTTGATAGCTGGGCGCTTCTTTTACCACAAAATAAAAAAGGTTGAGCTAAATTTAACTCAACCTTTCTTGTAGCGGTGCAGGGACTCGAACCCCGGACTCGTGGATTATGATTCCACTGCTCTAGCCGACTGAGCTACACCGCCAAATTGTTTCTATCAAAAAGATGCACAAATATAGAATTCCTGATTTGAATGTCAAGCGATTTGACCTTTGATTTGGGAATCGGTTTGCCTTCGAAAAATGCAGCCGGCGCTACCTGCCTGAAAAAAGGCTGTTTTGCAGCAACATTGTGCAACTCGCCCTAGCCGCCGCTCATCTCGTTCTCCGCCTCTGCGCCAGGCGGCGTTTCGTCGTGTAAATTATCAAGAAAACCTTTTGGCAAGGCGACTTTTTGTTGACCGCGACTTTTGCCCCTGCCAATGCGAAGGTGGCTGAGCGGAAACGGCTCATCGCGGTCTACATCGCTTAAAATGTTTTCGAGTTCGCTCAATTTGGTGATTTTCATTAAAGGATTGTGCAGCTGCCTTTTGCTGAGGAATCCTTTAATATACCAGGTGCAATGTTTGCGAAATGTGAGCATGGCATAGCGCTCATCAAACCAATCGACAAGATGACGAGCGTGTTCCAGCATCACGTCGACGGTTTCGCCGAGTGTGGGCGGCGGCGCTTGCTCCTTGCCATTAAAAACATCTGCCAGGTCGCGAAAAAGCCAAGGGCGACCCAGGCAGCCGCGTCCAACCACAACGCCGTCGCATCCGGTTTCACGCATCATGCGCAATGCATCCCTCGCTTCCCAGATGTCACCATTTCCAAGCACCGGAATGTTGACTGCATTTTTTAATTCGGCGATGAAACGCCAATCTGCCTCACCTCCATACAATTGCGCCGCTGTTCTTGCATGCAATGCAACTGCTTTGCAGCCCTCCTCTTCAGCGATTTTCCCGGCATCCAAAAATGTATGCAGATTTTCGTCGATTCCAACCCGAAACTTAATGGTGACAGGAATATTTCCCGCGTTTTGCACAGCAGCGCGAACAATGCTGCGCAGCAGATTTGGTTTTGCCGGAATTGCCGCGCCGCCGCCATGGCCGGTCACTTTTTTTACAGGGCAGCCAAAATTCATATCAAGATGATCGATCTTGTTCTCGTCAACCAGAAATGCAACGGCTTCAGACACATGCCCAGGATCGACACCATAAAGCTGCAAGCTTTTGGGGGTTTCGTCCGGATCAAAAGTTGCAATTCGTGTGGTTCTGGGATGTTGACTGGCGACCAGGCGCGCGGTTACCATTTCACTGATATAGAGTCCGGCTCCAAACTTACGGCATAGTCGACGAAAAGGCGAATTGGTAATTCCCGCCATTGGCGCCAGCACAACCGGCGGCCAAACATCGATATTTCCAATTTCCACCGCAGAAAACTCACCGGGTTCAGCCAAAGGCACATTTTGATTAAAAGAACTTATAAAAGTCTCACCCATATTTCGATATTCACCTAATTAAATTCATAAAAAAACAACAATATTTGTTTAGCTTATGCAAACCCCAATTACCAGCAACAACTTTATTATTGCGGCCTCGCAGGAAGTGAATCAAGCTTAAAGATATACATTTTACGCTCGATTCAAATAAAATTCCAATTTGAATAGCTGCGCTGGCGCGGTCAAATGCCAAATCAGACTCAACAGTTAAAATTTTATCAACCTGACAAGACATACTAAACTTCAACTATTACTTGCTTTTTTTTACGAATTCCCTATAATTAATTATTCCAATTCTGAAATATTGGCATACTGAGATGAGCATTTCAAAACGACGAAAAACTACGGTTATTAGCATAATGAAAGTGCACTGGTTAAAGGTGTGCTAAAATTCTCAAAAAACAACTTATTTACAAAAAACAACTTATTTAAAAGAGAGTTGCAGAAAAATATGAAAACAATTAAAATGAGATTAGCGCAGAACCGGTTTATTGGCAATTATTTAAGAGGTCGAAATTTTGTGAATGATTTTTTTTATCTTGACACGCAAAAAAAAATCCAACAGGAAATAATGAAAACACCTTCCCGAACCGAAATCTTGAATTTTCTATTGTCGCTGTTCGACAGAGATACAACTTATCTGGAAATCGGCGTTCGCAATCCCGAATTTAACTTTGATCTAATAAAGGCGCATTCAAAATACAGCATTGATCCTGGTGTAGAGTTCCTCGAAAATCCGGTTGACTTCAAAATGACAAGCGATGCTTTCTTTACAAAACTGAACGGCAATGAAATATTGTCTAATAACATTAGGTTTGATGTCATTTTTATTGACGGGCTACACCTTGCTGACCAGGTTGATCGGGATATAAGCAACGCCATGACCTATATAAAAGAGGATGGATTTATTGTGCTTCACGACTGCAACCCGCCTACCGAGTGGCATGCCCGTGAAAAATATAATTTCAAGAAAACACCCGCCGCCGGTTATTGGAATGGCACTTCGTGGAAAGCATTTTTAAAATGGCGTTTTAATTCTTCCGTGCAATCTTGTTGTATTGACACTGACTGGGGAATCGGGGTGCTATCTAAAACATATCGAATCGGTCAAAGCGCTAAACCAGCAAATTTTTTCTTTGAATTTAACTTGCTGGAGAAAAATCGAGCGGAATATTTAAACCTGATCAATTTTGCTGGTTTCAAGAAAATTTTGACTCAAAACGGGGCGCCTTCAAAAAAACAACACACAAATTAAAATACAAGAACATCGATCGATTTATAGCCTAATCGGCGGGCGGGCGGCTCCTCGATCGATTATTTCCTGAATTCTGACAAAGCCTTCCCTCATTTATGGCAACCTCAAGTTTCGCACAATATTTTTCTGCTCAGGGGCTTTAATAAGGATACAACCTGATGGATATGTCGAGGATTGCACTTTTTTTTTACGCTGGCAACTTTCAACCGCCAACCCTTTTTTGACCTCACCGCGCCACACCCTGTGGCTTGTCAATCGTGTGCAGAATTGGCTCTGATCGCGTTTTTAGCGATATTTGAAGCTTGGATAGTATGAGAATGAGTGGGGAGGAGCCGAAAGAACAATTGAAGCAGAACATGATTTCGGTGAATTGAAAATGGTGGCGTGGGATGCCACCCTACTTTTACTGGTTTGCGGCGCGGGCGGCGTATAGTTTTGGCCAGAGTAGACGGTCTGTCCCGGCGTGGTCTGGAAGCCGTCGTTCAGCGTGATGTCGTCGCCGGTGTAATACCACGGGCCGCCGATCTGCGGGTGGCTAACGGCTCGTTGCCCAGAAAGGAGTTCGAAACCTCGACCAGTTCCGCCTTGATTTTACCGCTATCGTTTGGAGGGCATTGACTGTGGCAATGCAGCGCCGTGACACACGGCGTACTCCAAGTTTTTGAGGAAAAACTGCGGACGCGACAGGAAGGTTCATATTCACGCTGCTGTGTCCGCTTGAGATTTCTCCCGCGCTGGAAAACGCGCGATTCGAAATGACATTATCGGAGAGTATTTTATTTGACTTAGCGGTTGTTGAGTCGTTTGAAAAAACAATTCTCGACTCAATACTAAAAACCTGTCATTCCGAACGCCCGATTGTTGTTTTTCGGGATGTGAGGAATCTGACGACGGCACATTACTGCTAAACAGAGTCAAGCCTGAAAAACGCTTTTTTGCTTTTTGAAAAAACCTTCGGAACAACAGGCCATTTCTCACTGAGACAGTCTTCTTTTCCACCTTGTCACTGTAAGCAAAAAAGAATGATTGGTCTACCGGAAGTCAATGCCGTGGCAATGCAGCGCCGTGGCACACGGCGTACGCCAAAAAAAAATGATAAAGACCGCTTGAAAAACAGCAAAAGGTTGATGGGAAAGGGAAAACCGTTCTCATCAACCTTTTTTAAAAACCCCACAATTCGGCGCGTAATATTTTAGAGCGGGAAAGATGCGGTACGACCGCACCCTACGCGACTACTCTGAGTCCGGCGGAAACACTATTGCTCAATGCATTCGAAAAACTTTCACCACGCATTAAACGTAAGCATCCGGCGAACTACACCTTTTCTGAGTAACTTCCTTTTCCTATTTTGAGCTATATGATAAAACCGAAAAGGAGAATTCACCA
>Ga0316192_10000449_pt1 | contig 29998 bp, 25 predicted proteins | sample MerIslwburrow_MG_FD_204931 | JGI IMG/M metagenome (GOLD analysis project Ga0316192, IMG submission 204931) | Coastal sediment microbial communities from Maine, United States - Merrow Island worm burrow | ecosystem: Environmental > Aquatic > Marine > Coastal > Sediment | place: USA: Maine...
TGTCGAACTGGGCGAACCCGATCACGCCGGTCAGTCGCAGGCGGACCCCGAAGGTGCGGCCCTCGATCCCGGGAGTGATCGGATTTCCGCAGCAGGGCAGGCGCCGCATCCAGAATGATACGGGGATGCTGAGGATGTTCGTGCTCTGCGCTTCGAGGCCGACATCGGTGAAGGCGATGCCGTCGTCCGTACGGGAGTAGAGCCAGGCGTAGTCGAGCACCTGGTCGGGGTCGAGCTCCGGAGCTTCTTGAGCACGTACGGTCCCCGGTGACACCCCGGCGAGAACCGAGGCCAGCGCCAGCCCGATGGTGGCATTTCGTAGAGCCGGCCGGCGGGACGTGCGTTTCAAGGTACCCTCGCGAGTGAAACCATCGACGCCTTCTGACCCGGAGCATTGGCTCGGCCGCCGGTTCCCACCAGTGGACCCGGGCATCGACCGGTACTCTGCGGACGCGCTGTCGGGTCCGTCTTAGTTTGACACTCACGTGCGCGTGATGAAAGGTGTTCAGTCCGACGCAGCGACAATGGAACCTGGTCGACCCTGGAGTGATCCGTGTCCACGACCTACAAGGACTACTACGAAGTTCTCGGCGTCGAGAAGGCGGACGACCAGAAGGCGGTCAAAAAGGCGTATCGCAAACTGGCCCGCGAGTTTCATCCCGACGTCAACCATGACCCGGGCGCCGAAGACCGGTTCAAGGAGATCGCCGAGGCGTACGAGGTCCTGGGTGACGAGGAGAAGCGGGAGCAGTACGACAACGTCGGCCGGGAATTCACTTCCGGCCAGGACTTCACGCCGCCGCCCGGGTGGGACTACGGGGACGGGACCGACTACGAGTATCGGACGGCGGGCGACTTCAGCGACTTCTTCGAGCAGATGTTCGGTGGGCGCGGCGGTCCTTCGTACCGCACCGAGTATCGTCGGCCACCGATGCGAGGCGCCGACCACGAGGCCGAGATCGATGTATCGCTCCACGACGCCTATCACGGCGTCAAGCGACGAATCGGGCTCGAAGCGGCCGAAGTCACGCCGGAGGGACGGGTAGATCGCCACAAGAAGACGCTCGACGTATCCGTTCCGGCGGGCTCGGTGGACGGCACGCGCATCCGGCTGAAGGGCCAGGGCGGAGCCGGCACCGACGGTGCACCGAATGGCGATCTGTTTCTTCGGATCAACGTGCAGCCGGATTCCCGATTCGACCTGGATGGCCGCGACCTGAAGACCTATCTCGACCTCACTCCATGGGAAGCGGCGCTCGGAGCGAAGGTCCCGCTCGAATTAATGGACGGGAAAACCGCCTCGCTCACCATCAAACCGGGTTCCTGCAGCGGCTCTCAGCTGAAGCTCAAGGGTCGGGGTATGCCGGCCACGGGAAAGAAGAAGGCCGGGGATCTGCTGGCGGAGCTGCGGATCGTGGTACCCGACGAGCTGTCGGACCGTGAGCGGGAGTTGCTCGAGCAGCTGGCCGAGCAGTCCGACTTCAATCCGCGCGCGGCGTAGAGGGGAGGCCCGGAATGAACGACACAGGCATGACCGTAGAGCGGACTGTGACCCTCACCGAGCTGGCCTATTGCTCGGGGACGTCACGTACTGTGATACGCGAACTGATGGAGCACGACCTTCTCGCACCGGTACAGTCAGTACCCGAAATTCGCCTTCCGGTCGAGGCTGTCGAGCGCGTCCGGAAGATCCGGCGAATCGCGGTAGAGCTGGAAGTGGGCTACCCGGCGATGGGACTGGTACTGGAATTGCTGGAGCGGATCGACCGGCTCGAGCGGCGGCTGCAGGAGCGGGTGGCCGAGGCGGACTGAGGACTTCGTTTCAGCGATTCGCGAGCGTTGGAACGTCTGCCAAATCGATCAATCTCTCGTCAGCCGTCACCAGCTTGAGATCGAATACCCGCGCTGTGGCTACAAGGAACCGGTCCGCCGGGTCCCGGTGAGACAGCTTCACGTTTCGCGTCTCCAGCGCGACCTCGTTCGTCACGGGAGCTTCGTGAAGCGGAACCCGCCGCAGGGCCTCCTCCGCCCACTCATCCGGTGACGATGCCAGCCGGACCCGCCCTCTGTCCACCAGGTTCAGGAGTTCCCAGACACTGATCGGCGACAGCCACAGCTCCGAGTCTTCGCGCTCGATCTCCCGAATTACGCGCTTCGTCAGACGTGACGGTGCGAGAAGGCTCCACAGCCAGATATGCGTGTCGAGCAGCAGTCTCACGAGCGGATCGCTTCCCAGTCTTCGGCGTCACCTGCGGGAGTGACGATATCGCCGGTGATCTCGGCCGTATCCGCCATGCACCCGAGCCAGCCTTCGGGACGCGCTGGAGGTGACGGAGGGACGATCTCGGCAACGGGCTCACCGAATCGGGTGACGAGCACGGGCTGTCGGGTGAGCCGGACCCGCTCCATGACGGCCAGACATGTGGCCTTGAACTTCGATATCGCGATCTCTTCCATGTGAAGAACATTAATCATGGTCCGCGACCATAGTCAATAATAATGATAGCCTCCGGTCGTCTGGCCCACGACGGACACTCGGCCGACCGATCAACGAAGTCTCATTCCACCTTGCGCTCGCTCATCCGTTTCGTACCGACGCTCCACATTCGCGGGGTTGTCGAGACCTCTGCGCTCTCCCGACATTGGAGCGATTCGAACATCCCGATTCTCCGCGGACCGATTGAAAAGGAAGCCTCATGGACAGCATGATGAGCTGGATCAACGAGCCCGGTCTTATCCGCTGGATCGTGGACCTCGTGGTACTGCCGATCCTGGTCGTCGGAATCGTCTACGGCCTCAAGGCGGTCCTGCTGCGTCTCGGCCCCAAGCCGGACGAAGACCAGATCGGACCGGATTTCTGGCGCCGGAGTCTCACGCTGCTCGCGCCCGTCGCCAGCCTGATCGGCATCGCGACGGTGTGGAACATGCGATTCGCAGACCTGGCTGTGCGCACCAGTGAGTCTGCCGAGCGACAACTGGTCCTGGTCGAGTGGGCGACGGGCATCGCGATGGCCTTGCTCGCTACGATCGTGCTGGGCCTGCTGATCAAAGCGATCAATAGCGGCCTCTACGCCATCGTGCACTGGCTGGACTCCAAGGGACGACAGACCGGCGGGGTCAGAGTGCAGGATACTGTGCTGTTCACTCCGTATCGGGTGCGTAAGTTCCTCATCTTCGGGCTTCGAATCGTGCGCTTCGTGCTCGTACTGGCCCTTCTCTACGTTTATGTCCCGCTGGTGCTCGGATTCATCCCCGCGACGTCTGCGTTCGCCGGCCGGATCGCGCCGATGGTGGTCGCGCCCCTGCAGAAGATAGGCCTGGGCATACTCGGCTACATACCGCGACTCATCTCGCTCATTCTGATCCTCATCGGCGTGCGTTTCTTCCTGCGCACGCTGGCGTACGTGATGGAGGCGGTCGGCGAAGGTCACATCACGATCCCTGGGTTCGACCCCGAGTGGGCGGACCAGACACTGCGGCTGCTCAGGATCGTGGTGGTATTCGGCACGCTCATGCTGATTTACCCGTTCCTGCCGGGAGCCGGCAGCGAGTTGTTCAAGGGGTTCTCTTTGTTCGTCGGCGCCCTGTTCACACTGGGAGCCAGCTCCTCCGTGGCAAACGTGATCTCGGGCGTCATACTCACCTACACCCGCTCGTTCAGTCTCGGGGACCGGGTACAGATCGGTGAGACGACGGGTGACGTAATCCAGCAGGGCCTGTTCGTGACGCGAATGCGGACGATCTTCAACGAAGAGGTCACGGTGCCCAACACCGTGGCGCTGGGCGGACGGGTCGTGAACTACTCGGCAGCCGCGCAGCATCCGGAAGGACTCGGGCTTCGGGTCACGGCCGGAATCGGATACGACGTGGACTGGCGCCAGGTGCACGAGCTGATGAAGGGGGCGGCAGCCGATACGGAGAACATCGTCGACGATCCGGAACCTTTCGTAATTCAAGACAGCCTGGACAACTTCGCCGTCGAGTACATCCTGGTGGCAAGCACGCGGGAGCCGAAACGGGCGCTGCGCACGCAGTCCGAGCTTCGGCAGAACGTTCTCGACCGATTCAACGCTGCCGGTGTGGAGATCATGACGCCCGATGTCGGCGCATTGCGGAATTCCGTCGAGCCGGCGATTCCGCCGGAGCACGTGCCGGACGCAGCGCCGTCGATGTTCCGGTTCCTCGGGGTTCCGGACCCCGGCCGGTAGGAAGAACCGTCAGCCGCCGGGACGACCGGCCGCGACCAGGTCGCGTACTACGGCGAACGCTCCGGCGAACACGCCGATGTAAGACGTGAAGACCCGCCACAGGACCGTGTAGGCGAGCATCACGCTCGCGGGAACGAGCGACGACATCAGACCCACGGTCGTGAGCTCCGCGACCCCGCTGCCCGCCGGACTTGGCGCGACGCTGATTACCGCGAACTGGATCATCTGGCGGGCCATGCCCTCGAGCGGTGGGAACAGGATCCCGAGCGATGCGGCCACCGCGAGCCCCGTCGCGCCGCGCAGCAGGACCATCAGGATATTGATCCCCGTGTTGATCGCCCACGCCGTCCGCTTGGACTCCCCGAACAGCCGGATCGTCCGTCGGTAGCGGGCCGCGACTCGCAAGATCCGGTGTCCTACCCGACCCCGCCGCATCCCTTTCACGCCATGCAGAAGCCGCGTCACCGTGGACGGAAAAACTGTAATCGCGAGCCCGATCCCGACCAGGAAGGCAACGGTGAACAGAAGAGTCCCCACGATTGCCCCGACATCGATCCGGCCTGCGGCCGCGAGATAGGCCATGCCACCCCCGCCGAGCAGCGCCAGGGCGACCATTCCTCCCACCCAGCTGATCGACAGCACCGCCAGGGCGTCGTGAGGCCGCAGCCCACGGCTCCGAAGCACGATGTACTGCGCGGGCCCGCCCCCGAGCTGCATCGGCGTGACACCGGCGGCGAACAGCAGGTACAGGTGCGTCCGGAGGCCGTCGCGAATCCGGAAGCCCGGCAGCGTCTCGCGGGCCAGCACCCAGATCCGGAATCCGCCCGCGATCGCCTCGAGGACCGTGAGCAACAGCGCGATGAGCAGGAAGTACTTCGATGCGTGAGTCAGCTCGGATATGACTTCCGCATCCGAGCGACTGGCCCACCAGGCCACGGCCGCGAGCCCCGCTGCCGTGAACACGAGGAACAGCACGATCCCGATCCCGACGTTGCGGGGCGACAGCGGGGACTGCGTCTCCTGGCTCAGTTCCTCGGGCAGCCGGCGCGTCACGATCCGACACCCGCGGGTTCGCGCGCACCCCCGACTGCTGCCGCGAGCACCGAGAGGTGTTCGTCAGTCAGCCTGTCCGATTCGAACAGCGATACGCCGGAAGCACCGCCGCCCTGAGCCGCGTTGATCGCGAATTCGAGCTCCGTCGGCGCGAGATGTGGCAGATAGAGCCCCGGAAACAGCTTCGCATCCCGGCCGAGGGCCTCGCGGCCCTGGCGGGTAGCTTCACCGATCCACGACACTGGCCGGTCGTACATCTGGTGGTAAGTCATCGGAAAGGTCATGTCCAGCGGCCACTCGTCCCATGCCTGCCGCACCATCTGACGCGCGAGTGCCGGCGTGGCGAACACGGCCGCCGAGATCGGCTTCCCGAGCGCGTGGACCGATTCCGTGAGCTCTTCCACGAGGTGTGTGACGCGGTCCCACCGAAACCGCCGCCACGCTTCATTGGCGTGGGGATCCGGGAGGGCCGACGGGTCGAGACCGGTCTGCGCGCGGAACTCGTCGCGACACGCCACGCAGTAACAGAAGTCGTACTCCGGCAACTCGCGGTCCTGCACCAGGTCGTACTTCTCCCACAACCCGCGCGGCAGGATGACATCGGGAAATCGGACGTAGTCGAGGTGAATTCCGTCGACGGCCGGATCGGCGGCGACAGCTTCGACGGCTCTGCGGACGTGAGAGCGCGCGCCTTCACGGGTCGGGCAGAGCCATTTGTAGTAGGGTACGTAGGGTGGGTGCTCGAGACTCGACCTTCCCTCGCGGCTCACCATGAACCAGTCGGGGTGATCCTGCTTGAGCTCTGAGTCGCCGTTCCGGTTCAGGGTCCACACCCAGCGGTGAAACGCGAGGCCCTCGGCATGCGCTGAATCCGACAGCATGCGAGTGTCGCCACCGCCGACCAGAAGTCCCTCGATACCCGATTCCCGCAGGAGCGCGAAGCGAGCGCGCCACTCCGCCGGCGAACGTTCGCGGCGTCCGTGCACCCAGGCCCACGCGCTCGGCCAACCCGCTCTGGCGAATTCCGAATACCGGCGCGAGTGACCGGGAACAGTACGAGCGATTCCCGTGCGCGCGACGGTGAGTCCGGCTGCCGCGCTCGCCGCTCGCAGTACGAACTCGCGCCGACCGATCATGCGGAGCTCAGTAGCGCCAGCTCGTCAGGTCAGCTCCGGGGGGGGCCGATTCCTCGATCCGCTCGAGAATCCGATTCAGGTACATCGTGTTGTAGCGCAACCGTGAGATCGCGTTCGGCAGCTCGTGGTCCCCGTTCCAGCAGTGCTCCGCATAGTTGCCGTAGTCGATCACTCCGTCGTAGTACGGATCGGTCGTATTCTCCAGGAACTCTGCCGCCTGGTACACAGCGTTGTTCAGGTAGTAGTTGTCCATGTCGCCGACGAAGATGTGCAGTTTGCCGACGAGCTTCGGACCAAGCCTGTCCCAATCCCGCTGCAGGATGTGCCGCAGGTCGTAGTTGTCGCGCCAGTACCTGGCCACGTCAGGATCGATCAGCCCGGTCCGCTTGTCCCAGATGCGCCTTGGATATCCGTCCCTGCCCTGCGGAGAGTAGGTAGCCTCCCAGATATCCCATTGGCCGCCCGACCGGCTCTTCGTCCCGAGCACCAGTTCCCTGTGATTCTCGTCCTGAACCGTGTAGCTCACGTTTCCAAGCCAATCGCGATGCGCCGGCCGCATCACCCGGCCGAACGGGCCCTCGTCGTAGTACGCGTTGGGATGCTCGTAGATGTTCACCAGCTCGTAGGAGCGAAAGTCAATCGGGTCCGGACACGCCGCGAACGCTCCGTTGTATTCGTCCGGATAGAAGATCTGGGCCGCGGCGGCCTCCCAGCCTCCCGTCGATCCCCCGTACAGGAATCGCGCCCAGCCTTCTCCGAGCCCGCGGAACTTCTCCTCGAGGTGCGGAATCAGCTCGTAGGTGATTGCATCGCCATACGGACCCTGGCTCTCCGAGTTGACCGCGTAGGAATCGTCGTAGTACGGCGTCGGGTGCTGAATCTCGATCACCAGGAACCGTGGGAAGTTCTCGGCGGTCCACAGGCGGTACAGATCGTACGCCTCCTGCTGCACGATGCGATTGTAGCAGTCGAGGCTGAACCTCTCGCTGTACACGCACTCCATCTCCGGGTCAGGTGGTTCGGTCCGGAACCCTCCGAAGTCGCTCGGGAAATGGCCGTGGAACACCATCAGCGGATACTCCGCCTCCGGGTGTTCATCGAAACCCTCTGGCACCAGCACATGCGCCCCGAGATACATGTCCCGGCCCCAGAATTCGGACAGCATCTCGCTGCGCATCCGTACGTGCCGGATGTACTTCGAGTCAGCCGGTGGCTCGATCGGTGGAATCACCCTGTCGAGTACGAGGTCGACCCGGCCCTTCGCGCCCGGGTCGATCGTCACGATGGCAGGCTCGGAGTACAGGTTCCCCGGCTTGCGATTCCACTGCTGCCCCTCGCCCATGTCCGGCGGCAGCTTCACGGTGTGTCCGGTGGACAGTTCGAATCTCTCGTACCTGTTGAGGACCGCCTGGACGCGGTACGTACCGGCGGGAACGCCGGACAGGCTGGTCAGCGGGAAGCCGAACACGGAACCATCGAACACTTCCACCGCTCCGGCCTGCCAGTCCTCGACATCGATTCCGAACGCCTGTGCGCTCCGATTCCGCTCCGAGCGGAGCTGGAAGCGAGGCTCGGACGTGTCGGTAGTGTCCGTCGAGAGCAGCAGGATCAGCCGTCCGTCGTACGCCGTGTCATGGGCCGCCGGCACGCTGACCGCCACTTCGAGCCCGTCAGCGCCGTCTGACGGGGTGCATCCCGCCAGCACCGCGACGACGGAAAACGAAACGAGGGTGAGAGCTGTTCGGCCGTCGAGTCTGGTCATCGAATGTCCTCGTGTTACCGGAAACCAACCGCCCGTGCGGAACCCTCAGGGAGAGACGCGGACCATCACGGCACCGTGCGCGGGCACGCGCACGGACCAGCCTCCCGGGAATCGGCCCAGTTCCTCGTGGCGCCACAGGTCCCTGATCGACACCTCCAGCCCGGCGGGATAGCCGATCTCCGGCCAGCCGATTCCTGCGTCCGCGTCGGAATCGCCCCGGTTGAACAGCACGACCGCGCGCGATCCGTCGTACAGCTCACGTGCCCAGGCCTCGAGGTCACCCCGTTTCGTGACGCGGCGCCCCTGCCGCCCCAGCGGGTCCTGGTTTACCGCCAGGACCTCGTGGTTCGTGAGGACCTCCCGGGTCGCTGGTGACATCGTCCGAATATCGTTCCCCGCCATCAGCGGCGCCGCAAGGATGGCCCACAGGCTGAAATGCGCGCGCGCCTCGATGTCCGACAGACCGTCGTTTCCCACTTCGAGCATGTCGGGGTCGTTCCAGCCCCCCGGCCCGGCATACGCTTCCAGCCCGTCCTGCAGGTCGAGGATGTGAATGAATCCCATCCCGCCCCAGTCCACCCGGCAGTCGAAACAGTTCAGGATGTCGGAGGTCGTGCGCCACAGGTGCCCGATGCCCCGGGCCCACAACCAGGGACGGTTCGTACCCCATTCGCAGATGCTGAACACGATCGGGCGGCCCGCCGCCTCCAGGGCCTGCCGCATCGTCAGGTACGATGCCTCGGGATCCTGAGTGCCGTGGTTGCACCAGTCATACTTCAGGTAATCCACACCCCAGGCGGCATAAGTCCGGGCGTCCTGAAACTCGTGCCCGCGGCTGCCGGGGCGCCCCTGGCAGGTGGCTGTCCCGGCATCCGAGTAGATCCCGAACTTCAGCCCTTTCGCGTGCACGTAGTCGGCGAGTGCCTTCATGCCCGACGGGAACCGCTCCGGATCGACCACGATCTCGCCGCTTGCGTCCCGGTCCACCTGCCAGCAGTCATCGATCACCACATACTCGTACCCGGCGTCGCGCATCCCGCTCGACACCATGGCGTCAGCCGTCTCACGGATCAGCGTCTCACTCACATCGCAGCCGAAGCGGTTCCAGCTGTTCCAGCCCATCGGCGGCGTCGGTGCCAGCCCGTCGAGCGGGCCCGGTGCCGCATCCTGCGCCGCAGCCGGCAGCGTCAGCGTCGCCGCCAGGAGCGCAGCGATCGCGAATACTGTCGCGGGACCGGGCCGCCGATGCGTGATCACCATCAACCTTCCAGCTTGCTGGCCAGCTCCGGATCGATCGCATCCTTGTGCACCATCACGGCGAGCACGCGCAGGGCCATGTAGTCGCCGCGCACCCAAACGTATCCGCGTCGTCCGCTGCCCGTGCCGTGCGAGTTCTTGATCAGGTACCAGTCGTATCCATCGACCACCCGGTGGTCCACGGCCAGCACGAGGTGATCGTCAGTCGTCCGCCCCTCTTCCAGATCGGCCTGGCGCACGGTCTGGTCCGGTCCGCCCGGCGCCGCGTCCGGCGCGAGCACCGCGAGTCCGGCGCCGTTCCAGCTCGCGCCCTTGTCGCCCCAGTCCATGTCGAACACGACCGAGTAACCGGCATCGAGGGCGTCGTTCGTGACCTGGCGAAAGTCCTCGAGCGGCACGTTGTAGTAGCCGTCGTAGTCCCACCAGTTGTCGGGCACGTCCAGCTCGCCGCGTCCGTACATCGGGATGTTCGTGTACGACGTGATCTCCCAGTAGGCGTCTGGATCGATCCCCAGGTAGCCCGTGGCGTACTCCACCGGGGTCATGCTGCGACCGTCCACCATGATAGTCTCGGGTGGGGGAGCCAGGTGCCTGTCCAGGACGGCCCGGATCTCGGAGACCACGGCCTCCTCATCCCAGTAGCCGATCTCCTCGTGACGGGTCAGGACGGCGTTGAGTTCTTTTCGCATCGCGCCGTAGTCCTCCACCACGACATAGTCGGTCTCGGGGACCATCCCGTACTCTTCGACGAGCCAGGTGACGTCGTGGCTCAGCCCGCCGTCGGTGAACCGGGCGTTCTCCCCGCCCCGGCGCGCGAACTCGCGGGCTTTCTCCACGTAGGCCCAGTAGACCGGGTAGTAATCGGACAGATCCAGCTCCGTCTTCGCCTCCCGCAGGGCCTCGCTCATCGGCTCGTTCAGTCGCAGCGCCTCGGACTCGAGCATGGCGACGGTCGAGAAGCTCCAGCAGGTGCCTCCCCGTTGTCGTTTGATCGAGGTGTGATCGATGTCGGTGCCCAACCAGTTGGGTGCCTGGACTGCATCGAAGAACGCCTGCCGTTCGTCCGCATCCTGGGCCGTCTGGGCGGCGGAAACGGCAGGCAGGGCCAGGGTGGCCGCAGTGGCCGCGAGGGACAGCAATGATCTGCGCATCGAATCACTCCGACTCGTGGGGTCTGACGCCTCGGGGGATGAGGCACTTCATCCCCTCGGTTGGCAGCAAGAGTCGTGCAGGGTGGTCGTGGTCGGCAGACGGTGGACTCTCTGAAATCCGCGGATCGTGCAGGTGCTTGTTTCGCTGGATGTTACGGGATCTCGCCGCGCCGTGGAGAGACGGACAAGCCTCAGAAACCGGGAGCAAGAACGGGTCGCCGCAGCGCCATTCTGTCGGCGACACGGCGACCCCGGGTGACAGGTTGTCCGACTGCGGTGGCCTCAGCCCCGGGCCTATTCCGGGTCATCCAGCCGGATCCGGGTGCGAGAATCCGCCGTGACGATCTCGATCTCCCGACCCGGGTCGATGATGTTCACGACCACCGAGCCCGCGCCACGCACCTCCACGCTGGTCTCGCCCACAAGCCCGGAGTACCTGAGCGCACTGAGGTCCGGGGCCGAGTAATCCAGAGACCTCAAGCCGACGTATCCGGCTGCCGGCCTCGTGGGAGGCAGCGGGGCTTTCGGGGCCTGCCGCTCGGCCGCGGTGGCTGTCGTGGTTCTCGTCTCGCCGTCCCGCCTGTACGTCCAGCGCACGTCCTGCCCCGGCTTCACGGAGCCGAAGCGACGGCCACCTTCCACTGTCACCAGTGATTCCCCGTCGATCTCCAGCAGGACGTCTCCGCGCTGCAGTCCCGCTGCCGCCGCTGGACTGCCGGCCTGGATCGAGCTGATCTCCGGATGCGTGCTGAACTCCCACTCAGACGTGCCATCTTCGTCGTCGACGCTCCACCGGCATTCGGTACACTGAATCCCGAATCCGAACCAGCCGGACGGAAGCAGCGCGAGCGTGGGTCTCGGGACGGCCCCGACGGATACACCCGTCGCTGGCGTCGGGGGGACCGCTGGTGCCGGCATCCGATCCGGGCGAGGCACATACGGCACTCGTTGCGGGCTGGGCGAGGCAGCGATGACCGGAGCCGCCGCCGCGCCTCCGGAGCGGGGACATTCGGATCGCGGAACGACTGTCACCGTCTTTTCCCGGCTCCCTCTTCGTACGACGATCGACACCGTCTCACCGGGAACGAGATTCGCCAGGCGATCTCCCCCTTCACCCGTCGTGATGAGGTGGCCATCGATCGCGACGAGTCGATCTCCGTCTTCGATCTTCCCGTCCGCCGGAGAGCCCGGTTCCACTGTGCGGACGGTCGGCTCGGAGCTGAAGCTCCAGGACCGCCGCTCGTCATCTCGGCTCGTAAAGATCGCACAATTGCTGCACTCGAAGCTGGCAATCCCGATCTCGCCGCGCGGGGTGGCACCGTCGGGGCAGCTCGACGCGACCCCCTGTTGTGCATCTGCGGAACCGGTCGCGATCAGCAGCATGGCAACTGCCAGCAGACTCAGGATTCCGTATCTCCAGCTTCTTGGTCTCGTCATTCCTTGTGTCCCGTTCACGTCGTCCTCCCGTCCCTCAGAATTCCACCAGGAGCTGGTTGCTCGCTTCGTACCGGTTCATGACCTGGGCCCTCGCCTGGAATCCCTGGAGAATTCTCGCCGCCAGAGGATCGTCGGGGGCCAGGCGAACGATTTCATTCGCGGCCGCCCACAGCGCCGTCAGCGCTACCTCGACCGCCTGCCCGGAGTCGGCGGTGGCTCCATTGGCCGCCGTGAGGGCTACGAGGGAGGCTACGTATTCGGATCCCGTGCGCTGGACCTGGGACGCCAGTTGGACATCACCGTCCTCGAACACGGTCTGGAAAGCCTCCGCGGTCTGCCGGGAGCCCAACACCTGTCCGATCGACATCCCTCCTGCGAACAGGGCAATCCCGGCCGCGATCGCAGCGGCCGATCTCCACCACGGTCGACTTTGCGGCGCCACGTGCGCGGCCGAAACATCCCTCGTACCGCTCACCCGGGCCGTGGCCAGGAGCCCCTGCTCCCGCAGTGCTCGCACCGTTCGCTCTTCCAGCAGCTGACCCGGATCGCTCTCCCGGGGCAGCGCATCGAGCGCCTGTCGTTCGGCGGCCGTGAGCTCGTCCATCATCTCTTCTCTCCCATCACGCTGCCGGTCCCAGCAACTGCCGCATGTGTCTGCGGGCGGACCACAGCTGGCTCTTCGACGTCCCTTCGGTCACACCGAGTTTCTCGGCGATCTCGGAATGCTTGAATCCCTCGAGGTCGTGCAGGATCAGCACGGTGCGGCATCCAGCCGGCAGCAGGGCGATCGCCCGCTCGAGATCGATCCGTTCGTCTCGTCCACGCGGTTCGACGCCACGCCGGCCCTCGTCGTGCAGCGCTTCCAGGCGGCCGCTGCGACGAAGCCGGTTTCGGCTCAGGTTGAGGCCGATTCCGGTCAACCACGTCTCGAATCGAGCCTCCCATCGGAAGCTCCCGAGGTTCGCCGTCGCTCGAATCCAGGTCTCCTGTACCACGTCCTCTGCCTCCGCTTCGTCTCCGCCCAACACACGTAAAACGAATTGGTAAAGTCTGGGTGTATGGCGGCCATACAGCTCCCTGAACGCGGTTTCGTCGCCACTGTTGGCGACGCGTTCCGCCAGCACTCGATCAGTCGTCGGTACCACCGCTTGCGCTCTCATCTCGACTGTAGGTGTCTGCACCCGCCGAAAAGGTTGGAGCCGGCCCCGTCGGGGGTACATGGAAATGCGGTTCATCTCATTATGTGGTGCGGACAATTGCTCTCGCCACACGGCGCTTGAACGGACACATTGTCGGGACTTCACGAACGAACGATTCCGGAGGTGTGAATTGAGCGATACGACAGACCACGGCGAGGGCGGACGAGGGCTGGCAGCCGAGGCGCAGGGCCTCATCCGCGACGCGACCCGCGGCGTCCTGAGTACCCTGGGTCCCGACGGCGGCTTCCCGCATGCCTCGATTATTGACCTGGCTCCCGTAGACGGCGGAGACGTGATCACGCTACTGAGCGCACTGGCCGTGCACCGGAAGTACGTGGAGGCGGACGACCGGGCGTCGATCCTCATCGCTCCCTTCCTGGGAGACGACGATGCGATGATGCGACCTCGGGTCACGCTGGTCGGACGCCTGGTTCGCGAGGATGACCGGGACCTGTACCGGGATGCGTATCTCGCGCTGCACCCGGAGGCGGAGATGTACCTGAAGCTGCCGGACTTCGCCTTCTTCCGTCTGCGGACCGAGCGGGCCCGCTACATAGCGGGATTCGGGCGCATGGGGTGGCTCGAGGGACAGGAACTGCGTGCCGGGGACGCGGTCTGACGAAAGTCAACGTCCGGTCGGTAGCGCTTCCGGTCGAGCACGGCGGCTGGAGCTTCCTCGCCGAGCCGCTGGTCCTCGGACTGCTTGTCGCGCCGAGTGCGGCGGGTGTCGCGATCGCGGTGGCGACTTCGGCTGGATTCCTGATTCGGCACCCGGGTCGGATGTTCTGGAAGAACCGGCAGCGGTTGGCAGTGTCTCCGCGCTATGGACTGGCTGCGAAGTTCGCGGCGGGCTACAGCCTGGTCGCCGCCGCCGGTCTCGCCGTCACCTGGGCACTGGCCGGAATTCGTCCGCTGGTCCCGTTCATCATTGCCGGACCCTTCTTCCTGCTGTTCGCCGCCTACGACGTGCGTCACGAGGCTCGATTGCTGCTGCCGGAGCTGCTCGCCCCGACCGCCGTCGCCGTCAGTGCGCCGGCGATCGCGCTGGCAGGTGGCTGGACCTGGCAGGCGGCGCTGGTCCTGTGGGTCCTCCTGGCGCTGCGCTCGATTCCGACGGTGCTGTACGTCCGTGCCCGCCTGAGGCTGGAGCGGCAGAAACCGTACGACGCGACGTCCTCCAATACGGCGCACGGCGCGGCGCTGCTGGCGGGCGGCGGCCTGGCGGGAGCCGGACTGGCGCCGTGGCTGTCGGTTGTCGGCCTCGGAGTGCTGCTGGTCCGCGCGGGGGTCGGTCTGTCACGGTACCATCGGCCGGCGGCGCCGAAAGTGATCGGATTCTCCGAGATCGCGCACGGAACCCTGTTCGTCCTGCTCACGGCAGTCGGCTACTGGCTGCTCGCCTGACGCGTCAGACCTCCGCGTGCTCGGTCCGATCGATGATCTCGTCCTGCAATTCCACGGACAGGTCGCAGAAGTAGTCGCTGTATCCGGCGACCCGGACGATCAGATCCCTCCATTCCTCGGGATCTGCCTTCGCCGCACGCAGGGCTTCGGCCTTGACCACGTTGAATTGCAGGTGGTGCCCGCCGAGCCGGAAGTAGCCCCGGACCAGCCGCGAGATGTCCTCGATCCCCTCGGCGCCCTCGATCAAAGCCGGCGTCAGCTTCATGTTGAGCAGCGTGCCGCCCGTCAGCCGGTGGTCCATCTTGGCAGCCGACCGTAGGACGGCCGTCGGCCCGAGTCGATCGGAGCCCTGCACAGGTGAGATGCCCTCGGATAGCGGTTTTCCGGCTCTCCGACCATCCGGTGTCGCTCCCGTGACGGCCCCGAAATAGACGTGGCAGGTCGTGGGCAGCATCTGCACCCTGTACTTCCCTCCCGTCAACGACGGCTGGCCGTCGACCATGCTCACGGCCGCAGTGAACACGCGCGACATCAATGCGTCCGCCCGGTCATCATCGTTTCCCCACCGGGGCGTCCGGTTCACGAGCCGCTGGCGAAGCGGCTCATCGCCCTCGAAGTCCCGATCGAGAATCGCCAGCAGCCGCTCGAGTGAAAGCGACTCGTCTTCGAACACCAGGCTCTTGATGGCCGACAGTGAATCGGTGATCGTCCCGATCCCGACCATCTGTACATACCGGTTGTTGTACCTGGCCCCACCCGAGTTGTAGTCCCGGCCGTTCGAGATACAGTCGTCGACCAGTACCGAGAGGAACGGGGCGGGCATCGACCTGGCGTAGATCCGCTCGATGATCCCGTTTCCCTCGAGCTTCACCTCAACGGCGTTGGACAAGTGTTGCTCGAACGCGGTGAACAGCGAGTCGAAGTCCTCGAATGTCCCTGCATCCGCCCCGATCGAAGGCAGCAGGCGGTCCCCGGTGCGCGGATCGATACCGTCATGCAGCGTCAACTCCAGGATCTTCGGCAGATTGAAATAGCCCGTAAGGCCGCATGACTCCTTTCCGAACGCACCGGTTTCCACGCAGCCGCTGCACCCTCCAGCACGAGCATCCTCGACGGTCTTGCCGACCCGCAGCTGCTGCTCCACCACCATTTCGTTGTTGAACAACGAGGGAAATCCGAAGCCGCGCCGGATCACCTCGAGCGCGCGGGCCAGCACGGCGTCAGGTGTCACGTCGGACAGCAGGAGGTTCGTGCTCGGCTGCAGCAGGTGCATCTCCTCTATCACATCCAGCAGGAGATACGTGACCTCGTTCGAGCCGTCGGTTCCGCCTGCCCCCACTCCGCCAAGCGTGATGTTCGCGAAGTCGGTGTACGTGCCACTCTCCGCCGCCGTGACACCGACTTTCGGAGGCGCCGGATGATTGTTGAATTTGACGAACAGCGCCTCGAGCAGCTCCTTCGCCGAATCACGTGTGAGAGTCCCGTCGTCCAGGCCCTTCTCGAAATACGGCCCGAGATGCTGGTCCAGGTGCCCCGGGCTGAACGCGTCCCAGCCATTGAGCTCGGTCACCACCCCGAGATGACAGAACCAATACGCCTGCAGCGCCTCGTGGAAGTCCCGCGGGGCCTCGGCCGGGACTCGCCGGCACACCTCCGCGATGCGGAGCAGCTCTCGCCGGCGGTCCGGATCGGACGCCGTGTCGGCCATCTCCTCCGCCAGTTCCGCGTGCCGCTCGGCGAACCGGATCATGGCATCGCAGGCGATCTTCATTGAGCGCAGGGTGTCACGGCGAACCGGCGTCTCCGGGTCCCGGTCATCCAGCCCCGTCAGGGCGACCGCGATATCGCCCTTCATTTCCTTCAAGCCGCGCCGATAGATCTTGTCATCCAGGACCGCGTGGCCCGGCGCGCGCTGCTCCATGAATTCCGTGAACACTCCCGCCGCGTAGAGGCGGTGCCATTCGTCTGGCAGGGAGTCGAATAGTTGCCCCCGCAACGACCGTTGAGTCCAGAAGGGGATGATCACGCTCTCATAGTCGTCAAAACACTCGTCGGGGACCCGATAGCGCGTCTTCTCACGGGCATCGAGAATTCGCAGGTCCTGTAGACTGTGGCAGGTGAGCTCGGGAAATGTGGGGACCGCCTTCGGACGCGGACCACGCTCCCCGACGATGAGCTCGTCGGCGCCGATCCAGATCGTCTTGTGTTCACACACGTGCTGGAAGGCGAGAGCGCGCAGTATCGGAACGGGGTGGAGACCCTCATTTTCGAGGTAGAACTCCGTCAGCAGCATGGCGCGCTCGCTCGAGAGCGACGGCTCCGCCAACAGGCTCTCCTCTCTCAGTCGTCTGGTCCGATCAGTCATTCCCTGCAGCTCCCGGCGACTCAGCCGCCGATCAGAGTTTCGATTCCGGCCTGTTCGAAGTGTGCCGCCGCGGCACGGATCCGCTCCGGCCCGGGTGGCCCCGGCTCCGGATCCAGCAGAGGCAGGCCCAGCCGTTCACGCTTGTCCCGACCCAGCTCGTGGTACGGCAGGATGCTTACCTGCCGCACGGCCCCGAGCGTAGATGCCAGGTGAGCCATGCCGGCCAGTTCTTCATCGTCATCGTTCACGCCAGGTACCAGGGGCACGCGCAGCCATATCGGCGTCGACCCCTCGGCGAGCAACCTGAGATTCGCGAGGATCCTCTCGTTCGAAGCTCCCGTCGCCCAGCGGTGCCGGTCCGCGTCCGATGTCTTGAGATCGAACAGGATCAGGTCCGCCAGATCAGCTGCGGCAAGCAGGTCCCGGGTCTCCACGAGTCCACACGTATCGACTGCCGTGTGCAGGCCCGCGTCCCGGCAGGCCGCGAGCGCCGCCAGCACGAATCTCGCCTGCTGCAGCGGCTCCCCGCCCGAAAAGGTCACACCGCCTCCCGACTCCTCGTAGAACACTCGATCCCGTGAAACCGTTTTCAGCAGTTCGGCAATCCCCAACTCTCGGCCGGCGATCTCGCGGGCCCCTGTGGGGCAGACTTCCACGCAGTCGCCGCATGCTTCGCACGACGGAATGCCTGGCGTGATCCCGTTTCCTTCCGTTGCCGGCACGGCGTATCCGTGCGGACAGGCGCTGACGCACGCGTTGCACTCGATGCAGCGGGAAGGATGAGTCAGGAGCTCCGGGGCCGATCGCATGCCTTCCGGGTTGTGGCACCACCGGCAGGCCAGCGGGCACCCCTTGAGGAATACGGTCGTGCGGATTCCCGGCCCATCGTGAGTGGAAAACCGCTGCACGTTAAACACCTGGCCGCTGATCACGCCTCCCCCTCCTCGATCCCGTTCTCGAGGTGGTGGTAGCGGATCAGGAACGGCTTCTGTACCTCGAACGACCAGTGTACATCCCGCAGGAAATCAGCCGCTTCCCGAGTCCTTCCGTCGAGCAGGAGATCGAGAAACTCACCATGCTCCCGGATCGACCTGTGCTCCCACTCGGGCACGAACGCCCGTTCCCGTGGGAAGTCGTACAGCCGCTGGCGGCAGACTCTCACGTTCTGCCTGAGTTCGCGGTTGTCCGACCACGACAGAAATACCTGGTGAAAATCGACGTTGCGGGAGTAGTAGGTATCGAAGTCGCCAGTTTCGAGCGCGGACGACATCTCCCGGTTCAGCGAGTCCATCCGAACCAGGTCCCCCGGATCGATCCCATCGGGATTGGAGAGCAGCGCCGCTCCCTCGAGGGCGCCGATGATCTCGTACATGTGGCGCACGTCGTCGAGCGTGAGCCGGCGAACGCGAACGCCGCGCCGCGGCAGCACATCCACGAATCCTTCGAGTTCGAGCTGGATCATCGCATCGCGCAGCGGCATGCGGCTGATCCCGAGGTCGGTGCTGATCCGGTTCTGGTCGATGAAGGTGCCGGGCACCAGGTCTCCGGCCTCGATCAAGGCACGCAGGTGCTCGTAAACCTGCTCTCGCAGGGATTTGAGCTGAAGTACGCTGGGTTCCGACATCCGACGCTCCGTGACGTGCCGCGCATCCAGGAAAACGGCGAAAAACAGACCAGCCGAGCATCTGATATCTAATATATCAGTCTGGGTTGCGGCTCGAAAGTTTGCTACGGCCCATTCCCCATCAGGGGCGCGTCTGTGTCCTCGTGCCTCGACGCGCCCGACCGGTCCGCCTACAATCCTGCTCCATGGGAAGTTATCTGATCGCTGCGGTGCTGGGACTGGTCACCTTCGTGGTCACGTCGCTCGACAACCTCGTGCTGCTGATCAGCTTCCTCGGGAATCCGTCGTACCCGAAGCGTGTCGTCGCTCCCGCATATATCGGCACGGTCCTCGGCGTGGTCGGTCTCGCTGCCTTGCTGTCCGTGGTTGCGAAATTCGGGCCGCTCGAGGGTCGCGGGATCGTATTGCTCGGTCTCGTTCCGCTCGGCCTGGGGCTGTTCTATGCCGCCCGGCTCGTTCTGCCGGGGAGAGTCAGCGAACAGGAGAGGCTCGAGCAGAGCATGGCGCGCACGATGCGCCTGCGGAGAGGAAGCGCCGCGGTCGTCGCCGTGACGCTGGCTGCCAGCGGGGACAGCCTTGCTACCTACGCGGCGCTGTTTGCGGATACCAGGACCTGGCTCGTTCCGGCCGTCGTGGGAGGGATCCTGCTCGGGGCGATTGCCTGGACGTGGGTCGCGGGGTGGATCATGAGTCAGCCGGGACCGCGTCGGTTCATCGAGAAGGCCGGTCCCATTCTACTCCCGCTCGTACTGATCGCGCTCGGTCTCTACATCCTCGGGGATTCTCCGACGGACTTCCGCCCCACGCCGATCTGACCCGGACTAGCTGCCGACTCCTCCGACCCCTGAAACGAGCTCCTCGAACCGCGGATTATCTTTCAGGGAAGCGAGGTCCGGGTCCTGACGGATCCACGCGCGATTGCCGAATCCCGCGGCAATCGCTTCTTCGAGGCAGTCGATCGCCCGTTCGGGCTCGCCCTCCAGGGCGAACAGGCATGCCACGTTGTAACGCACCCCCGCGTCTGCTGGATCAATCTCCAGCGCCTTCTCTGCCCAGGCCTTTCCCTCATCGAGCCTGCCGATCCTGCACAGCGAAACCGCTCGCATGGTCGCGGCTCGCGGATCATCGGGATTCAGGTCCATGTGTCGCTCGGCGACCTCGAGCGCCATGCGATAGTGTTCGGCCGCGTCTGCCGTCGACCCGAGCGCTTCCCTTGCCTGGGCACCGAAGAACGCGGCCTGGTAATCCTCACGCGCCGCGGTGGCTTCGTCGAACAGTTCCGCCGCCTCTTCGTGGCGCCCCTGCTGAAACCGGATCCGGCCGAGGAGATAACGCGACTCGAACTGCAGCGGGTCGAGCCGCATCGCCTGGCTGAAACTCGCCTCCGCGGCTTCCATTTCGCCCTGCAGGAACAGAACGAACCCACGCGCGGCATGGGCATCCGATGAATCGGGCTCCAGTTCCAGCGCGCGTCGGCTCTCGAAATCCGCCTCTTCGAGCACCCCCTCTTCACTGGTATAGTACAGTCGAATCAACGCCGCGGTGTATGCTGCTCCAACCCTGGCCGCCGCGTACTCCGGGTCTACTTCGATCGCCTTGCGGAACATCTCCAGGGCGAATTCGAGACTCGCCTTCCGCGTGCGGTGGAAGAACTGTCGACCTCTGAGCACGTAGTCATATGCCCTTACGTCCGCCGGCTGGGCGCGCAGCTGGGTCCGCTGACCTTCGTCCTCGAACAGGACTCGCAGTGCCCGCGCCACGCTGCCCGCGATCTCGTCCTCGATCGCGAAGATGTCCTCCATCGATCGGTCGTACTTGCCGGACCACAGCTGGAATCCACTCTCGACATCCACGAGGCGGGTGGTAACTCGCAATTGATCGCCTGACCGCTGGACGCTGCCCTCCAGCACCGATCGCGCACCCAGCGTCCGTCCGATTTCACGCACGTCGCCGGTCTGGCCCTTCCAGGCGAATACGGACGTGCGCGACACCACGTTCAACCCTTCGAGCCGGGCGAGGGCGTTAATGATCTCCTCGCTCAGCCCGTCGCTGAGGTACTCGTTTTCGGCGCTGTCGCTGAGATTGGTGAACGGAAGAACGGCGACCGACTGCTCTCCGAGCGCGGGCTCGGGACGTCCTTCCGCTCCGCCCGCCGAACCCAGTTCGTGGCTCGGACCGGCCGGGTCCCCCTCAGCCACTCCGAGTCGCCAGGCCGCAAGTACGACGAACGGGAGCGCGAACAGCAGGACCGCGATCAGCACATCAGTGATCCGGGTGGACACATCGAATCGCCCTACTGCCCAGTCCGAGAACTCGATGAGCGCCCAGCCCGCGGCCAGGTAGAACCCGACCACCTGCGGGACGCGGCGCCGCAGCAGCTCCTCGACGCTCACCGAGATCTGGCCTCTCCAGCCGGTCGTACGTGCAGCACGGCCGTCGCCTGGCTCAACGGCCCGACGCCGAAGCCCCGGCGTTCAACTCCTCCAGGATCCGATCGGCCCCGTAAACCTTCTCGAGGGCTTCGCGAATCGCACGCACGTCCACCATTACGTTCCGTCCGCGAGCCGGCAGGTAGATGAAGTCACGGGACAGACCATCGATGTTGCGGTCGAAGTTCAATCCCACGAGTTCGAGCTGCGGCGTCACGGCCGGCGAGCCCGAGTTGCCGCCATACGTATCGGACGTCGAAACGAAGTTCAGAGGTGTCGCGAGATCGAGACCGGTGGGCGGCGTCCGCCAGCGCAGCGGCAGCTCCCACTCGGCTCCCAGTCCTTCACCCCGTCCATGCGCCACGTAGCGGTCATACAGGCCGTAGAACGTCGTGTAGGGAGGAGCGATCGTGCCGTTGTACTCGTAGCTCTTCACCACGCCGTCCGTAATCCGCGGCGAGAATGTGCCATCGGGCGGCACCTCACGCCCGTATACGGCGAATCGGACCCGGCCCAGATCGGACTCGAGCGCTGACTCCTCGGGGCCAAGGCGGTTCCACGCTTCGAGATACTCCCTGTATGCCGGCCGAACTTCCTGCGCCATCACGATCGCTGGATCACTCATGTCCAGCGTCCCGTTCTCCATCGCCTGGCTGGTGCTCGCTGCCGTGGCGAAGGCGGACTCGGACAGCAGATAGTCGGCCGCCTGCTCCGGTGTACGCCCGCCGAGAGTCGCTGTAACGATCGGGTTGTCTGTCCCAAGAGTCCGCTGGAAGTCCTCGAACCGCGCCGTGAGAAGCATCCGCTCCAGAGCCGGATTCGTATCGCTGATACGCGACATTTCCTCCGCGAGGAGCGCGATGGAGTCCGCGGGCTGGCCCTGCTCCACTGCTTCCAGCCACCCGAGCCCGAGCCGGGCGCGGCGCTGGAAGGCCGACGAGAAGCCCCGGTTGTTCATCTGCATGAACGCGGTATGCTGCGCGGCGTATTTCCTGCGCTCCACCTGGATTTCGGCCAGGCGGTCGAACACGTCCCCGTAGTCCGCCGACAGCTGCGGGTCGGCGGCGATCGCTTCGCGCAGACGTCGCTCGGCGTCAGCCTTCCGGGCCATGATCACCGGATCATTGAGCGCTGCCAGCCGCCCGCCCGATGCCTTGAGCGAGTTGGAGAGTCCGAACATCCGGTTTCGCAACTGCCCGGCCAGGTCCGGCGGGGCGCTCGCCCTCAGCTCGCCGAGGATGGCGTGCCGGCTGTCGAGCCAGCCCACGAGCGCCGGGACCGACACGTCCCGCTGGTACTCGAGCTGCGCGATGCTCTTGAGCCGGTTCGTGGAGCCCGGGTTTCCGATCACGAACACCGCGTCGCCCTCCTCGACTCCGTCGAGGCTCCACCCGAGCCAATGCGTGGGCTGGTAAGGCTTGCCGTCCTTGCCGTACACCCGCAGGAACGCGAAGTCGAGTGCATAACGCGGATAGGTGAAGTTGTCGGGATCTCCCCCGAAGAAGCCCATCTGCAACTCGGCCGCCACCACCATCCGCACATCGGTGAACCGGTTGAATACGTAGGCCGAGTAGCGACCGCCGTTGTACAGCCCGATCATCTGGACCCACAAAGAGTCGCCCGTCATGCTCGCCCCGTACTTCGTGAGCAGCGCCTGCTCGAGTTCGTCGAGCACTTCGCCCCGAACGCGCTCCTTTTCCTCTTCGGTCCCGACTGCGTCAGTCGCCGCGAAGACCTCGTCACTCACGTCCTCGACGGCAAGCAGCTGATCGGCATAATAACCTGGAATCTGTCGCTCATCCTCGAGGGTCGTGGCGACAAATCCGCTGTCGAGCAGCGTCTCGCCCGCCTGCGTGATCCGACTTACGACTCCGCGCACGCAGTGATGGTTGGTCGCCACGAGTCCATTCGGCGACACGAACGAAGCCGAGCAACCGGGGATCCGCAGCACGGACAGTCGCGCCCGCTGGAACCACTCAGCGTCCGCCTGGAAGCCATACGTCTGCGTGAAGTAATCGGACGGCGCATACTCGAACGTCCACATCTTCCCGTAGTCGAACTGGCCTGCACGGACAGTGTCGAGGTCCACACCGCCGACCTGGGCCCGTCCCTGGTCCGGCAGAACCAGCACCAGCATTGCCATTGTCACGAAGACCGCGAGCGGCCGCAGTGCCGTCCGGGGGGTCCGCCACATTTCTTCTCGCATTGAGAGCCTCCGTATGGGAGCGTACGTCTTCTGTTCAGGACTATCCGGATCGGGTCCGGCAGAGATCCGGCCCTCAGTCGGCCGGTTATCCCCCGTCAAGATGCGGCAGGACCACCGCACCGCAATGGCGCGACGATCCCCGGATGAGGAATCCCCCCGGAGAGCTGGAGGCGAGTGCCCGGACAGGCGCACCTCCAGTCCCCCGGGGGGAGCGAATGGAGTCAGAAGGCTCCGTAGCTGGCGCTGAGCGAATAGGCCGAGCTCATGCGGCTCATGGCCGGCAGGTCATCGTACTGCGAATTCCGTGTCTGCATCTCCCACCCGGCCGACAGCGCCCAGCCCCGAGTGATCGGGAGGGTCCCGCGGACCCTGAGCTCCTGCAGCAGGTGCGACCCGTCCGCGCCGCTGAACGTGCGAACCCACGAGGTCCCGTAGGACACCCGGACGACTTCGCGGCCAGAGCGCCTGACGGAGCCGGCCAACTGTGCACCGACGCCCGAGCCGTAGTCGTACCTGCGCTCGATCAGGCCGGATTCCTCCGAGCAGATCCCCTTGCGAGCCAGTTCTCTGTTGGCGTGCTCGGAGCTCACGCCGGAGAGCGGCATTGCACGAGCCTCCACCCGCGCGCTCATCTCCCACTTCTGTGATCGGGTCGTGTATCGATAGTGGTAGCTGGCGTTGAAGCTCTGTGTCCCGAGCGCGTACGCCGGATTCCGGGAGAACTCAAACTCCTGGTCGAGGTACGTCGCGCTCCAGGCCCGTCCGGTCCTGTTCCGTGGCCCGGCGAACAGGACCCCGCGGACCCTCAATTCGTCGATCGAGAACACGTCGGATCCGCCGCTGAGCTGGAGGTCGAGTTCGAACGCGTCGAAGAACGACGGTTTCCGCGAGGCAAACCGATCACCGTATTCGATTTCCATCCGAAACAGTCCGCGAGTCCCTCCGGCCGGGACTGGTTGGCCGGCAGAGTACGCTTCGGAGCCGGGGCCGGTCGAGACGCCGAGTTGCAGCCGGGTGCGCATGTCAGGCTTCAGCCACCCGTAGGGGGTGCTTCCACCAAGCATGCCACGACTGATGGTTCCGCCGGGATCGAGGCCGGCGCCGAGCAGACCCTGTCCGATACCAAGAACTCCGTGACGCCGGTTTCCCCGCAGCACCGCTGCCAGGCGGCCGAAGCTCTCGCCGAGCGCGATTCCGCCAAGAACCGTGAAGTACAGATCGTTCGCGGCCGGGGGCGCCACTTCCCACAGATACTCCCACTGCAGGCTGCCGATGAAGGTAAATGCCGACGATTCGAGGAATCCGAATCCCTCGGCCCGGGCGGAGCCGAAGTACAGGATTCCGTTGTACGGGTGCGCGAGATGGTTCATCGGAAACGGATTGGTGTCCCACTCGGGAACCCGCTGCATGTTGGTGACCATCGATTGCGGGCTGATGTCGTATACGGGCTTCTGCCTGATGAAGTGGTCGAAGCTCCAGACGGCACCGTTCATGGCCGTCACCTGGCCCAGTGCCATCCACACCGAGCGCCTGCCCTCGTAGTGAAATTCGAGGGTGTCGTCGGACAGGGGCCGGACCTGGGCCGAAACTGAAGAAGCGACGCCGAAGAACAGTGTCGCGCCGAGAATTGCGGTGATCGTCCGGGCTCGCATTGTCTCCTCCCTCGTTCCGTTCGGCGGTGCATCCGCCGTCTGGATCGAGAGTGGTGCGGCCCGGTCAGGCCTGGATCAGTTGATTCTCAGGGGAAATCAAGCGGTGGTAAGATGTCGTCAAGAATTCTCCGGGCCGCGTCAAGCGAGAGCTTTGGGAGAATCAAGCGGGGCTGGGGGACCTGCGGACGGGCTTTGCGAACCCGGGCGGGCCGCAACGGCGCACCACGCTCAGGGGGGAGAGGCCTTGTAGGAGATCGCGGGCGCAGTCCGGCGTGGGAACACGAATCCGGAGCCGAAGCTCACCACGAACTCGCTCCCGTCGCCCAGGTCATCTCCGAACCGCCAGCCGAAGTCGAGCCGGCCGGTCGTTGCGACCGTGGCCAGCGCGGACCCCGAGCGCAGGCCGAGTCCGATGTTTCCGCCGAATCGCCGATCCTGGTCTTCGTACCAGGCACCTCCGTAATCCGCAAATGCCGCGATCGCGACGTCAGCCAGATTCAGCAAGTTGTTGAACGCGAACCACCGGTATTCAGCCATGCTCCAGATGGTGCGGGTACCAACGAATGCGTGTGGCGCCCAGCTCCGCGGAGCGTTCTGGTACCCGAGGTCGAACTCCGATCCCGGGGGCGTGTTCTCGAGCAGTCCCGTCTGGATCTGACCCACGAGCGCGTGCTTGTCGGCCGGCTTGAAACCGGCGGACACGCTGAGCAGGACGCGTCCCGAATCGAGGCCTGCCGAGTTCCACAGTCCGTTCGCATCCAGTGCCGCCCACACGAATCCGTTCGGCAGCGGAATCCCGCCCGCGGCCCGGATGGAAGGGCCAATACCGCTCTTCTCATACCCGAGCCCGGAAAGGGCTACATCGACGCCGAGACGCAGGCTCGGGCTCAGATCCACGTCCTCGGTCCCGAACCCGTTCAACCGATTCACTTCCCAGAACCGGACGCGGTTCGCTTCCACGAACCCGCCGAACACGCCATAAAGTGAATCCGGAATGGCAGGAACTCCGAGTCCCAGGCTGTCAGACCCGGAGTACCCCTCGTTTCGGAATTCACCGTGGGCCCCGACCCGGACGAATCCGCTGCCACTCGTCCGAAGCGCCAGGGTCGCGTCGAGATCCAGGATCAGGGCCTCGCGACGGAACACCGTCGAGTCCTCGCCTGCATCGTCGACACGGTACTGAATCACGTTCTGGTTGGCTGCCAGACCGTTGTGTTCCAGCCCCTTGCTGGACTGAACGGATCGTAGAGGGAATCCGAGATACCAGTTGCCGTTCCTGCCGTCGGAGAGGCCAGCGTAGTTGCCGCGAACGTCCAGGTTCGTCGTCAAGATCCGGGAGAAATTTGCCGATGCGTTGACGCCTTGGCGATCGACCTGCTTATCGTAGGCGATGTAGGCCTGGTTTCCCGACCCGAACAGGTTGATCTCGTTGATCCCGATCGTGGCCGTGATCGTCCCGTCGCTCGCCGCACCGAATTTGAATTTGGGTTTCAGGGACCAGCCGTCACGGGTACTTACTTCGACCGCCAGTCGTTCACCCACCCGGGTCGTATCGAACGTCACTTCCCGGAAGATGTTCTTCTTGCGGAGGTTTCTTTCGGTCTCCGCAAGGCGCACGGAATCGAGAGGCTGGCCAGCCTCGAACAGCAGTTCGTTCCGGATCACGTACTCTTTCGTCACTACGTGGATCGCGTTCATGACCCTGAAAACCCCGCTTCCCTCCGCTACCTCCGGTGGGAAAACGTTGCTGCGATTCACGATGATCGTGTCGATGACCGGCGGAGTCGACTGCAGGGAGATGTCGTCCCGCCTCGTCACGGTGTCGGCGGCCGGGATCGTGTCCGTGGCCGGGACGCTGTCGGCTTGCGCGAAACCGGTCGCCGGCAGGGCCAGGACGGCAATCATGCTCGCAAGGCCCAGCACGAGTTTCGAACTGAGCGGTGCCTGCAGAGCTGGCATCAGTATCCGAAACTAAGAACGAGGAAAACCGGCTATCGGAACCCTGTAATCGACGCGTGTGGCCTGTCGGAGTCAACGGAAGTCAGCACTTCCGGTTCCGAAATCGAGGCGACCCCGGTAGACTGTGGCGCATGTCTGCTTCCAACGAGTCTCACAACATCGTTCAGATCGAGTTGCTGCCAGAGCATCCGATGTTCGGCCGGGCGACCTCCGCGGCGGACGCGGGGATGGCTCCGGCGCGGCTCGGTGATGCCGGAGTCGACCTCATCGCGTGCGAGGACGTCGATCTGCCACCCGGTGGCAGGGTCGCCGTCTCGGCGGGAATCAGGATCGCCCTTCCGGACGGAGTGGAAGGACAGGTTCGCCCCCGTTCCGGGCAGGCGCTTCGGAAGGGACTTGGCTGCCTGAACTCGCCTGGAACGATCGATCCGGGCTACCGGGGACCAGTGAAGGTGATCCTGTACAACGCCGAACCCGCCCTAACGAGCGAGGAGCTGGACGGCCCGTCTGGAGAGCTCGCGATCCGCCTGGCCAGCGGGATCGCGCAGCGCACGATCCATGTGCAGCGCGGCGAGCGGATCGCACAGCTGGTATTCGCGAGGTTCGAACGCCCCGTGGTCGAGCTCGTCGGACACCTTCCGGAGGACACTGAACGTGGCGCGGGGGGCTTCGGCTCGACCGGCGTCGCCCGCGAAAGGTAACGGATGGACCCCCAGCCCCTGTTCAACGACCTGTTCGGCGTGATGGCCGTGATCTGCATGGTCCCGGTGTTCTTCCTGTGGCTCGAGCGAAAGACGAAGTGGAAGATCTTCGACTACCTGCCGGCGATCATCTGGATCTTCCTCACCCCGATCTTTCTGTCGAACCTGAACATCATCCCGCGCGAGAGCGCGATCTACACCACGTTCAAGTCTTTCGCCGTGCCGCTGTTCATCGTGCTGATGCTGCTCGACATCAATATTCGCCGGTCGATGAAGGTCGCGTGGCGGGGAGCGATCGTCCTGACCATCGGCGCCGTAGGCATCGTGATCGGCTGCGTGGCATCATACGTCGCGTTCTCGGCGGGTCTGCCGGAAAACGCCTGGTCGGGCTTCGGCGCCCTGGCGGGCAGCTGGATCGGCGGCACGGGCAATCTCGCCGCAGTGGCCGAGAGCCTCGATACGCCGAGCGAACTGGTGGGAATCGTCGTGATCGTGGACAACCTCGTCTACCTCGTCTACTTCCCGCTGATCCTGACCTGCAAACGCTGGGCAAAACCGTTCAATCGGTTCACCGGCGTGTCGGACCAGGAGATCGAGCAGTTCATCATGGCGTCGTCGGAGGTCGAGAAGAAGACGCATGAAGTTCATTTCAGCGACGTTCTCACGCTCATCGGATGGGGCTTCGTGGCGATCGTCGCCGCGCGCTGGATCGCCGGGATGCTCCCCGAGTTCCCCCCCGTGCTGACCGTGAGCACCTGGACGATCCTGCTCGTCACGACGATCGGGGTCCTGATGTCGGCGACTCCGCTGAAGGACGTCCCGGGCACGGAACCGCTGTCGATGAGCTTCGTCTACCTCTACATGACGATGATCGGCGCGTCCGCCGACCTCAGGCAGCTCGCAGACGCGCACTGGTTCCTGGTCGCCGGCTTCGTGGCCATCGCCATTCACCTGGTATTCGTGGTATTTGGCGCGAAGCTCCTGCGGCTGGACGTGAGCATGGCAGCGGTGTCCAGCGTCGCGTGCGTGGGCGGGGCCGCATCGGCGCCGGTCGCCGCCGGTTACCACCGCGAGGAGCTCGTTCCGGTGTCGATCATGCTGGCGCTGATCGGCTACGCGCTCGGCAACTACCTGGGAGTGGCGACGGCCTACTTGTGTAACCTCATCGCCTGAGCTTTCACTCCCCGAAGTCACGTGGAGGTGACCGATCGCGGTCACCTCCCGTTCCAACCTCGACGCTGGATTGACCGTCTCACGGGTGGCACCCGATTCGGAGCGCTCCCCAGTCCATGGAGGCCAGATGAGACTCCGTACCGCCGTTCTGTTCGCCGCATGCGTGTACTCCGTATCCGCAGCTCACTCTGTGATCGCCCAGGAGCCCCGGGATGCAGCAGAGGGCCAGCTCGACGCAGCGGATCGGGCGTGGGTCGCGTCCCGAGTCTACCGGGCCGTGGAGCTCAACTTCGGCCACTGGGACGACGTCCCCGGATACGACCTCTCCGCGGAGTACCGGGACTATCTGGATCGCGCGATGAACGCCGGCGACAGGCGGGGATTTTCAATGGCTACTCAGGAATTCGTGGCCGGCCTGGGAAACAGTCACACGTACTATTCGGATCGCACTCTGTACGAGAACGCCGGGCCGTCGCACGGATTCGACGTGCGATACCTCGACGGCGATTGGGTGGTCACGCAAAGCCGTCGCACGGAATTGTCGGCCGGTGATGTGATCTTCACGGTGGACGGCGAGTCGATCGACGCATTCTATGAGCGGAATCGACCCTTCCTGAATACGTCTACGGAGCGCTATGCGCGCCGACGGCTGTTCTTCTGGAACCAGAGACACCTGTGGCCCGAGAATTACACACTCGGGCTGTCGGGCGGCCGTTCAGTCCGGATCGCGGGACCGATCCCGAATTCCGCCAGTCGCAGGCCTGTCGTCGAAGGTCGGTGGCTCGAGCCCGGACGAGTCGCATACATCAGAGTCGGATCCTGGAACGAATCGGAGTACAGGGAACGCGCGATGGAATTCCTCGACGAGTTCGTGTCCGCCGAGACCCTCGTCGTCGATGTGCGAGGCAATGGTGGTGGCGCGACTCCGGTGGCCTTCATTTCCGCGTTGATGGATCGACCGTGGCGCTGGTACGCGGAGGCTTCTCCGATGAGGATCGCGGTGTTTTCCAACGCGGCCGAGAGGGGGCGTCCCGGGTTCTCCGACTTCCGACGTCCGATGATGTCCTGGCCTGCCAGCGTCGAGGAAGCGGATTCGCTGTTCACGGGCCGCCTGGCGATCCTGGTGGACGCTGGCTGCCATTCGGCATGTGAGGACTTCGCCATGCCGTTCAAGGACAATGGCCGGGCCGTCCTCGTCGGAGAACCGACCGCAGGAAGCTCCGGCCAGCCCTACTACGAGGACCTCGGTGATGGCATGCGGATCGCCGTTGGCACGAAGCGC
>Ga0316192_10000451_pt1 | contig 29949 bp, 24 predicted proteins | sample MerIslwburrow_MG_FD_204931 | JGI IMG/M metagenome (GOLD analysis project Ga0316192, IMG submission 204931) | Coastal sediment microbial communities from Maine, United States - Merrow Island worm burrow | ecosystem: Environmental > Aquatic > Marine > Coastal > Sediment | place: USA: Maine...
AATTTATGGAGGCGCGCGCAAAGGTGCCCGAGAGTCGCTATCTCCACAACAACCGATGCATTGATTTGCTCGATGTGGCCGAACAGATGCTGGACGGCGAACTTGAGTACCGCAAGGGTAACCACGACCAGGCCTTCACTCATCTCCGAAAGGCAATCGAGCTGGAAGACGCACTGGCCTATGACGAGCCCTGGGGTTGGATCCAGCCCGTACGCCACGCGCTCGGCGCACTGGCACTTGAGCAAGGTCGGGTCGAGTTTGCGGAACAGGCCTATCGTGAGGATCTGGGGCTTGCTGGCGACCTGCCACGCGCCTGCATCCACCCTGACAATATCTGGAGTCTAAAAGGCCTTAACGAATGCCTTCGGCAACGCGGCGCTGGCGACACGGCAGAGGCGAAGATAATTGGCCAGCGCCTCAAATTGGCTGAAGCCCGCTCCGATCTTCCGGTCGGTGCCTCCTGCCATTGCGCCCAAGCGGCGATGCAGGCAGTCGCCGCAGAGTAGGTGCGCGGCTCGCCAAGTGCCAGGTTTGCGGTGTCATTTGAGGAACCGCCACGAAGGGAACGACGGCAACCAATGGCACTGAGCTGCCATTGATCATTGTCTAATGGAGGTCTGCTAAGGGCTCGAAGCAGCCTTTGTGAAGTTTACGACCCAATGGACCCTGACCCTAGTCCGCAACCCTCAGTCTGAGCACCCGGCCATTGTCACTGTCGGTCAGCAGGTAGATAAGCCCGTCCGGACCCTGAACCACGTCCCGGATGCGTTCATCCAGATCCTGAAGCAGTCTTTCCTCAGAGACCGGCTTGCCGTCCGCAAACACCAGCCGCGACACTGCCGTTCCGGCCAGCGCTCCAATGAAATAGTTGCCTTTCCATTCGGGAAACCTGTCGCCGGAATAGATCATCAGCCCCGATGGCGCGATTGACGGGTCCCAGTAGTGCACCGGCTGCTCCATACCGGGTTTGTGAGTGCCCTCCCCGATTTTGGCACCCGAATAATCAATGCCATAGGTGATGACCGGCCAGCCATAGTTCCGGCCGGCCTGCGGATTATTCACTTCGTCTCCGCCACGAGCACCGTGTTCTGCGGTCCACAACTCACCGGTTGCCGGGTGCAGCGTAGCGCCCTGAATGTTGCGATGTCCGATTGACCATACCCGCCTGTCCCAGCCGTCCAGTTGCGGATTGCCGGGCGCCGGTTTGCCGTCCGTATCTATTCGAATGACTTTGCCGATCCCGGTCGAGGGATCCTGGGCCATATCCGACATATTGCCGCGATCACCGGTTGTCACAAACAGCATACCGTCACGATCAAACACCAGTCGACACCCGAAATGCCTGCCGGTATTACCTGCCGGTTGCTGTTCGAAAATCCGGGTGACGTTTTCAAACCGGTTGGTAGTCAAATCCAGTTGCGCGCGCGAAACCGCCGTTCCCACGCCACCATCATGGGTCGCGGCATGACAATAGAACATGGTTCCCGAAGTTTCGAAATCAGGTGCCAGCGCCAGGCCATGCAGCCCGCCCTGCCCGGCCGTCGTGACACCCTCAAGACCATCGATGACCTGAGGTGTTCCACCGGCAGCGGGCACTATGCTGAGACGCCCGGGGCGTTCGCCAATCAGCATCCGTCCGTCGGGCAGGAACACAAGCGACCATGGCGCATCCAGCCCATCGACCAGGGTTTCCACGTCCAGCGTGTAATCCTGCGTCTGGTGCACCTCGGCGCGTACAGGAAGCGTGCAGACTGCCAGCAGACCAAGGGCAAATGCGAAGTTCTTCATGGTCAGTCTCCTTGTGGTGGCGTTGGCATGGCTGACATCAGCGTCAGAACAAACGATGTCAGGTCGAGTTTTTCGGCTGCAGACAGGCTCATGTAGGCGTCGCGGGATGTCTGCGCTTCACCACCGTGCCAACGTATCGCCTCATCAATGGTTGCAGCGCGGCCATCATGCAGGAACCGATGGCCCGGCAACTGCCCCCTGAAACCGATCAGCGGGGTCGTGCGCCATTCCGTCGGTAGAGCAGCCCCTTCCCCGCCATATGATGTCAGTCCGTCGCCCATATCATGCAGCAGCAGGTCGGAATACAGCGCAACGGACCAGCCATCTTGCGTTTCCATGGTAGGTGTATGGCAGGAGCCGCACTGGGCATCTGTGAAAACCCGTGGCTGCGCAGGGACTTTCATCAACCTCCCCAGCGACCGGACATGATCGGCCAGTGCTGCAATCTGTTCGCCATCAAAATCGACAATCAGATCCGATGACGGGCTGCCGGACGCCTCGATACAGTCAAGCTGGCGAGGCGTGCATTCGCCCTGAGGCTGCGTATGCCTTGGTGATGTCAGCCCCATGTCGAACCACAAGGCAGTCGCAATCTGGTCTTCAACGCTGGCTCGTGTTGCCTTCCAGTTGAACCGGCCGATCTTCGGTCTTTCACCCGCCATGGGCAGCAGGTGAACCCGGCCCGATATACCGTCGCCATTACTGTCTCGCGGATCGGCTCCCTTGATGATGGCGGCGTCGGACACCGTTGCAACCACTGCGGTCGAGTCAAGCGCAGGAGCAGCGCGCAGGGACATGGTGATGCCGGCGGTTCGGCCCGGCCCGCTGGCAAACCGCACTGATGCCAGGAACCTGGTCAGCCCGTTGGCGGCGCGCACGGCGGACAGGTCCGCCACACCTTCCGCTGCAACACCATCGACCGCCTTGTTCTGCAATTGCACCCCGTAGTGCGGGTCACCCGCGCCGTCGACAAAGGTGTGGCGCAGCAGAACCCCGGCACCGGCGACTTCGCCGTCGGGCCGCACCCGGATGCGCGCACCGCCACCAAACCAGTGGCAGGCATGGCAGGACGCCTCATTGTAGATGGGCCCCAGGCCATCGGATGCGGTTTCCGCACTGGTCCAGTTTTGCCGGAACATCTGTGCGCCGTTGGTCTCGCGCGCCGTGGCAGCGCTCGCAAACACGATGGTCGCGAAGACGATGGTCGCGAATATGCCAGCAACAGCTATTCTCATGTCGGCCATATAAGTATTACATTGTGGCGCCGATTTGCCACGGCACGAACTCGTGATCACCAAGCCCCTGATTCTCAGACAGGGACCCTTCCCCCGAGGCCAGTCGCAACCAGGCCTGGAATATTTCCTCGCCGACCTGTTCCACGCTCGCCTCGCCTGTCAGAATGCGCCCGGCATTGATGTCCATGTCTTCCGGCATGCGCGCGGCCAGCTCTGAATTGGTGGCGATCTTCAGGGTCGGCGCAGGTTTCGAGCCAAAGGCGGACCCGCGTCCCGTGGTGAAGGTGACCAGGTTGCAGCCCGAGGCAATCTGGCCTGTCACTGAAACCGGGTCATAGCCGGGGCTGTCCATGAAGGTGAAACCGCGCGCGGTCACCGGTTCGGCATATTTGTAGACCCCGTTGAGCGGCGAGGTGCCGCCCTTGGCAGCTGCGCCCAGCGACTTTTCGAGAATGGTTGTAAGTCCGCCCTTCTTGTTGCCGGGTGACGGGTTGTTGTCAAGCGAGCCATTGTTGCGGTCAACGTAGTCCTGCCACCAGCTGATCCGCTCAATCAGCTTGCGGCCGATCTCCGGTGTGGCAGCCCTGCGGGTGAGCAGGTGTTCGGCCCCGTAAATCTCCGGTGTCTCCGCCAGCACGCCCGTGCCGCCCTGCGCAACCAGCAGGTCGCAGGCATGGCCCAGCGCAGGATTTGCGGTAATGCCGGACCACGCATCAGACCCGCCGCACTGAAGCGCCACCATGAGTTCCGATGCCGGGCACGGCTCGCGAACCGACCTGTCGGCGGCTGGCAGCATGTCCTTGACCTTTGCAATACCGATCTCGATGGTACGGCGCAGGCCAGCAACATCCTGGATGTTCATGGTTTGAAAGCGCGGACCGCGCTCCAGACCGTAAGCCTCCAGCAACCAGTCGATCTGGTTCATTTCGCAACCCAGCCCGACCATCAGCACGCCGGCATGGTTGGGATGGCGCGCATATCCCCACATCACCCGTTGCAGGGCATCAAATCCATCACCGGAGTCCGCCATGCCGCACCCGGTGCCATGCACAAATGCCACCACCCCATCCACATTCGGATAGTCGGCGAGTTCGGCGGGAGTGAAATGATCGGCAATCATGCGGGCTGCCGTGGCCGAACAGTTCACTGACGTGATAATGGCGATGTAGTTGCGGGTGCCGACCTTGCCGTTGTCGCGGCGGAAGCCCTCGAACGTCGCTCGCCGGGCCTCGTCAACCATCGATACCGGGCGAACCGCAGTCGAGAACTCATAGGTTTGCGACGTGCTCGCGAATGCCACATTGTGCGTATGTGCGTGTGTGCCGGCTGCAATGACGGTTGAAGCGGTACCGATGAACTGGCCATATTTTGTGACCGGGTCGCCGGCACTGATGGCGCCAAGCGCAATCTTGTGGCCACGAGCAATGCGCTCTGCCACAACGACACCAAGCACAGTTTCACCGATTTCCAGTGGTCTTACAGCCGTCGCGACATTGTCTGTTTCATCAAGCCGTATTGCGGCAGGTGCCGTCATGTCATTGTCTCCGGAAAATGAAATTGCCGAGTTGGCAAATGATCAGCCAACACTGTCTGCATTACAAGGGAGCACAAGCCTTATACCAAAGGAACTGACTATTGACCCATTTGACCGATTTTTCGCGTTTGTCGGCTAGGCATGCTTCGCGCCGTGGTCTGGTTGACCACAAGTGGAGCATAACGACGTCCGGCGGGCGCGAAAAACCGGCCTTCGGTGGGCCAAATCCGTCCATCTGGTGCGTTGCGGCGCTTGCGAGATGCGACCTACATCGCGCTACGCACCGCGCCTGCCAGAATGAACGGATTTGCCTCCATCAAATGAGTCAATAGTCAGTTCCTTTGGTATTATCCGGGAAGTATTTGCTGCCGCACCAGAGACACCAGGCTGTCGTGTGCCATGTCCGGTGCGCGCCCTGATGTGTTTACGCTGTAGTGCGAGCGGGCATAGTCGGCATTGCGTTCATCCAGCAGTTTGCGCAATTGCTGCATGGCCGCAGGATTGCCCTCCATGGGACGCAAATCGCCCTGCGCCCGTACCCGGTTCATATGCTCTTCGGCGCTGGCCTTGAGCCAGATGGTATGGAAGTCGCGCAACAGGCTGTTATAGGCGTCCCCACCCCCGACAATGCCGCCTGCAACGGCCAGCACGACGCTCTTGTGGCGAGCCGAAATCGCTTCCAGTGCATCTGCTTCCAGCCTGCGATAGCCTTCCTGGCCGTACAGATTGAATATCTCCGGCACGGGCAACCCGCTCTGGCGCTCGATTTCATCATTCAGTTCCATGAACGGCATGTCCAGGGCGCGTGCCAGGCTGAAGCCAAGCGTGGATTTCCCGGCACCGCGCAAGCCCACCAGCGCAATGCGCTGTGCACGTCCTGAATGCCCATCCGGCAGCGACCCCGTCTCGCAGACAAGCGCTTCGAGTGTTACGCCAAGAGACATCGCAATATCGCGCAACAAAACAATGGAAATATTGCCGGAGCCAGTTTCAAGCTGGGCAAGATACCGCTCGGATACACCGGATATGCCCGACAACACCCGCCGCGAAAGTCCGCGTGTTTTCCGCTCCGCCCGAACCCTGTCGCCAAGCCCGATGAGGAACGCCTCGGAATCGCGTCTGCCCTCCGGTTGAGTGCGCGGCGTATGAGTGCAGCGAACCATGATGGCGGGTTCAGACCGTTCAGTAGGTTTCAACGTGATACCTCCCGCTGGTCCGCATCCGTGGTTTCAGCGCTGCCCAGTCCAGTCCGCCATTGCGGCAAATATCGGCAAGCGCTTCATCAACGCCGGTTTCCATGCCCTTCAACCCGCAGATGTAAATGTGGGTCTCATCGCGCTGCAACAAGTCAAGCAACCCTTGCGCGCGCAGCCGCATCCTGTCCTGCACATATTGCTTGCTCTCGCCGGCAACACGCGAATAACAAAACTCGGTATGCAACAGGCTTTCAGGGACCTTCTTCAGCGGGCCGAAATAGGGAAGTTCTTCCGGCCGGCGGGCGCCGAAATACAACTGCAGCTTGTTTTGCAGGTCCGGCATCGTCCTGCGGCGGCGTTCGGTGAAGCCCCGAAACGGAGCAGAACCGGTTCCGGTACAGATCATGATCAGATTGGCTTGCGGATCGTTGGGCAGCAGGAAGGTGGCTCCAAACGGCCCGGTGATATCAATCTCCGCGCCCCTGGGCAGGTCGCACAGATAATTTGACGCAACACCCTTGTCCTCCCGCTTGACCGTCAGCGCAATATTGTTGGTGTTGGGTTTTTCGCCGTCGCGCGGGCTGGCGACAGAGTACAAGCGCGGCTCATGCGGCTTGCCCTCGCCATCCTCGCCCGGCACAATCACACCGATACTTTGTCCTTCAAGCACCGGGAACACCTGGTTGCCCAAATTCAAAATGATGTGGCGCACATCGCTTTCTGCTTCTGCATCGGTCAGCCGGAAATTTCCCTGCACAACAGCTTTTGCGGGCTTGGCCCGGTTGAACAGATTGATGGAAGGCTTTGAGGCAGACGCAGGTGCCACCGGTTTGCCGCCGGTACCTTCGTGGGCCTTGGCAAGCAAGACATCAATTTCGTCTTCAAGCGCTTCAAGAGAACCGCCGCCATCGCTGGCCTGTTCCAGTCCCTCTTCCTGCTCGGGCAGTTCCAGCATCTCGAACTGTTGCTCGAGCGTGTAGGGTTCGGCGACCACGCGCCAGTTGTCGATCGACCCGGTCGGGCACGGGCTGATGCAATCCATGCAGAAATTGCACTTGCTTACATCCACCACAACATTGTTGTCATCATGGGTGATAGCATCAACCGGGCAATGCTCTTCACACGTGTAACAACGGATGCAGATCTCCGGATCAATCAGGTGTTGTTTGACTAGCGCGCTCATGCGTTCGACGCGACACCGGAAACTTTTACATACTCAAAATCGCCCGGCTTGTTGTCGATGCCGACACGCGGAGGCGAAATCCAGCCTGCATACTTGCCGGATTCCCACTGCGGCTTCATCAGACTGTCAATGTAGTCACCGTCTGCCTTTGACGGGATCCAGTCATCCTTGCGCTTCTCCCACTCATCGTCAGACATCAGGTTGCCGTCAGGGTCTGCATGAATGGTCGAGAATTCACCCTGATGGCGATGGAAAGCCACATGCGGCAGCGTGATCGCAAACTCGATTCCCTCTTTCTTGAGGATGTTGTTCCACCGGTTGACGCCGCCGGTTGCGTCTTTCACATAGTCGTCACGCAAGCGCATGTTGATGGCCGATAGCGCGGGTTCGTCCGAGATGATCACCTTGCCGTCGATCAGGCGGAGCACCGGATAGGTGGCGCTTTCCAGTTGGTGATCATCGTCAATCTTTGCTTCCCTGTAGCGGCCCTTGATGCCTGAGTGGAATGCATTGGCTGCATTGGTGGAAATCTCCGAGCCGAACAGGTCCAGCGAGAGCGAATAATGAATATTGGCCTTTTTCTGGATGGTCGGCAGGTCAATGACACCAAGCGCACGAACCGCGGCGATGTCGTAAGGATCCGTGATACCGGCTTCCTTCATGGCTTCACAGGTGCGCAGGATGGTGCGGCCGACGCCGGTTTCCCCGACGAACATGTGGTGGGCTTCCTCGGTCAGCATGAACCGGCAGGTGCGCGACAGGGGATCGAAGCCGGATTGCGCCAGTGCTTCAAGCTGCATCTTGCCGTCGCGGTCGGTGAAATAGGTGAACATGAAGAACGACAGCCAGTCGGGCGTTGCTTCGTTGAACGCTCCCAGCATGCGCGGATGGTCTTCGGAACCCGATTGACGCTGCAACAGCATATCGGCTTCCTCGCGACCGTCGGCACCAAAGTATTTCTGCAACAGATACACCATGGCCCAAAGATGGCGGCCTTCTTCCACGTTCACCTGGAACAGGTTGCGCATGTCATAAAGCGACGGCGCGGTCTGGCCCAGATGGCGCTGCTGTTCCACCGAAGCCGGTTCCGTGTCGCCCTGGATGACGATCAGGCGGCGCAGCATGGAGCGGTATTCGCCGGGCACTTCCTGCCATACCGGCTTGCCGGCATGTTCGCCACACGGGATGGTGCGGCCTTCTTCTTCCGGTGCCAGCAGGATGCCCCAGCGATATTCCGGCATTCTCACATAACCGAACTTGGCCCATCCCTTGGGATCAACCGAAACTGCAGTCCGCAGATACACCAGTGATTCCTGAAAACCCTCCGGACCCATATTGTTCCACCAGTTCAGGTAGCCCGGGTGCCACTTTTCGAGAGCCTTCAGCACCCGCCTGTCTTCCGACAGGTTCACATTGTTGGGAATTGAAGTATTGTAGTCCACATTGACGAGATCAGCCATACTGCTTGGTCCTTACCTACACACGTTCCATGTTTAAATCTGCACGTTTGCCCGAGCCATAGCGCTTCAGGGCACCGTCTGCACCCACCGCATTGGGGCGCTGGAATATCCAGTTCTGCCAGGCTGTCAGCCTGCCGAATATGCGCGTTTCCATTGTTTCCGGTCCGGCAAAGCGCAAGTTGGCCTCCATGCCGGTCAGCGCATCCGGGGAAAAGCTGGCACGCTCTTCCAGGAAAATCCGCACTTCATCTTCCCAGTCAATATCGTCAAACGCGAATGTAACGAGGCCAAGCTCATCTGCCGCAGACGCATCCAGCGCCTCGCCCTGCCTGGCCTTTGCCGTTTCAACCGCTTCAGGTTCACCGAGAAAGCGCGTTTCAAGCCGGGTAATGCCATTGCTCATCGGATAGGCACCGAAGTTCAAGGAGCCCAGGACAATGGTCGCTTCGGGCCGGTTGTCGCCTTCAAACTGGCCATCAGCCATGTAGGAGCGATCTGCCGCAAACAGCAGTTCGGCAAGGGTGCCTGCAAAGCACGAGCCGGGCTCCGCCATCACCGCCAGGGTACGCGATGTCAGGTCAACCCGTTTCAGCACGCGACGCCAGTACAACAGCAATTCGCGCATCAGCCAGTGTTGCTTGTTGCCGGCCATGAAATCGTCGTACGCCAGCACCAGTGCCGGGTCACCGGCAGACTTGAACTGCACCACGGCCACTTCCAGTTCGTTGAAGCGGATCTCCAGCAGGGCATCATCCAGATCACGTGCCAGGCGCAATGGCCAGAACTGGTCACCCTGGCCTTGCGCCGCAGCGACGTCGGCAGGCGGTGCGGCATCCGGGCCGGTGATATTGATCGTTGCAACTCTTGCATCGCGGTCAAATTCGACTGAAACGGTTGAATAGGCGATGGCATCGTCGGTGATGGTCTTGGTGAGCGGCGTGAGTTTGACGCCTTCGCCTTCAGACGGGCGATCGGACTTTGACGCCAGTTCAGCGGCACGTGCACTCACTGCATCAGCAAACTTCGATGCCGGCACGACTTCATCCACCAGCCGCCAGTCCACCGCCTTCTTGCCGCGAATGCCTTCTTCCAGCGAACAGAACACATCGGCGCGATCACGGCGCACCTTGCGTTTGTCCGTCACCCGCGTAAGGCCACCGGTTCCGGGCAGCACGGCCAGTAAAGGCACTTCCGGCAATGACACAGACGATGATCCGTCGTCGGTCAGCATGATATGATCACACGCCAGTGCCAGTTCATAACCACCACCTGCGCAGGCACCCGATACGGCACACAGATATGTCTGGCCGCTTTCGGCGGATGCCTCTTCCATCGAGTTGCGGGTCTCGTTGGTGAACTTGCAGAAATTCACCTTGTGCGAGTGCGCCGACCCGCCAAGCATCCGGATGTTGGCACCGGCACAGAACACCTTGTCCTTGCCCGATGCCAGCACAACCGTCTTCACCAGGGGATATTCAAAGCGCAGACGCTGGATAGCGTCGGCCAGCTCGATATCCACACCCAGATCGTAGGAATTGAGCTTCAGTTCATAGCCATCAAACAGACCTGCGGTTTCATCCACATCCATGACCAGACGGGCCACTTCGCCATCCGGTTCGATGCGCCAGTGTCGGTAGGCGTCTGGCGAGGTCTGAAAATCAATTCGGCTCATGTCAGGTTCATCCGGTGTATTGAATCCAGGCTGCACTTCATATGTATCGACTGAGGTGGTCAAGATTTTTCGCACATAAAATGCATGATTTGAAATTATTCACGCATTATAATGCATATCATTGTGTGCAATGGCGACGCCCATATAGCTTTCAACCTGCCCACCCAGTCTGGCAACCAGGTCGAGGCGCAGTTCTTCAACCTGGGTCTTGAGCCTGTCTGCAGCATTGTGACGCTGCATCCTTGACTTCAATCGTGCATTGGCGTTCTGGATCAGGGCCTGCAGAAGCAGCCGCTCCAGGCCATTGGCAGGGGTTGCCAGCCAGACCGCCTCCCACACCTCATGTGCTTCCCAGAAATATCCCGCCTGCATCAGGTCATGGCCGTAGAGATAGGCCTTGTTGCCTTGCCAGTCCTGCGCGCGCGTCACTGCGGGTGCGAGCCTCCTGGCATGGTCAAGCGGCGCTGCATCGGGACGGGTGCCGGATCCCGGCACATGGGCGCGTGACGGCAGGTCAATGTCCGGCACCAGCCTCACGATTCCGGCAATGCACCGCCCGCAGCAATGCGGCGCTCAACATAATCATCCAGTTCAGCGCGAATCCCGGCATCCATGACCGGCGGTTCAAACTCCGCAACGAGTTTTTTCCAGATCGTGTTCGCGCGTTGCGTTGCGGTCTTCGACCCGTTTTCGGTCCATTGGCCATAATTGCTCCAGTCTGACACCAGCGGAGTATAGAAAGCCGTTGAGTACCGCTCCATGGTATGCGCGCAGCCGAAATAGTGGCCGCCCGGTCCAACTTCGCGAATGGCATCAAGCGCCAGCTCTTCTTCGTCAAACCTCACCGGCTGGCAAAGTTCGGCAATCATCTGCAAGACCTCGATATCCAGGATGAATTTCTCGAAAGACGCCGTCAGCCCGCCCTCCAGCCATCCCGCCGTGTGGGCAATAAAGTTTGACCCGCCCTGAATGGCCCCCCACAGGGAAAGCTGCGTCTCGTAGGCACCTTGTGCATCCGGTGCATTCGACGCGGTCGGCGCCGAAGACCGCCACGGCAAACCAAGCTTGCGCGCCAACTGGCCTGAGCCCCAGGCTGCCTTGACATATTCAGGTGTACCAAAGGCCGGCGCGCCTGATTTCATGTCCACATTGGAGGTGAATGCCCCGTACACCACCGGCGCGCCCGGCCGCACGAGCTGGTTGATGACCAGTGCGGCCAGAAACTCGGCATGCTGCTGAACCAGCGCACCGGCAATGGTTACCGGTGCCATGGCGCCTGACAGCGTGAACGGTGTGATGACCACGATCTGGTTATGCTCGGCAAAGTCCATCAACCCGTTGAGCATCGGAATATCGAGTTGCAGCGGAGAATTGGTATTGATCACCGTGTAGGTGTGATGGGCAGATTGGAACTCGTCCCGGGTCAGGCCACGCGCAATGCGGATCATCTCGAAACCATCCATCGACTGCGGGGTACCGCGCGCCCATGTGAACACGGCCTTGTTGGTCAGGGTAAGATGATCCAGCTTTACCCACAGATGGCGCTCATTGAGAGCAAGGTCCTGCGCTTCAACGCACGGGCCTGCCACATGCATCACATCGAAATGCTGGCATAGTTTCATGAAGTCGCGCGCAGCGGCCCGTGTGCCGGTCTGCTTACCCCGGTCGAGGTCTGAAAAACCCGGTGGCCCGCCCACCGGCATAAAGTTCAGTGACTTGCCACCCAGCGCTATGTTGTTTTTCGGATCACCGGCCTGCAGTACGAAATTGCCCGGCGCCGAGGCAATCGCTGCCTCGACAATCTCGTCGCCAATGCGCACCATCATGTTGTCGTCATCGACAATGCAACCTGCGCCGCGATACATGTCGCGGGCCCGCGGCAGTAATGCGCGAATGCCGATTTCAGCAAGTACCTGCTTGGCAAGGCTGTGAATGCGCTCAATCTGGTGGTCTGCATAAAGCTGTTGTGGTGCAAACGGATTGATCAGGTTGCGATAGTTGACATCCCTTACCGGATTGTCGGTGCCGCTCTGGCGTCTGCCGCCACGTCTTGTCCGCTGCACATTCATCACCAGCACCTCCAGGCGCTGACGCTATTCCTTTTCCGGTACCAGCGAAACCAGTAAATCACCATCGCTGACCTGGTCACCATCTGACACGTAAACCTCGCCGACCGTGCCGTCACGGGCAGCGGTAAGCGTGTGTTCCATTTTCATGGCTTCCAGCACGGCAAGCCCATCGCCTTTGCCGACCAGTTGGCCCGATTGCACCCTGACCTGTTTTACCAGCCCCGGCATCGGCGCGCGGACATCGTCGCCGGACCCGGCATCACCTGCATCACTGACTCCGTCCGGCACGTCAAACACATATATGTCCCCGTTCAGGAACACCGTGACCTGGGACACCCGGCCGGAAACTTCGGACACTGCAAACCGCAGCGGCTGGGTATGACCATCGACAATCATCCTGCCAGGCGCGCGCTCCACCAGGGAAACATTGATCACCTCGGTTTCAGATGAAACCTTGAAATCGCGTGAGTTGCGCAACGACACGCGCAGCTCAAAAGCCGCCGCGCCCTGCACAAGTTTTACGAAATGCTGCGCGGCCCCCCACAGCCGCCACCCGGGCAGAGAACTCCACGGATCTTGCCGGGCCGGTTCGCCAGCCAGCCCCAATATCGCGATTGCCGCCACCGCCTGCGCCAGAATGGGTGCATCACCTTCGTGCACAAGCTGGGCAAGGTCGCGGTCAATCAACCCTGTATCAACGTCACCTCTGGAAAAACCCTCATGCGCAAACAAGGCAGACAGGAAGGCCTTGTTGGTGACTGTGCCTGCAATCAGCGTATCGGCCAGTGCCGAACGCATTTTCGCCAGCGCTTCTTCCCTGGAGCGTCCATGCACGATGATCTTGGCGATCATCGGGTCGTAGTGCGGTGTGATGTCATCACCTTCACGCACACCTGTGTCATTGCGCGCGGCAGAGGAAAAACGCAGGTAATCCAGCGTGCCAATGGCCGGCAGGAAACCCCTGGGAACGTCCTCGGCATACAGCCGTGCCTCAAAGGCATGTCCGTTGATGGCCAGGTCGGCCTGCGTGAACGGCAATGCTTCACCGGCTGCCACACGCAGTTGAAGCTCCACCAGGTCAAGCCCGGTGATGGCTTCCGTGACCGGATGTTCGACCTGCAGGCGGGTGTTCATTTCCATGAACCAGAACCTATCGGGCCGCAGTCCGTCCGAACCGTCAACGATGAACTCGATGGTGCCTGCACCTGAATACCCGATGGCCTTGGCGGCCTTGACTGCGGCTTCGCCCATGGCGGCACGCATGGCATCCGTCATGCCCGGCGCAGGTGCTTCCTCGATGACTTTCTGATGCCGGCGCTGCAACGAACAGTCACGTTCGAACAGATGCACAGCATCGCCATGCAAGTCACCAAACACCTGAATTTCGATGTGCCGTGGTGAGGTCACATACTTTTCGATCAGCACGTGATCATCGCCGAAGCTTGCCTTGCCTTCGCGTTGCGCACCAGCCAGGGCATCGGCAAACTGATCCGGCGAATCAACCTTGCGCATGCCCTTGCCACCACCGCCCGCACGCGCCTTGATCAGCACCGGATAACCGATTTTCTCTGCCTGCTCGCTCAGAAATTGCGGCTCCTGCCGCTCACCATGATAGCCCGGCACGACCGGCACGTTGGCCGTCTCCATCAGCGCCTTGGCTGCATCTTTCAGACCCATGGCGCGAATGGCAGCAGACGACGGGCCGATGAATGTCAGGTCTGCCTGTTCGACCTTGTCGACAAAATCGGGGTTCTCCGACAGGAACCCGTAACCCGGATGGATGGCTTGGGCGCCTGTGGCTTTTGCCGCCGCGATAATGGCGTCTGCCTGAAGATAACTGTCAGCCACCGGAGCCGGGCCGACACGCACCGCCTCGTCTGCTTCTGCCACGTGCATGGCACCGGCATCTGCATCCGAATAGATGGCGACGGTCGCCACGCCCATTTGCCTGGCCGTGCGCATGATACGCACAGCAATCTCACCGCGGTTGGCTATAAGTATCTTGGTGAACATGGCCGCGCCCTCACATCCTGAACACGCCGAAGCGTGTTTCTTTTATGGGGGCGTTGAGTGCCGCAGACAGCGACAGCCCGAGAACATCGCGTGTCTTGCGCGGGTCAATGATGCCATCATCCCAGAGCCGGGCTGAGGCATACAGCGGATGGCCTTGATATTCGAACTGGTCCGCAATGGGTTTGCGGAACGCGGCTTCTTCATCAACAGACCATTGACCGCCCTTGCGCTCGATGCCGTCGCGTCTGACCGTTGCAAGTACGCCGGCTGCCTGCTCTCCGCCCATGACCGAAATCCGGCTATTGGGCCACGACCACACGAAGCGCGGATCAAACGCCCGGCCCGACATGCCGTAATTGCCGGCCCCGAACGAACCGCCAACCATCATTGTCACCTTCGGCACCGATGTTGTCGACACCGCCGTCACCAGCTTGGCGCCGTCCTTGGCGATGCCGCCTGCCTCGTATGACTTGCCGACCATGAAACCCGTTATGTTCTGCAGGAATACCAGCGGTATGCGGCGCTGCGAACACAATTCGACAAAGTGGGCGCCCTTGGTGGCACTTTCCGAAAACAGCACGCCATTGTTGGCGATGATGCCACACGGAATACCGTGAATATGGGCGAAGCCGGTCACCAGCGTTGGACCATAGCGGGCCTTGAACTCATCAAAGCGCGACCCGTCCACCACCCGCGCCAGCACTTCGCGAATGTCATAGGGTGTCTTGAGGTCCCCGGGCACAACTCCCATGAGCTCGTCGGGATCGTAAAGCGGGGCTTCCGGCGTTTGCAGGGTTACCGAAAACGGCTTCTGCGAATTGAGATTGGCAATTGCCCGGCGCGCCAGTTCCAGTGCGTGGGCATCATCCATTGCCATGTGATCAGCCACCCCGGACAATCGCGTGTGCACATCCGCCCCGCCGAGTTCTTCGGCCGTGACGATCTCTCCGGTGGCGGCCTTTACCAGGGGAGGGCCTGCCAGAAAGATGGTGCCCTGCTCCTTGACGATAATCGACTCGTCCGACATCGCCGGCACATAAGCCCCGCCTGCGGTGCACGACCCCATGACCACGGCGATCTGGGCAATGCCATTGGCCGACATGTTGGCCTGGTTGAAGAAAATGCGGCCAAAGTGATCGCGATCCGGAAACACTTCATCCTGGTTGGGAAGATTGGCGCCGCCGGAATCCACAAGATAGATGCATGGCAAATGATTTGCCTGGGCAATTTCCTGCGCCCGCAAATGCTTTTTCACGGTGAGCGGGTAATATGTCCCGCCCTTGACCGTGGCGTCATTGGCGATGATCATCACGTCACGGTTCTGGACCCGGCCAACACCGGCGATAATACCGGCGCACGGTGCTGCGCCATCGTACATGGCATGGGCAGCTGTCGCGCCTATTTCGAGAAACGGCGAACCGGGATCAAGCAGCCGGGCGACGCGCTCGCGCGGCAAGATCTTTCCGCGTGATACATGTCGCGCGCGCGACGCTTCACCACCGCCGTCAAGTGCTGCCTTGACCGCATCGTCCACGATCGACAATGCATCGAGCATTGCCTTGCGATTGGTATCGTAAGTCTCGCCACGCGTCGGCGCAGCCGGTTTCAAAATCGCCATTAAGCAGTTTCCACAAACATTTCACGCCCGATAAGCATGCGCCTGATTTCAGAGGTCCCTGCGCCAATTTCGTACAGCTTGGCATCGCGCAGCAAGCGCCCGGTCGGATATTCGTTAATGTAACCGTTGCCGCCGAGTGCCTGAATGGCTTCCAGCGCACACCAGGTCGCCTTTTCGGCTGCATAGAGAATGCATCCCGCGGAATCCTTGCGCGTTACTTCACCGCGATCGCATGCTGCAGCCACCGAATACACATAGGCGCGGCAGGCATTCATGGTTGTGTACATATCGGCAAGCTTGCCCTGCATCAGTTGAAACTCGCCAATCGATTTGCCGAACTGCATGCGATCATGGCTGTAAGGCACCACCACGTCCATGCAGGCGGCCATGATACCCAGCGGGCCGCCGGCCAGAACAACGCGTTCATAGTCGAGGCCTGACATGAGTATCCTGGAACCCTGTCCCTCTTCGCCGAGCACATTCTCGAACGGGACTTCGCAATCCTCAAACACCAGTTCACACGTATTGGATCCGCGCATGCCGAGCTTGTCGAGCTTTTGTGCCGTGGAAAATCCGGTCATGGATTTTTCGACAAGGAATGCAGTGATTCCCTTGACCCCGGCGCCCGGGTCAGTCTTGGCATAAACCACCAGCGTTTCGGCATCAGGCCCGTTGGTGATCCACATCTTGTTGCCGTTCAGGATGAACCGGTCATTGCGCTTCTCGGCCCGCAATTTCATTGACACGACATCAGAACCCGATCCGGATTCCGACATGGCCAGGGCACCGAAATGTTCTCCCGAACACAGCTTGGGAAGATACATGGCTTTCTGCTCGGCGTTACCCCAGCGATTGATCTGGTTCACGCACAGGTTTGAATGCGCACCGTAGCTCAATCCGACAGAGGCCGAAGCCCGGCTGATCTCTTCCGTGGCCACAACATGCGCCAGGTATCCCATGCCCGTTCCGCCATATTCGGGATCAGCGGTAATACCCAGCAGGCCCAGTTCGCCCATCTGCGGCCACAAGTCCTTTGGGGCCTCATTGGTCTCGTCTATTTCTGCGGCGCGAGGTGCCAGCTTGTCAGCAGCCCAGCGCTGCACCATGTCTCGAAGTGCGTCGATATCCTCGCCCAGTCCAAAATTCATTCCGCTGCCAAACATGATCCCTCCCTTTGCCGTGCACCTGCACTGCGCAACACCATCTTCGTATAAATATCCTCGATTTCAGAAAGTGACAGTCGCCCGCGTGACCGGTACCAGGTGTTGATACCGGTCAACATGGCAATGATGGCCATGGCCGTGATACGGGTATCAACCAGGTCGAATTCACCACTGGCGCGACCATCCTCAAGAATGTTCCCGACAAATGCTTCGTACGATTTTCTCAGCGCCTCGACCCGCCTGAAATTGTCTGGTTCAAGATTGCGCAGCTCCATATAGGAGATGAACACGGCATCCGGGCGGACCACGTGATAGCGAATGTGAAACCGCGCGAACCGCTCCAGTGCCTGTGTTGCCGGCTCTTCTGCCTGGGCTTCTTCCTGCCAGGCGGTGATCAGGCTTTCCATGTGGGAAACCAGCAAATCCACCAGCAGGGCCTGCTTGTTGGAAAAATGATTGTAAAGGGCTGCTGCCTGAACTCCGACGGCGCCGGCGATTTCGCGCATTGATACCGCCGCATAACCGCGTGCGGCAAACAACTGCTCTGCTGCCGAACGGATCCGCTCTGCCGTTTCAATGCCGACACTACCGGTGGTGCGCGCCAAGACAACCCTCGAATAAAATGAACGTACGTTAAATTAAAACGCGTATATCCCTAAGTCAAGCGGCTTCATCCACCGCCCTTGTGGGCCCATTGTGGCTCAGCAAAACCCGAACACTGACAATGATATTACTCTGGACAATCAGGCCGGGGTCGAATTCAGGGCGAGATGCCTACTCTGTATCCAGTGGGTCCGATCCATATTCATTGATCCCTACAGAGCCGGGTAGAACGCCGAGGTCGATGATCGCCCAGATGAAACCCACAAACGGAATCAGCAGCAGCAGGCACCACCAGCCCGATTTGCCGCGATCGTGGCACCGCTTGATGTGCAACATGATGCCCGCAAGCAATATGAGAATGCCGATTATGAAAGGTATCAACCCGTCCCGACCGAGCAGAACCGCGCTGATCAACCATATCGCGACCAGAATCCCGATGCCTATCCACCATTGTTGTCGGGAGATGCGACCTTCAGACGAAGTGAAAAGATACGTCATATCGATGCTGCCCATGAATATTCTCCTGCAATTCAACATTTGACAATTTGAGGTCTCATGCTGTCATGATCGGCCGAGGCACACAATACGGGGTCGATCACAGAGTATGGCACACGACCAACTTCAAAACACGGTGGACGTTTTGCGGGACCTCATCGCCTTCCCCACAATTTCGACAGACAGCAACCTGGATCTGATCAACTTCGCTGCCGAAAGACTCGACGCACTGGGGGCAATGGTGCGCGTGTCGCCGGATGCGTCAGGCACCAAGGCCAACCTGTTTGCCACGCTGGGTCCGCAGACAGATGGCGGTATCGTCCTGTCGGGCCATTCAGACGTGGTGCCGATCGAGGGGCAGGACTGGACAACAGACCCGTTTGCCATGCACGAGGCTGACGGCAGGCTGTTTGGCCGCGGCACCTGCGACATGAAGGGGTTCATTGCAGCCAGTCTGGTCATGGCAGGCAAGTACGCATCACTACCGCTTGTCACGCCGGTACATTTTGCCTTCACCCATGACGAGGAAACCGGATGCCTTGGCGCGCGCGCCCTGATCGAGGAACTGCGTGATATAGGCATGAAGCCATCGGCCTGCATCATTGGCGAACCGACGCTGATGCGGATCATTGAAGGCCACAAGGGCTGCCATGAATACACTGTGGAGTTTACCGGCCTGGCAGGACATGGCTCCGTCCCGGATGCAGGCGTAAGTGCCGTCGAATACGCGGTGCGTTATGTCAGCTACCTGATGTCCTTGCGCTCCGAACTCGTCGCACGTTGCCCGCCAGGTTCGCCGTTTCAACCGCCTTACACCACCTTGCAGATAGGTCGTGTTACCGGCGGCATTGCCCATAATGTCATCGCCGACAACTGCACTGTCGATTGGGAACTGCGACCGGTTCAGATGTCCGATGCGGACTTCATCAAGACCCGTGTACGCGACCATGTCGAACATGACCTGCTGCCCGCCATGCGCGCCGTGCATCCAGACGCCGGGATCGTCACCCATATTGTCGGCGAAATAACCGGCCTCGAGGCCATGCCGGACAGCGAAGCCGTCAGACTGGTGTCCGAACTCACCGGCGCCAATTCAACTGATGTCGTGTGCTTCGGCACCGAAGCCGGCCTGTTCCAGCAGATCGGCATCCCGACCGTGGTATGCGGACCCGGCTCCATCGAGCAGGCTCACAAACCGGACGAATATGTCGAACTGGATCAACTGGACCAGTGCCTGGGCATGCTCGACCGCTTGAGCAGCAAGCTGGTTTAGCGCCCCCTGATTCTAGAGCATGCTCTAGCTGTTGCCGCGACGCTCGCGCCACAGGCCGCATTTTTCCTGTACCGGCCGGTCGGAATAGCTGAACAGCACCGCATCTTCGGATGCCTCGTGCACGATTTCGCGCCACGACGGCACGACAACAACATCACGCGGCGACCAGTCGAAGGCTTGGCCGTCCACAATCAGGCGGCCCCTGCCCTCAACACCCACAAAAACCGTCGCATCGGTTGACCGGTAAGCCTGCGAGGTGAAGCCTTTCGGCAGCATCTGCAAACAGGTGCCGATGGTGGGCATCGCCCAACCACCGTCCACCGGATTGATATAGCGCATTTTCAGACCATGACACGGATCCCATTCTTCCTGCCGCCGCATCTGCTCCAGCGCTTCACGCGAGCGGTCATAAGGGTAATTGAAGATCGGCGATGTCGGGGTCGCCTTCTCATAGCCAAGCGGCAACATGTTGGCACCATAGCGCGCATTTGAGTCGCCCTGCTGCTTGCTGATCGGCTGCTGATCCTCACCGAAGCCTTCTGCGAAAGACGCATCCAGAAACTGCACCAGCGGAATATCCAGTCCGTCCAGCCAGAACACCGGGTCCGCGCTGTCATTGCCATGATCGTGCCACTCCCAGTTGGGCGTGATGACAAAATCGCCGTAGTGCATTTCTGTCTTTTCTCCGCCGACCGCGGTATGCCCGCCCGATGCCTCCAGCACAAATCGCAGTGCTGACTGGGTGTGTCGGTGCGCAGGTGCGACCTCGCCGGGCATCACAAGCTGCACCCCGCAATACAGGGACGTCGTGCATTTCGACGTCCCTTTCAATCCCGGATTTTCAAGGATCAGCACCCGGCGTTCTGCTTCCTTTGCCGTGATCAGGTTGCCTGCTTCCAGCAGCCTCGAGCGAACCTTGTCGTAATGCCACATGAACGGCACACATCCACTTTTGGGCTCCGGGGTAATGATGGCACCCATGACAGACCAGAGCGCCGTCATGCTTTCTGGTTCGATTGCCTTGTAGAATGCTTCGCGCTCGGCTGTGTTTGAAGCTGCTGCCTGTGTCATTACCAATCTCACTTCGATAGATTATTGTACTGCCTCAAATAGACAGCGAAACGCCGCGCGCTTCAAGTTGCGCAGTAAATCCAGGCGCAAAGCGGCGCAGCTTGTCTGCATCCAACCGGCCCGCCCGCCTCATATAGCTCAAGGCAAACGGCCACGGATCGAGCCCCATGTGCTGGTCAAAATCCTCATACCACAAGGCTGATCGCGTTGCTGCCTTGATGATTTTCTGCAGAGCCGGTTCGCGCGCCTGCTGAAAAGCCGCCAATGCCTCCGGAATGTTCCAGTCATTTGAGTTTAGCGCACCAACCAGCCCAACCACATCTTCCAGGGCCAGTCTTGTGCCCGACCCTATCGAGAAGTGGGCTGTATGCAACGCGTCGCCAACCAGCACCTTGTTGCCCGAATAATAGTGCTCACAGGTCAGGTTCGGGAACTGACGCCAGCTGGAATTGTTGTCGACCAGCCGCGCATCACCCAGCACGTCCGCGAACAATTCCTCGCAGACCGTGCGGGTCGTTTCAACATCAAGGTCCGCAAATCCGGCGTCACGCCAGATCGCATCGGTGGTTTCAATGATGAACGTGCTGCGCCCGGTCTGATAGCGATAATGATGCGCGTTGAACCGGCCCAGCCGGGTGTCGACAAAGCTCTGCGTCAGGGCATCGAATTCACACGTCGCGCCATACCAGATGAAACGGTTGGACAGGGTCTTCATGCGTTCGCCGAAGTCTTCCGGCGATGCAGCTCTCACGACCGAATTCAGACCGTCTGCCCCGATGATCAGATCTGACACAGGCAGGTCAGCAATGCTCGCGACACGGGTGGCAAAAACCGGTTGAATTCCCAGTTGCGCTGCACGTTGCTGCAACAGTTTCAGCAGATCAAGCCGTCCGATGGCCGCAAAACCGACACCGTCAATGGCAATCCGTTCATTCGCGTGCACCACGGCGATATCGGACCAGCGTTGCATGTGCGGCTCGATCAGGGCTGCTGTTTCCGGGTCGTCATCGCGCAAGAACCCCAGCGCCTGATCGGAAAACACCACGCCGAAGCCGAACGTCGCGTCGCGGCCGTTTTGCTCGAATATGGATATTTCGATGTCCGGACGCGCACGCCGGATCAGTATGGCTGCATACAGGCCCGCCGGGCCCGCACCTGCAATGGAGACACGCATCGAGTACGGCTACCCCGCGGACAGCTTGTTCAATTGGGCCCGCGCTTCAGACAAGTCTGCCGTCGTTTTCGCCAGCCGCTCTGCCAGCACTTTCATCAGATCAACAGCCATCACGGGAAACTCCTTCAGGAGCTGCAGCAACTGTTCCTTTTCGATGCAAAGTGTCTCCAGGCGAGTGGCCGCCCGCACGCTCGCGGTTCGCGGCACATCACACAAAATGGCGATTTCGCCAATGATGGCGTTCTCACCAAGCGTTGCCACAACCACATCACTACCGTTTATCTTGACGACCACTTCGGCCGTGCCTTTCAACACAACATAAGCAGCATCCCCGGAGTCATTCTGGCTGAACAGCATATCGCCTTCCAGAAAGACCAGGCGTTGCGACGTAAAGGCCAGCAGTTTCAGCTGGCTGGGCTGTAAGCCGGCAAAAAGCGATACATTGCCAAGCTTCTCGACTTCATCATTAAGCGCCATATTTGCCTCCTGGTTGGCGCAGATCGCGGCTGCTACTCTGCCAGCACTTTCGAATAAGCGCCATTACTCTTCAACAGGTCTTCCCGGCTGCCCATTTCCAGTATTTTACCACCTGCCATTACACATATCTCATCAAATTCCGACGCCAGCGTGGCATCCGACACCACCCACACGACTGCAGGCTTGCTCGGCTGGCGCGCCAGGTATGCCATCGTGTTCTGCATGATGGCAGCCTGCTGACGACCATCAAGCGCACTAAGCGGGCGGTTCATGATGAGCAGATCCGGTTGCTTGATCAGAGCCCGGGCCAGTCCCAGTTTCTGCCGTTGTACCGAGCTCAACCGCTTGCCGGCAGACCCGATGTCAAATTCCAGACCCAGGTCAAGTATCTCTTCGCGCAGCTTCATTTCCTTGAGTGTTTCAAACATCGCCTCAAACACCCGTTTGGGACCACGCGCAATACCATGTGTAACACGGCCCATCAGCAGGTTGTCCTGAACCGATGCTGCGGCATTGTAGGTCTCGGGATCATAGAAACTGATGCTGCCGGCCAGGTTTTCCGGCAATCCTGTCTTGAACTTTTCGCGGCCGTCCAGAATCCGGTCTTGCAGGTCTTCATCAACCAGTCCCATACGGTGCTGGGGCTCGATGTAAGAGAACGTAAGTTCAATCAGCATGTAGCGTTCATCCGCTGTCAGGGCGGCCTCGCCGACCTGCTTGGCGCGCTTCAGCAGCGCGGCATAGTCAGGCAGGCGTTCTGCATCCATGAATGTTATCTGATTGAAGAACTCATGATCCGGCGGCAGGTCCTGAAACAGGCCGATGGTGGTCTCGGCCAGCTCGACACCCTTGGCGACCAGCACGTCTTCGAGACCGGCATCGCGCAGGACCGAACGGAGGTATTCGCTTTTCGCAACATTCTGTGCCGCAAATTCATTGCCCACCGGCGTACCGAACAACAGGTTTTCACCAATCGTTGCCTGCACCGCATACTTTTTCGGATCAAACAGCTCAACCAGTTCGGACAACTTCAGTTCGTCTATTCGCGATCTCAGCGCTTTGCGCGCGCCCAGAATGTTATCTGTAAAGTGCGGATTCCTGTCCGGATCGACATTGCCGCGCAGACCCAGGTTGAACACATCATCTTCCAGCCCGGATGCAACCAGCACCTCTACAAGGCGCTGGTGCATAGCCAGACTGTCGCTGCTGCCGGACTCGTTCAACCAGTCAGCATTTATGTCCAGCTTGCTGTTGGCGGTAATGTCGGCTTCGCTGATAAAATTCTGCCGCGTCAGGGCGTCGGGGCCTTCATAGGTGCGCTCTGCCACGGGTTGATGTTTCAGCGCATACTGCAATCCGTCACGCAGGCTTCCCTGCGGCAGGAATATTTCACTGGTTGCATATCCGACCCGCCGGCCAAGGGTGCTTTCACCCACTTCGAAAAGATCCACACCGCCAAAACTGACCGAACCGCTATCAGGAATGTACAACCTGACCAGTGTATCTGCCAGCACGTCAGCGCCCGAATTCGACGGCCCGACGATGGCGAGATTGACACCCTCGGAAACTTTCAGACGAGCCCGGCTCAACAAAACCGTACCGGTATCATCCGTCACCGTCAGCCCGTTGACTTCGATTGGAAACGCCAGAGGCGCTATCGCTTCTTCGCTCAGTGTCTGCAGCTTTTCGTCGAGCATATCCTCGACATCAAACTGCTCGACCACCTGGCTGAACTTGACCTCGACATCAAGTCGCTGCTGGTCCCAGTCAATCAGTTCCTTGATCGGCGACGGCAGATCCTTGTAGGCCGCGATAACCGCAACCAGCTGACCAACGTCTATCTTGCCCTGCAGTGCAAAATAACCACCGACAACGTAGAACAGGAACGGCGTTATCTGTGCAAGCAGGTTATTGAGGAACTTTGTAAAGAACTTGCGCTGGAACAACTCGTAGCGGATATAGAAAATCTTGGCCAGACGGCTGGATATGTCGGCGCGCTCATAGTGCGACGTATCGTTGACATGCACGTGCGTGATGCCGTCGACAATCTCGCCGACCCGCCCGGCCAGCCTGCGCGCCGTAATCTGGCGCTCCTTGCCAAGCCGGATCAGGTGGCGGCGCATCCGGGGAATGATGATGAACTGAATGCCGATCATGAAGATGGCAATCAGGCCCAGATACACATTCTGCACCATGATAAACGCCATCGCCGTGATGGCCTGGCCACCGAGCAGCAAGGGCTGCACGAATGCATCCCCCATGAAGCCACCTATGGGCTCGACCTCATCCTTCACCATACTAGCTATTTCGGACGATTTTATCCGCCGGAATGCCCGCACCGGAAACCGCAGCAGCCGGTCGATCAGCGAATAGCGTATGCGCCGCAACATGCGCTCGCCAAGCCTGCCCTTGTAGGTGTTGATGTAGAATTTGAACAAGCCGTTGACGATGATCAATGTGAGAAAGGTGCCGGACAGGGCAAACAGCATTTTCAGCCGCTCAAGCTGGAGGCCTTCAAACAGGACCCATTCCTTGCCGGAAATGGTCCAGCTCAACTTCATGAATGTCTGTGCTGCACCGGCTGTTTCAAAACCCTGCCCCAGAATAGGGCCGTTGACGATCTGTTTCGGCAGGTCCAGCGACATGAAATAGGTCGGCATGGACAAAAGAACAATGAACAGTATCCATATCTGAGCCTGGCGCGAATGGGTCCAGGTGAATTTCAATATGCTGCGTTCAAGCATGGGTCATTGCATTCTGCGCATCACGAATGCTGCCGCTGGGACGCATCACGACCAGTCGGCGAACGCCGTATTCAGTCGTTTCGAATGAGCCGTCTTCAATCGTGAAATCCAATGCGCAAACAGTCTCCATTTCCGGGCGGGTCAGCACAGAACGCATCTGTTCGCTGGCACGCGGCAGGTTGGGCGAGAACTCAACAACGGTGACGGCCGAATTGTCGATCAGCGAGAACAGCTTTTTGCCGACCGCATCCTGACTACCAAAGGCCTTCAACGAGTACCCCACAAACACCAGACCATAGCTGCCCGGCTCCAGATCAAGCTCAACATCCTGAAACTTTCGCGCAATATGGCGAACCCGGCATGGTTTCCCGTTCAGCATATCTGATTCGTAAGGTTCTGATTTGGGATCAATACAGACGAAATTTTCAGGGACGTTACGCAGGAAGCCCGACACCGGCCGCAGATGTCCGCCAATTTCGACAATGCTGGCAATGCCTTCGACGAAGTGTGCCGCCATTGCCTGCCGCAACCCGGCAGCCGGACCCGCAAGATGCGGCATTCCGGTTGGGCCGGCAGGCAGATCACTTGCGATTTCAACCGCTGATTGCTGCATAAAATCTTCGTCTGTATTGGGTTGCCGTTATTATTTTACTAGCATAGCTGCTGTTCATTGCCCATACCACCGCAAATCGTATGGCATATCCCAAAGGTGAATGGATTGACTGATCGCTGTTTTGACAAAGACTATGTTTTCGACCTGTTGCGCGGCGCTGCCCAGTTTACCGGCTCCGACCTGCTGTCAGCGCTGGCTGAAACCCTTGCTGAGTTTCCTGACATGCCCGTCGACAACGCATTCAACCACAAGCAGGTCGCGTCCAAGCAATGGGCCCGCGACATGCTGGCCACACATACAAATGGTGCGTTTGATCATATTTGGGTCATGGGTGGCTGGATCGGCATTCTACCGGCCATGCTGTTTGATGACGCAAGGTTTGAAATCAAGGCAATCAGCAGTTTCGATATAGACCCTTCCGTCGCTCCTGCTGCCGAAAAGCTGAACCGAAAACTGGCTGGGGACGCAGTCTTCACAGCCCACACCGCAGATATGTATGAACTCGACTATACCGGCCCAAGCGCACCTGATCTGGTGATCAATACCAGTTGCGAGCATATAGAGGATCTGCCGAAATGGCTGTCGCTGCTGCCCAAGGGCTGCCGGGTCATGCTGCAGTCAAACAATTACACGTCTGAACCCACCCACGTAAACTGCGTGGAAAGCGTCGACGAACTGACCCAACAGGCAAACCTGAGCGAACTGAGTTATGCCGGCGCGCTGGAGTTGCCCAGGTACACTCGCTTCATGTTGATCGGGTGCGTTTGAACACCGCGTGGTGTTCGCGCAAAATGTCCGCAGACGCCGTCGCCCCATCAAGCAGCATGCCTGCAGCGTAGTCACGGTCCTGCTTGCAGGCGGTTTCGATTGCATGCGCGAGAACTGACGCTGACAGGTCATCTTGTTGAATGCAGACCGCCAGGCCGGCGGCTTCCAGGCGGGTTGCCCGGATGGTTTGTTCGCGCTCGCCATGGGCAGCAAACGGCACCAGCACACTTGCACATTCTGCCCGCAATACATCTGCCACGGTATTGTAGCCTGCCTGCGAGACCGAAACCCTGGCCTGCCCCAGCAGGACGGCAAGATCAGGCCTGAAGCGAACAATCTCGACATTGTCCACAACACCGGCCTGCAAACTCGAAAACGCTTCATCAGGTAGGTTTGGCCCGGCAACAATCAACCAGCGTGCCTTGCTCAGGCTTGTCAGCTCACGTGCCGCAACGCTGGCAAGCAGCAGGTCTTCGCCCACTGCCCCGCCGCCTGCGGAGACAATCACATCATAGCTGTCGACGTCGCGCGGTTGCGCTTTTGCAGGCGCGATCATGCCGGTATAGGCAAGTTTGCCTGCAATCGCCTGCGTGGCGGAAAACGTTTCATCAAGCGTTGCGAAACGCCTGTCGCCATGAACCAGCACAAGGTCAAAATGTTCGCGCACCAGGTCTGCCGTGGCAGTGTCGCGCTGTGCCGACTTGGGTTGCAGAATATCGCGAATGGAACTTACCACCATCGGACGACGGCCCCGGGGCAACCCAGCTACATGATCCAGCAACGGCAATAATTCAAACCGCATCTGCCGACGGGCAAACGGAAACGCCTCGATAATCAGGCAGTCGGGGTCAAGCTCATCAAACGCCTTGATCAAGGCGTCTTTCCTGCGTGCCAGGTAAACCTCATCAGCTTCGTGGCCGTGCGCGTCGGCAAGACCGGAAAAACTGTCATCGGCACTGCGCAGCGGCGGCAGTTCGATGTTGGCAATCTGCGGGTCTGGAAAGCCGTCAACCGCCATGCCGCCCGTTACCATGGTCACCTTCTGCCCATCTTCTGCCAGCGCACGGGCAATGCGGCTGGCGCGCACCAGGTGGCCGATGCCGAGCAGATGCTGCACATAGAACATCACTTTCATCGGCATGATCCTGCATCGCGTCCCGCAAACAAACTCATCAATTGCCCTACAGATGCCTGGTGATCGAAATGTTCGCGCACCTTGCTCTCCGCCGCTGCGCCCAACCGGGCGCGCAGGACGGGGTCGCGAGCAGTTCTTGCCAATGCATCGGCAAGCGACTTCGGGTCATCGGCATCAACCAGCAATCCGTGTGAACCGTCGTCAATCAACTCCGGCACACCGGATATGTTTGTCGATACACAGGCAAGCGCCTGCGACGCCGCCTCGACCAGAACGTTGGGCAATCCGTCGCGATCTCCATCCGGTGCAATCCGGCACGGCAAAACAAACACGTCACTCTCGCGATACAGCTTCAGGACCTCTTCCTGAGCCATTGCACCGTGCCAGGTTATACGATCCGCAATCCCCAGTCTGTCGGCCTGTTGCATGAGGTCTTCCAGTAACGTGCCGCCGCCGGCATGCTCGAACGTCCAGTGAACATCCCGCGGCAGCAGGGCCAGTCCATCCAGCAAGGTGTCGTAGCCCTTCTTGGTCACGGCCCGCCCCACACTGACAAACCGGACTGCTGAGGCCATGCTGCTGCCGTCCCGGGTGTGGAGACGGTTGCCGAAGTGTGAAAACCGCGAGAGATCCAGTCCGTGATATGACAGGTGCACCCGCGCAGGATCATTGGCCAGTGACTTCAGTGTAGCCCATCCGTTGCGGGTACACGTGACCACCCAGTCTGCCTCCGCAAGCTTGTCGGCAAGGTCCCAGTCCTCACTCGTCCAGATGTCTTTTGCGTGTGCAGAACATGTCCAGCCCAGCTGCAGCATAGTGGCTGCGTATCGCACCACCGATGCCGGCGTATGAATGAAATGCGCATGCAGTGCTGAAACCGCACCCTGCCGTTCCGCGGCCAGTACCATTGCCTGCACAAACCGCCGCGCCCGGTTGGATGTTCCGTCTCGCGCCCAGTCACGTCGGAAAGCTGTTACCGCAGCAGGATATCCAGCCAGCTTGCGCACCGTCAGCCATGCCCTGAAGCAGCGTAGCGGTTCGTCCTTCACGTATTCCGGCAGATACATGACACTGGCCTTTATTTCGTCATGTACCGGATGGCGTTTGGTATCGGTCGGCCTGCGCAATGAAATGATTTCAAGCGGTAAGCCAGCGCGCTCCAGCCCAAGAATTTCCTGGGCAATGAAGGTTTCCGACAGGCGTGGATAGCCTTTCAGAACGAATGCAACTGGCTTGGTCATGGTGCTTTCCGGCAGCGGTCAGCTGGCGCCTGCAATCGCAAAGAGATCAGCTGCCGGTCTGCTTGCAGCCCATTTGCTGGCGAAAGCATTTATTGTTTCGAGCCCGTTCAACATGTCCGCACCGCCGGCACTGTCAGGCCGCGCGCGGTTCGGCAGCCTGGCCAGTGCGGCTGAAAGTGCAACGGCATCATCGGCGTCATTCGGCAGCATCATGTCAACAAGGTTCAGTTGCTGGGCCCGGTGTGCGCGAATGAACTGTTCTTCGCGCGGATTGGTGCGAGGCACGATCAAAGCGGGCTTGTTGAACGACAATACTTCACAGAATGTATTGTACCCGCACATACCGACAATTGCAGAAGCCCCCTCAACGAGACCTTCCATGTTGTTGTCAAACTCTATGACATCAACATTGTCTATCAAATCACATTGCCGGAATATCTCAGTGCGCTTGTCGGTGGGCATCAATGGCCCCAGCACCAGCAGTGCATGCGGCAAATCGTGCGCCTTGGCCGTGTAGGCAGCAAGCACTTGCGTCATCAGTCGCGCGCCATCTCCGCCGCCGCCGCCGGTGACCAGCAAATAGGGCTGGTTGGGCCGGTTCATCGTAGTCGGAGAGGATGAACGCGATCGACGCAGGAACCCGAGATACAGGATTTTCTCACGCACCTGGTCTGTTACATCAAGACCGGTCAATGGGTTCCAGAATTCCTCCGTCCCGTAAACCCAGATATCATCGTAAAGTTTTTCAACGTGTCGAAGGGCGTCGGTTTTTTCCCACTCCCGTTTGAGCTTGTCAGCTGAATCCATCACATCACGCAGACCCAGGATCAACCGGCATCCCTGCTTGTGCAGGTAGTTCAGCGTGGGCAGCATTTCACCGCGCAAGCCCAGAGGCTCCTTGTCCACGATCAGAATATCAGGTTGAAACGATTCAGCCGTGTGCTGGATGATCGACTGGCGCATCTGCAGCGTGTCAGTCAGATCGATATGCTTGTCAATCGACGTGTACTCACCATTGTACAACTTGATGACCGAGGGAATTTTCACAAAGTCTACGCGGGCAGAAAAGTTGAAGGCACCTGCGATCTGCGATCCCGTGATGATCAGGATACTGACACCCTTGAAGTTTTCCACCAGGGAATGGGCTATCGCTCGACAGCGACGAAGATGACCCAGCCCGAAGGTATCGTGGCTGTACATCAGGATATGGACATTGCCGAGACGTTTCATGGACCCTCACTAGAGCGGATCAGATTCTGACAGAACCACAACCGCGCTCTAATCTTAGTGTTTTAGCATGTCCCTTTCACAAACCCGGCACCCGCTTCTGCGGGAAATGGCCTGAGAAACAGCGTGCAATCAAATTCCCCCGACGATCTAGGGTCACGACCCTAGCATCACGCTCAACCGGTATCACACCACAA
>Ga0316192_10000452_pt1 | contig 29947 bp, 22 predicted proteins | sample MerIslwburrow_MG_FD_204931 | JGI IMG/M metagenome (GOLD analysis project Ga0316192, IMG submission 204931) | Coastal sediment microbial communities from Maine, United States - Merrow Island worm burrow | ecosystem: Environmental > Aquatic > Marine > Coastal > Sediment | place: USA: Maine...
CAAATACTTCAATTCTTCCATCAGCCGTGGCGCCGGGAACCATAAGAGAGAAGTGATCAGTCATTATTCTTTACCATTAAATAAATTATTTACCACAGAGGCACAGAGTGCACAGAGGATTTTCTTGTAAAAAACCTGAGGACTCCTTGTTGATTTCACTCGTTCCTCGCCACTCATTCCTCTTCCCTGTTTTAAATAGGACATACGATATCGCCTAGCCGCTCGGTCAGTTTCATATTTTCGCGATAATCAATCGGCACGACGATCAGGCTTGGCCCTGGTTCGTTAAATGCCTGTTCCAGAACCGAAGCCAGGTCTTTGCTGTTCTTAACAAAGTGTCCATGCCAGCCAAATGCATCGGCCAGCTTGAGCCAGTCCGGGTTATTGAAGCTGAGGTCGGTGTGGGTGCCGAATTGTGTTTGCTGTTTCCATGCGATCAGACCGTATTCTTTGTCTTCCCAAACCATGGCCACGATATTTGAGTTCAGGCGACGCGCCGTCTCCATCTCCTGTACATTCATCAGGAACCCGGCGTCACCGCAGATGGCGATAACGCGATGCTGTGGTAACACGATATCAGCCGCGATAGCACCGGGCAGGGCGGAGCCCATCGAGCAGAAGCCGTTCGGTATCAGGCAGGTATTGGGTTCGTGACATTGATACTGTCTCGCGATCCACATTTTATGCGCACCGACATCAGAAAGCAGAACATCTTCACGACCCATAGCCTTGCGCACATCCCATAATACTTTTTGTGGCTTGATTAAACCCCGGGTGTCATCATCCTTGTACATTTCAATCTCGGCACTCATATCACGGCGCGTTGCGGCTTGCTGGGAGAGGTCAAAACCGAGTCCGCCACTGGCATCGACCCGCTGGTTGAGCATCCACAGGGCATGCGCGAGGTCGCCGACAATCTCTGTTTCCGGGTGATAGTCTTCATCGATCTCGGCGGGAAGAAAGTCTGCATGGATGATGTGTTTTTTACCCTGTGCGTTCCACAGGTGCGGGTGGTACTCCACCATGTCATAACCCAGCGCAAGTACAACATCAGCAGCATCCATGGCGCACGCAACCACGTCCTTGGCCTGAAGGCCGATCGTGTACAGACAGTAGTCTGCATCCATATCGACGCAGCCTTTTGCCATGAACGTGCTGATCACGCCGATACCGGTCTTTTCACAGAATTCACGCAACTGTTTACTGGCGCGTTTGCGAATGCAGCCATTACCGGCCAGGATGAGCGGGCGTTTGGCGCTTTTCAGGATATCGAAAGCGGCATCGACAATCTTGTCGTCAGGAACAGGGCGCCTGAAGCGCTGTGGTTGCATTGGCTTGGCTGAAGCATCCTTGCTGGCGATATCTTCAGGCAGTTCGATCAGTACCGCGCCAGGTTTTTCGGTGCGGGCAAGGCGGATGGCCTTGCGCACGATTTCGGGAATATTGTTCTCATGCAAAACGGTCGTTGCCCATTTCGTCACCGGCTCAAACATTTGGACGACATCCATAATCTGGTGTGATTCCTTGTGCAGGCGTTCTGTCGATCCCTGGCCGGTGAGTACGAGCATAGGTGCGCGGTCCATGTTGGAGTCTGCAACACCTGTGATCAGGTTGGTCGCACCCGGACCCAGCGTTCCCAGGCAGCCGGCCGTATGTCCCGTGAGTCGGCCGTAGATCTCTGCCATGAAGGCGGCGCCCTGTTCATGGCGGCACAGGATGAATTTGATTTTGTCGGATTTCTCCAGCGACAACATGAAGTCGGCGTTTTCTTCACCTGGAACACCGAAGATATAGTCGATTCCCTCTGTTTCCAGGCATTGTACAAACAGGTCAGATGCTTTCATCAGAGTTCCTTTTGGTTGTTCTTGTCTGGATCAAATGACAATGGTTCATTACATGATAGTCCTGTAGTAGTTGCAAGCCAATAGGCAAAAGACGCCACTCAGATTGCTGTTATGTTAGAATTTCCCCACCAAATAACGCGGCATCGAGATTGCTATGAATACACGATTAATTACCCTGTCCCTGATCATATTCACTATTGCGATGTTCAGGCTACTGCCACATCCCCCAAACGTATCGCCGCTGGCTGCGATGGCTTTATTTGGCGGGGCCTATTTTTCTGACAAGCGCGTCGCCTTTCTCGTTCCCTTTCTCGCGCTGTTGCTCAGTGATTTCGTCCTCGGCCTGCATGACACCATGGTCTATGTTTACACCGGCTTTGCGTTGACTGTCGTCATCGGTTTCTGGATAAGAAAAAACATGAACATTGGGCGCATCGCTCTCGCTGTTTTCGGTTCTTCCGTGCTGTTTTTTATCATCAGCAACTTTGGTGCCTGGTTCACTTCCGGCCTGTATCCGATGACCATCGACGGTTTGCTGCAGGCCTATGTCGCAGCGATACCGTTCTTCCAGAACAGTCTGCTGGGTAATATCGTATTTACTGCATTGCTGTTTGGCGGCTTTGCAGCCTTGCAGCGTAATGTTTCAGTGCTGGCTGAGAATACCTGAGCCTAAGCCCCGTTAATATGTAGTGATTTGCAGTTAATATTTTCTGCAAATGAACGTAAATTTCACTCAGTAATAGTTGGCCGCAAACAACGCAAAAGTCGCGAATGTAGCAAACATTTGATTTTAATACTGAATATTCATTTGCGTTGTTCGCGTGTTTTGCGGCTAATATGAAGATTTGTTTCGACCCATATACGATCCTTTGTCTGTTTACATGCGATCAGGGTTTCATGCCAATACCTTTGTTCAAGAGCTGCAATGCAAATATGAACAGTCCGATGATAAACAGCATGATAATGATAAACGCTGTTGTCAGTTCAATATCTGTCACGCCCAATAGTCCGTAACGAAACGCGTTGATCATGTAGAGGATCGGATTCACCAGGGAAACGTTTTGCCAGAATTCCGGCAGCATGTTAATGGAATAAAATATTCCGCCAAGATAGGTGAGTGGTGTCAGGATAAACGTAGGGATGATGCTGATGTCGTCAAATGACTTTGCATATACGGCATTGATGAAGCCGGCCAGCGCAAACAGTATTGATGTAAGGACGAATACCGCGATGGTCACGGCGTAACTGTGGATCTCTATGTGGGTAAAGAACATGGAAACGAGCGTTACTGCAATTCCAACGACGATGCCGCGCAACATTCCGCCTGTAACAAAGCCTGCCACCATGATGTAGTTCGGTAATGGCGAAATCATCATTTCTTCCACACTGCGATGGAACTTGGAACTGAAAAAGGAGGAAACACAGTTCGCGTAGGAATTAGTGATAACAGACATAAGAATCAGACCTGGCACGATGTAGTCAATGTATGAGAAGCCGTCGATGTCTCCGATCTGGGACCCGATCAGTTCTCCAAAAATAATGAAATACAGCGCTATGGTAATTGCCGGTGGTACTACGGTCTGAAGCCAGATGCGGATGAATCTGAGGAATTCCTTGATAGTGATGGTTTTGAATGCGTGGTATTGAGCATTGAGTTTCATCTTGGATCTCTTGTGCTGTTGCTTCCGGTACCAGGGGCAGGAGGAAGATATATCATAAGTTTTTGCCATTGGTGTTGAGCATCGACATAAAAAGCTGTTCCAGGCGGTTGCTTTTATTGCGCATGCTGACGACCTTGATATTGCACTCGGAAAGTCTTGCAAAGAGACCGTTAAGGTCATGGCCCTTGTGCATGTCTACTTCAATCGTGCTTTTATCAATCAGTCGTACATAGTAGTCGCCACAGTCCGGCAGTTGATTGGTTTCCTGGTCGAGATAAAGCACGAAGGTTTCCAGGTTCAAGCGGTCCAGTAATGAACGCATATCTGTCTGTTCGATGGTGACGCCTTTATCGATGATTGCGATGTTATTGCACAGGCTTTCTGCTTCTTCAAGGTAGTGTGTGGTCAAAATGATGGTGGTGCCAGCGGCGTTAAGCTCACGCATAAAATTCCACATCGAGTACCTGATTTCAATATCGACACCCGCGGTAGGCTCGTCAAGGATGAGCAGCCTGGGTTCATGCACCAGTGCTCGAGCGATCATCAGTCGGCGTTTCATGCCACCGGATAATTCCTTGGCCATGTCGTAGCGACGGTCCCAGAGCTCCAGCTTCTTCAAATATATTTCCGCCCTCTGACGGGCAATTTTTCTCGGGATGCCGTAGTAGCCCGCCTGGTTCAGCAGGATTTCGCCAACTGGCTCAAATATGTTGAAGTTGAACTCCTGCGGGACCAGGCCGATATGCATTCTTGCATCTGCCGGGTTCTGATCGAGATCAACGCCATAAACCCTTACCTGGCCTGAAGTCTTGTTAATCAATGAGCAGATAATTCCGATAATGGTTGATTTGCCAGCGCCGTTTGGGCCCAGCAGTGCATAGAAGTCTCCGTGTTTGACTTCGAGACTGACACCGGACAGTGCCTGGAAACCATTACGATAGGTTTTGTGCAGATTGTTAACTTCGAGTGCCTTCAACAGATTTTCCCGGCTATATCCCAGAATAGTTATATTTCATCAAGTGATTGTTATCATTGATGTTATTGAGCGACCTGTGAATTATCATCAAGCTGCCGGCAATTGCAGGGTTTACATTAGTCATACGACCGTCTAGTATTTCAGGATTCATAGTTCCAGCGCTGTAATTTACCGTAAATATGAGGCCCCATGGGAACCAAAGGCGAGAATAACCGTACGCGAATCATCGAGGCAGCTGATGCGCTGTTCTACAAGCACGGTTACAACCAGACATCGTTCAGTGATATCGCTGATATCACCGGAATCCCTCGTGGCAACTTTTATTATTACTTCAAAACCAAGGACGATATTCTTGCCGCCGTTGTTGAGACGCGCGTCAAGCAATACCAGGAAGCACTGGCGAGTTGCGATAATGCCACCGATAATCCTGGGGAACGCCTGCATGCATTTATTGACATCATGGCCGGTAGCGAAGACTCCGTAGTCAATACGGGCTGCCCGATTGGCTCTTTATGTGTCGAGCTCGCTAAAGACACTGAAGCCTTACAGTCCAAATCACGCGAGGTTTTCGTGCTGCTTCGGGACTGGATGAGCAGGCAGTTTGAGGAAATCGGTCTGGTCGATGCCAACGATAAAGCAATGGACCTGCTGTCACGCATGCAGGGTATTGCGTTGATGGCCTGTGCTTTCAAGGATGGTGCATATCTTAACCGAAGCGTCGGTGACCTGAAGAGCTGGGTCAATAGTCTTGCCTTGAGCGAAAGCTAATCATCCTGAAGTGAAACCAGAGGCCTGCTATGGAAACGTCATTACAGCAAAATTATCTTGATGCTTTCATGGGCAGGTTTACCTCGCTGATGCGCTGGCATCACCTGGATGACTTTTGGGAAAAGCTCAAATTAAAGGTGGATAATAAATGGTACATCTATCACGTCGGTGATACCCCGCCCGAGTCTCCGGTTGACAGGAAAAAGCTGCTTGAATTTATCGACGAGATTGACAGCTTGCTGCGCGAGGAACACGAAGAAGATTATTGCGGTATTGTTTATACCGATGACAAGGACAACCCTTCCTACATAAAAATATTTGATCCAAACAACCTGGGCGTATCATGCGGATACAGCGAAAAACCGCCATTGCCCGGCTGGATCTTATCAAGAATCCCCCCGATAGAGCTTGAACAGGCCCTGTATCCACCAGCCAATCGCAGACGTTGGTGGCAGCGTATATTTGAATAAAGTTTGAGCCTGCATGCACGGCGATACTTGTGTTAATTAACATGCCGTTGCAATGCATGCATCCACGTTGCAGTGCTTGTTTGTAATAGTCAGGGTTTAAGCTGACAATGAGTGTCATATTAAATCAAACGCCGACTATGATTTTTTATCAGTACAGCTGGGTTTGGCCAGATCGAAAAGGCTATAGAAATTTACTCTCGCAGAGGCGCAGAGGGCGCAAAGAAAGATGAATAGAAGATATTTTCTTTGCTAAAAACACATCACACCTCTGCGTTCTCCGCGCCTCTGCGAGAAAAAAAGCATATTAAATCTTCAATACATGCATGTTTTCCACTTTTACGAAAATCGACAGCAACCGTAAGATCAAATACAGACCATCACATTTCATGGAAAAAAAATACATAACATCTTTGCGTCTTTGCGAGAAATAATGGTCTCAGGCATCTATGTTGGGCCGGTGTCGGCATTAGAAATCTAGCAGTAAAATGTCAGATCAAGTGTGAACTACTACATCTTATTGTTTGTTAAACCACTCTGCGGCGTCGCGAACCGACTGCTGATCAAACTTGAAGCGCAGTTTAATGTATGGGCCTTGCGCAGTGTAACCGGCCATATTGAAATCCTCATCTTCATACCCGGCCCAGTTGTAACCGGCGCTCAACCAGATATTGGTGGCCGGGCTAAATCCAGCTGACAAGCCGTAGGAATAATCGTACAGGTCGCTGTTCCAGCTGTGCAGTGTGCTTGCGCGTGCACCGAGGTCCCAGCGTTTGCTGATGTCCTTGCGATACTCTAAACCGAGCGAGTCGGTGTACCCGGAGTACTCGGCGCTGTCGATCGTATCGCGCGTATATTTGGCGCCGTAGAACGTGCTGAGCTGCGTGCCCTTGCGGCGATAGTTGACCAGCAGATTGTTCACCAGCTTCCAGTTATCGAAGTTACTGACGCCGCCGGTTTCGGTATCGATCGCGAAGTCCGTACGGTTGAGGAAAGTCCAGCGGCGGGCAAATGGTCGATGTACCAGGCCGAGGCGCAGGTCAGCCTGGGTGCCTTCGATGCCGGTAGTGGTCTCGGTATCAAACCACTGCAAACGTGCAGACAGGCCCAGGCCCTTGCGCGGTTCGCCCACGGCGCCGGAATAGAGGCCCCACCGGTTTTCCGAGTCGGCATCACGGCGTTCGATACGTGATGTCCACGACCAGCTTTCATGCTGGTAGGTGGCGCCGAGCGAGACGGCAATGAAATCTTCAGTGTTACCCTGCGCAGGCGGCAGTGTTGAGCCGAACTGATAAGCGCCGGGTTCCTTGATGGTAGTGCTGCTGTCGAAGCCTGCGTCCACACTCCAAACCCTGCTGACCTGCCAGGTCTGCTTAAGGCCGGCATTGGCAAACAGGCGCGGTCCGAATTCACTGCTGCGCTGTTCCATCGATGTGTTCAGCGTAGCGCCTGTCCATGGCCGTGCATTCATACCAATGCGTGTGCCGCGGGTATCTTCGAAATCGCCAAAGGTGAATTCCTGCTCGATAAACAAGGTGGTGGAAGCATTGAGCAGGTAGTCGGCTCCCAGGATGGTGCGAGTCGGGTAGTTGGAATTAGCGTTGTTCGACAAGGACTGATTGTGATCGATGCGCAGGTTCAGGCGGTTCTCGAAGAAGGTCTTGTGCGCACCAAAGGTAAGCTGGTCAGACTTGTTGGCCGTGCCGTTGCTGAAACTGTCCTTCGCCATGAGCAAACCGGCGTTGGCGCCATAGTGAGTTGCATCATAAACAACACCTGCTTCGATTACATCACGGTCCGCTTTTGTCTGCAGATCAGTTTGACGGAAGAGCTGTGTGACAAAGTCAACCTTGTCAGTCATGTGATAAGTACCGTCAACTCCGTAGATGCTGGTGCCGGTGCCAATCACACTTTGCTGGCCGAGGCCAAAGCCTGCTTCCTGTTCACGGTAATAGAGCGTGCCGTCCATGTTGCTGGAGGTGTGTCGTAGTTCAGCCAGGTAGGCATCTTTACTTTCAGCGTTATTCGCCTGGCTGGTAGCATATTCCAGTTTCAGTTGTGTGCTGTCGGTAAAGTCGACGGTGGCATCAATACCCTTCAATGTGTCATCACCGGTATCCTGGCCCTGGTTGATATAGGTGGCACCGACTTCAAGCTTGTCATCAATCAACTTGACGGCACCGCGACCACCATAGGTCAGTTCTTCTGCATCATCAGCCCGTGTTTCATAATCAACAACGATATAGACAAGGTTGAGGTTAGCATCTTTGCTCGGTACCGCCTGTTTGAAGTACAGGGTGCCAGCATAGTAGTCGATACTGTAATCAATATGACGTGTCATCGGTTGCGATGATAGTACGATCTGAGGACGGAAACGGTCACGGATTTCTATTCTGACCTTTTCTGAATTTAATAACAGGTCAGGGTAACGCAAGCGGTACAGGCCCGAGGTGCCATCGCCACGGATATCATCTCTAACGAAATTCTGGTCGGTTTCACTGGCAAACACATTCAGGCTGAAATTCTCATTGCGTAGTTCAGACTTGAAGCCAGTTAAGCTACGATCGTATCGTGCCAGTTCTGTAACATTCAAGCCTGTTTTGTAATCACCGAACAATGCATAGAACTGCCTGCGCTCGAGTCGTACATAGAGTTTCTCGCGGCTGGCGGCATCATAGCCCTGCACGGTGTTGTCACCGTATACCGGGAAGTAGGTATCGGGATCGATTTGCTGGAACAGGGCGTTGCGTTCTTCCTCGCTCTTGTCGGTGTCGTAGGCCATGGTGAGTAGCCATTCGCCCTTGATGCTGCCCTTGGCAAAGAACGACACTTTGCCATCAGAGTAGGTATCTTCTTCAAGACCTGCAGCTGACAGCGATTGCATGTTACCGTCAACAGTATTATGAGCAACGGTGCCTTCCGCCAGACCTACCAGGATCCAGTCGCGTTGTGCGGCGTGTATCCATGGGCGGAGCTTTTCTTCACGATGCTGCAGCGGAATCACCAGCGTTGCTTCACCGGTTCTCGTGGTTGGCTTCAGTTCGATCAATGCTATACCGTCCTTGCCGACACGGTAGCGCGGGTTGCCGCTATCCAGTCCGGCCAGTGGTCGTCGTTGCAACTCATCAATTCGCTGTTGCGCAATATACGGCGCTTCAACGATGAACTCACCAATCAGGCCTTCGCGTATAGGTCGATTGTCCTTATCAAACAGGCGCACCGCGATGACCGGTGTCTGCCTGCCATCAGCGAGCAGGCGTGACTGCTCTTCAACCAGTTCAGCTCTTACCGGCAGGGAGGAGATGCGCACATCACGCTGGAAGCGCTCGATCAGATCACCATTGGCATCATGGACTTCTATTACAAGGACATTGTTGCCTTTATCGATGTCGACACCGGCCCATTGACTGACGGCTACCGTGCTGGCCGCGTTCTTCACCCGGGTATTGAAGTTCAATGCGCTGACGGCTTTATCATTCAACAGCAATGTGACCTTGTGGGCAGGGTCGTGTTGTACCGCGATCTTGATGCTCGCGATTGGCGGGTTATAGTTTTCCTGTGGCCATAACAATTTCGTTCCGGGCCTGGCAGCTTCGACCCAGGTCTCGTCATAAGCTGGCATGTCGAGCAGCCTGATATCTTCGGTGGATGTTTTTCTGTCCAATGGCGGCTGGTTTTGCCATTCACCTTCGACTTCAATCTCGATACTGCTGTTCGATATGACGTCGCTCAATTGAGAAGCATCGATCATGGTTTCAGTCACGATGTGTAATTCAACGCGGCGGTTTCTAGCGCGGCCGGCATCGGTCAAGTTGGTCGCACGTGGCATGGTTGCGCCCAGGCCGTTAATCGTGAGCGTGGAGTCGGGCAGGTCGAGTAGCGAGGTCAGGTATTCACCGACACTCTTGGCGCGCGCGACTGACAGTATAAAGTTATCAGCGAACTGCCGCAGTGAACGCTTGCTGATGCGTACGTTATCGGTATGGCCGGTTGCTTCTATGCGCAATACCTTGTGGCCACGCAGCTGACCGGCGATGGCCTGCAGCGTTACCTTGTCTTGTTCGCTTAGCTCGGCGCTGGCAGATTCAAAATGCGTGCTGACATCACCGCGGCGGCTTTGTTCATGGCGCAAGCGTTTCATCACGGTATCGACCACCGGTGTGCGCTGGTTAATCTTGCTCGGGCTGTTAAACATCAGGAACGCTTTGCTCGGCAGCACCGTGGTCTGGCCGTTGATGTCAACTTCGGCAAGGAAGTTAAGCTGCCTGGCCCAGCTGCCCGGTACCTTGCCAAGCTCGTAAATCAAAACCGTGCCGCGCACCTCGGGATCATCGATGACCCTGTTGTCGAGCACGCTGCTGCCTGCCAGGTAACGGGTGGTTTCAGGTATGTTGATCATCAGGCGCATGTTTTCCAGCGGCACATCACCGCCACTCATTTCCAGGTGATGTGTTGCAACATGGTCATCTACGCTGCTGTTGATTGAGAGTGCGACTTCTGCCGTTGGCGGCGGTAGTGCTTTTACATGGAAATCGGCGCGCCACAGGGTGCCGGCCTGCAAGTCTATAAAGCGCGAGAAGCCGCGTCCGGCAAAGCGGGAATGTTCATCACAGATAACCGGTTCATATTGTGACGCCAGTGTATCAAGATCCATCTGCACGACATGACTGCCCGGCTTGACGCCTTCGATGTGGTACATGCCCTGTTCATCGGTGACGACATAGGTACCGTTTTCAAGGTAAATCCGCACACCGGCCAGGCCCCGGGCATTTTCACTGTCAGGTGGTTCACATGCATCAGCGATTACGCGTCCCATTAAAATGTTACGGTTGCGTACGAAGTCCTGCTTGATGCGTACACTTACCGTGCCCTGGTTGGAGATCAATGCGCCGCCGTTGGCGTTGGCTATGGCGCGGTTGATAGCATCACCAGTTTGGGTACCGATCGCGACTTCAACCACGTAGCGCACTTCATTCGCTGCACCGTCGGCGATGTCATTTACATTAAACGTCAGCGTGCGTCCATCCGGGCTGATGGCGGGATCTGCAACAGGGTTGCCATCGAGCGTGGTGGAGCCACTTTGATAACGCATACCCACAGGCAGGGTATCGATGATTTGTGCGCCCGTTGCAATGACACCCGAACTGTTGTTCAGCTTGAGTCGGTATTGCAGGAAATCACCGACAGCAACGACGCGTTTGTTGACTTCTTTCACCAGGAAGAAGCCGGTAGAGGCAGGATCCAGCGGGATATCAATCTGCATCGCCGGTCCAAGCACAACATCAAAAGGCTGAGCGCGTGATCCCTGTTCATCGATAACATAGGGTGCACCCGGCAAGGTCTGTAATACCATTGTTGGTACAACGCTGGGGGCGTTATAGCCGGCAGATGGTGTGACCTCGAGGCGATAGCTTCCCACTGCAACAAACGGGAAACGGTATTCACCCGTTCCGAAGTTATAGACGGTGCCGCCACTGTCCGTGGCGCTGCCACCACTGCTAATGGTGGATGGGAACGTACTGATGCCATCTTCACCGTACACCGTTGCCGGCAGGTTGGTGACACTATCGATCAGTGTGATCAGTGCACCATTAACGGCTTGACCGGTGGTGCTGTCGAACACCAGGCCGAACGGGTCAACCAGTGCGGTACTGGCTGAGCTGTCAGTACCATCGACAGGATCAATATAGCTTGCTGTAATATTATCGCCTTCCTGCAAACCAAGCTGGCCATTTGCAGGTGTTGCGGCGGAAGGGTTGCTCGAACCTATGTACGACTGGATGTAGCCGCTGAACACTCCGGTATTGGCACCCGTTTCTGTCAGGCGCAATACTTCGGTATCTCCAGTCGCACTCACGTTGAGTGTGATCACTGCTGTTTCAGCGACGGTGGCATCCTGGTTCTGGTCCAGGTCAGTCAAACGAACAAACACCGGATCACCCTGGTGATATACCGTGACCGGTAGCAGGGGTACTGGATTGCTGAGATCGATCGGCGTTGCACTTCCCGCCGGTGTTGGCGGTGGCATCGGTACAAACGGTCCTGCAGTTGTACCGCTGGTGCTGTAGTCCGTGATCGCAACAGGCACCGACTGGGCGGTCCCGGAACCGGGCGCGTATTGCAGGAACTCGAGCGTGGAAGGTGTCCTCACGGTTACTGTTACCGTGGTGACCGTGTTGGAGGTGCTGGTCGCACCGCCATTGAAAGTTGCCATGGCCGTGTTATCGATGATCGTACCCGCAGGAACTGCGTGGCCGAGCACCGGCAACATCAACAGGCTGAACAACAACAGCCAGAAACCGATCTGCCCATAGCTGCGCTTATGGCGCACAGCCATGGGCAGACCGGCTTGCCGGTCGCGTTTAACGTTCAAGCTGTCTGCGTGCACGTGCAACTTACCCGTCAGTTGTTCCATTGCTGCAGACGCGACGATGCCGCCGGCCAAAAGGCCAGCGGCATGCCGCCATGCAGTACTGAATACGCGGAACAACAACGAGTTCACCAATGGCGAACGTTATTGAATACCAACGGTGATCTGCACATCGAAGAACCCGCCGGATCCAGCCATGCTGCCGGTCGGTGCCTGACGCACACAGGTCACTGTTGAGTCGTAGCCGTCCGCATCCGCAGTCGGTGGAGTGCCGACAAAGCTTGCGTTATCGCAGGCGGTGGCGCCGGCAACGAATGAGTACTCGAACGGCGCTGCTGTTAACGCACTACTGGTTGTGCCATCTGCAAATGACGGAGCCGTACAGCTGGCCACGGTTGAGACACACAACTGGCTATTCGCCGGTATCGGGTCAGTTACCGAGACGGTGTCGGCATCAACAGTTGCAGCACCCGAGTTCGTTACCCGTATCTGGTATACGACGTTGGCACCCGGAATGGCATAGCCAGCACCGAACTCATCCGTGGTCGAGACAATCGTCTTGGCCGCGGCGAGTGCCGCACTTTGCACGGTATAGGTTGCAGCGGCAGAGTCTTGTCCATCGCGGTTGGCATCACTGGTCGTACCTGCGTCATCGGCGTAGACAATATCGATACCTGCGGTGGGTGCACCAGCCGGCGTAATGGCGGCACCACCAGCGGCTCGCGTTTGAGCCACCAGGCGAACATCATCCTGGTTGCCATCGACTGCAGCTGCGGGTGTGTCTGCAACGATAAACACGGTTGCTGAATCGACACCGGTGGGATCGAGGTCGAAGGCATTGGAGCCCGCCGTGTACAGCGTATCAAGACCAGGGCCTGCACCATCCCAGGTGCCGTTGCCATTGGAATCCAGCCAGATTTCAACGGACCCCATCGGGATGTTTGCCGTCGGAATATTCGTGCTGAGGTGGTAACCCTGGGTCGTGTTACCGGTGTTGGTTACGGTGTAGGTCAATACCTGGTTGGCTTGCGCCGGATTGACAGTCTCGTCGTTACCGACATTGGTATTGGTTACCGTCAAGTCGACGCGGTTGTCTACCGTGATATCGGGTGCAGATCCTGAAGCGCTTCGTGGATCAGTGCCGACCTGGTAATCAACCGTGGCGGTATTGCTTATGGTTGTGCCGGAAGTGGTGCCGACCGCGAGCGCGGTTTGCGTGCCTCCGGTAAATATTGCCAATGCCATTAGCAGGCGCTGGACTTTGCGTATGTTTAAGTACTGCATGGTACTTCTCCTAACGTTATTACTAAAAAAAATAATTTGCGGCTTTGCCGCGGATAAAACCCTTGCGGGCAGCTGGGACCAGCGCGTGCCGGTGGTCCCGGTCCTGCGCGTGATGGCGGACCCGCGCGAATGCGTGCCCGGATTTGTGTTGTGAGAGGAAGTGAAATAATCATTCGGATCGATTCCTTACTTCACCCGTGCGCGATACCAGACATCGGCTTGCTGGCCGGGGTCGAGGTTGAACTGGAAGGTCCAGCGCACGTGGCTATAGTCTTCTGCTGTCGCGGGACGGGGTTTGCCGTCGGCGCCTGTGACCATCAATTTCCGTGCATTGTCATAGGTCTTGCCGCCGTCTGCCGAGAAAGTAATCACGGCGTCAGGGCCAAAGGCGCTGCCGTCGACATAGACGGTCTGCTCCGGCACCGGGTTGGTTACCACGATGTTGTCAGCCACCTCGGTACCGGTGTTTCTTGCAGTGATGGTGTAAATCACTTCAGTTCCCGGGACCACGCTGGTTGCTGCGGTTCGCTTTACGGTTTTCTCGCCCAGTTCGTTGGTCTCGCTGACTTCGATCTCGGCGACTGCCGTGACTTCAATCTGGGCAAAGAGCTGACTGCTGAAGATCGCGAGGATCAGGCCGGTGCTAAGGTTGGTAAGTAGTTTCATGATTTCTCCTGTGCGTTTAATTGATGATGGTTTCAAAAGTTATGGTTTGAGCGGGCGATCCCTGGTTGAGATTGCCCAGGTTCACGCTGACGGTATTCGGGGTAGTGCCCGAGACATCGCCGGCATCGGCATCAACCGCATCGGTTAATGGCGCCGCATTCAGCGTTAATGTGCCGGTGGTGTAAGTGGTATTCGCCGGCAGCGGATCAGTAATCACTACGTTGCTGGCGTTACCGGGGCCGCTGACCGTTACCACGATGCTGTAAGTCATGGTGGCGCCGGTGACCGGCTGGTTGCCGCCTTGTGGGTTTGTAATCACAACGGACTTCAACAGCGACACGGTTGTGTTGCTGACTTCGTATGTGCCGATGGCATTGCCTGTGCCGCCGGAGGTGCCGACGACCGCAGTGGTGTTATTGTCACCGGCATTGGCGAACGGCGTGCCGGGCGGTCCGTTGCCGGTGTTGGAAGTGGCAATCAACTGGCTGTTGCCAAGGTCACCGGCAATCCTTCCGTTTGGAATATTGTTGCGCACAAAAACTGCCTGCGAGGCATCGGCGCCGAGCGCAGGATCGTTCACGCCGGCGTTGTATAGCGTATCGACGCCCGGGTTAAAGATGCCATTGCCGTTGGCATCCAGGTAGATGTCTGCAAGTACCGGGTCGAACTGGTCACCACCGAGGCTGTTCTGTACGTTCAGGGTGTAACTGTCATTGCCGTTACCGGTGTTGGTCAGCAGGTACGTCAGTACCTGGTTGGTATCTGGAGAGCCAACAACAACATTGGCGGCATCCTGCCAGCTGACATTGACATCGAGTTTCTCATCGACACGAAACGTAACGGTGTTGCTGTTGGTGGTGGAACTGCTGCCAGCGATTGCGTAATCGACACTGGCGGTATTGCTGATGTCGATGCCGGCACTGGTGCCGACCGCGAGTACCGGTTTATGCAGCAGCAATGCAAGCAGCAGCGCAAGCGCAATTCGCCCAGGGCAAGTCGTGATGCTTATGATGGTTTTTTTCATTGCACCCTCACCTGGAATCGCAAAGTGAAGGTCGGGTGATCGGTACCATTCGAGGCACGCATCACACCTTTCGGATTGACGCGAATGTTGGTGACATTGGTGTCATAGCCATCTGCATCCGGTACCGGTGTATAGATCCAGCTGCCGGCGTTATCGTTAGAGAACTCGATGTCGTCGGTGCTGCTGCCGAGACTGGTGAAGGTGTAGCTGAGGCCGCTGTTAACCGGCGCAGTCCCATCGATCAGCAGAACAGGTCCGGAGCCGGCACCGCCAAGATCATTGACAAACAGCTCGGTATTGGCCGGAACCGGATCCAGCACAAACACGGTGTCGTTATCCGGTGAACCCAGCCCGGTGTTGGTCGATTGCACGCTGTATAAAATCGTCGCGCCGGGAATGTTGTACGGGTTGGTTGTGCCGTTGACCGGGTCCGATATGGTGATCGCCGACTTGATAACCGTTAGCACGGGTTCGACCACCGTCAGGTTAACGCTGCTGCTGTTATTGCTTGGGTCGGGATCGATACGGTTGCTGTTGGTGATCGTGGCGGTATTGGTGATGGTGCTTCCCGCAGTGCCTGGATCAACATTGAGCGTGATATTCAGAATCGCAACACCGCCGTTATTCAGGGGGGGTAGTGTCCAGAGACCGGTTAGCGGGTTATAACTGCCGCCACTGTCGTCCGATACATAGCTCAAGCCGCCGGGTAATACGTCGGTTACCACGATTGAATTCGCGTTTTTCGGGCCGTTGTTGGTCAGGGTCAGGGTGTAGACGATGGTGTCGCCTTCCTGCGGCAAGGCGTTATCAACGGTTTTAACGATCGCCAGGTCGGCTAACTGTGCTGCCTGAACCGCTACCTGGACAAAGTTGCTGTTCCAGCCACCGCCACCGCCATTGGGTTGTACCCTGAAGTAAACAGGCTTGAGCAGTTCGCTGACCGCGGCAGGGACCGTGATCTCGGCAGTAAAGGCAAACGTGCTTCCCGGTGTCAGGGTAGGGGTATCGGTGATGATGCTTCCACCGCTGTTCCTGAACACCACGGGCCAGTCGACAGGCAGTGAATCAAACGGCGAGGTATTGTTTTCAAAGGCATCGAGCTGAAAGCTCTTGTTGGCAGTGCCTTCATTGCTGACGTAGAGATTGAACACGGCGACATTACCGGGTTCGACAAACACGGTGCTGGACACGATGCTGTCAGGATCGGCATCGATACCCGGTGCGCCAAATCCTGTAGTCGTAGTGCTGCTGGCGAGGTCAACGATGTTGGTGTTGAGGCCGCTGTCGATCTGCACGGCGTCCTGTTTTACATCGCTTGCAGCTGCGACGCTGGCGCCATCCGCGTGGAAGAATACCGGATAAACACCATCCGTTGCCGCCGCCGCGCTGGTGACTTCAGCACTGAACTGGTAGCTCGCTCCCGCCGCAATAACCGGCGTCGAAGTGATGATCGTGCCGCTGCTGTCCCTGAACACCACGCTCCAGCCGGTCAATGGCGAGCCGGCGTCTTCGCTATAGCTCAGGTTGAAACCCTGGTTGATGGCGGATTCGTTGTTGAGGTAGAGGTCAAACGAAACCATCCAGCCTGCAAGTGATGCCAGTGTCGTGGTGACACCGGAGGACGGGTCAGCATCGACGGCGTAGTCATTCAGACCAGTTGCAGTTGCACTATTGGCGATATCAACCCCGCGAGTAACCGCGATCGCATCCTGCTTGATGTCAGTGTTTATGCCACCAACGTGAAAAAACAGCGCATGGCTGCCATAGCTTACAGCCGCGGTGGTGGAGACTTCGGCAAGATACTGGAAGGTATCACCTGGATTCAGGCTGGGCGTGCTGGTGATGATGGTGCCGCCGGTATCCTTGAACACAACCGAAATGCCGGCAGGCAAAGCAGTGCCGGCACCATCCGCGTCCACCGTCAGGCTGTAGCTCTGCGGCAGGCCGCCTTCGTTGCGCACGAACAAATCAAAGCTGGTGCTCTCGGTGCGGATCACCGGCTTGAGTGTTGTCGCCGACGTTGCCGGATCGGCATTGACAGCAGCGGTGCCCATGCCGGCGGCATCGATCGTATTGGCAAGATCAACGGCTTCTGCTGCGAGCGCAGAGCCGCACGAGTTGTTGTGGATTTGTAGCAGGGGTGAGGGCAGGGAGGATGAGTCCACTACGTTGCCCTGGTTGTCGCTGGCAATAACTTTCAGCAGATACTGTCCGACCGGCAGGCCGCTGCTGTCCCAGCTCAGGGTCCAGGGTGCAAGATTATTCGTGGGTGTACCATCACCCGCTTTGTACCAGCCACTGCCGCTGTCGTTGGCGGCACCGTCAGCGTTGGCATCGTAGTAATAATAAAACTCGGCACTCGCGGTGCTCACCACCTGGCCGCCAATGACGGTGTTGGAATCCAGTATCGCCGTTGTCAGCGTAGCCGGGCCGCAACCGCTGGCACTGAACGACTGGATAATCGGGTCCTCGTAGGTATTGCCATTCGGATCGACAAAATCGCCGAATGGAATCGGGCTGGTTGCAATCGCCGTGAACACGCCGTCATAGGCCAGGTCCTTTTGCACCGGGTCGGTGTTGGAGTTGCTGGTGGAGAAACCCATGGCGAAGGGCGTGCTCGTGGTAAACGTCGGCCCGCCACGGGCTGCGGCATCGAGGGAAGACAGCGGTACCTGGAAGTCGAGGTAGGTAACCGAGCCGTTGACATCGATCACGCGGGAGCGGGAGAAGTCGTAATCCGGTCCGCCCGGCGAACCATCGTTGTCCCAGCTGCTGGCATTGCTGCCGGGCTCGCCATCGATGGACTGGGATCCGCTATCTGTCGGGTTGTCGGCGGAATCCTGACGCCAGACGGTATCGCTGGCGCCGGTTACGATAAAGGCCTGGGTTGGTGAATCGTTGTAGATAACGACGATATCATCGGGTGTTGATTGATTACCGCCAGTGCCGTCGATGTGCACGACGAATTCCTTGAAGCCGTCACCATCGGTATCGAGCAGGATGTTCCAGGTGGCCGAGGTGAATGGTTTGCTGTTGCCTGTCGCCTGCAGCGGAGAGCTGTACAGTTGCATCCTGAAATACAGGTTGGTTCCATTGCTGTACCAGGAAACGGCCGGGCCATAATCTGCAACGATATCAACCGTACCGCTCGGGTTTGTGCCGCCGGTGGAAGCATCGCCACCGCTGCCGCCTTCGACATCGGATACATTGGTGCCGTTGCTGGTGTAGGGGATCCATTGCGAATCCAAGGGCCAGCTGCCTGGATAACCGACCGGGTCTAAATAGTCGGTTGCCGCAGCATAGGCAGGAGGAATTAAAACAGGAGCACTGCAAATCAGCATGCAAAGCAACACGCCGCTCAACAGCGCCATGGCTTTAGAGCTAAATATTTCTTGTTTCAACTTCAGTTTCATCGCCATGCGTACCAGCTTTGCCCGTGCCAACACCAGGCCAAGCATTAACCACAGCTATGTTTAGACCGCCTTCAGTGAACAGCGCTTGCAATCGCTGCGATGAGTGACAATCTGCTATGTTTACTGGCAGACCCGGTGTGATTTAAGAATTTAGAAAAAAACATCGACACTTTTTATGATTATGTTATTGCAAGTGCCTGTTTTACTTATATATAGCAGTAAATATGCCAGCACACATCGTGACCGGGCCTGTCCATATTCGGGAACTGAAATCGAGTTAAAAAATCAGACAAAAAGCGTGTTTATTGCCGATCAAGGTGGTTATTGAGACAAAGCGTTGCCGAGTGGCATGAAAATGAGTGTTTAAGTATTAAAAACAGAGTCTTATGAGACTTGGTCCAGGTTGTTGCAGCGACTTATACGCGCTCATCCAGGCCTTGAAAGGCATTAGATGGAAAATAATCCGACAACGCATAAATGAGCGGCATGTTCACGGCATTAAATTCGCCCGACAAGCTGTGCCTGTTGGCTGATGAGAAGCTGTGTAGGTGAAGGCTAAAATTCAAAAACGGCATCTACTTTACGCCGTCACTGGCTTACCGGAGGGTTGGCTGCACAGATGGCAACTGTTGCCAGTTGGAAGATTGTGGCTTGAAAAGGATGGCAGTGTAATCGCGTGATCTGTCTGCGGACGCTAATCTGTTACGCCTGTATAGTTACTCGGCCCGCTGCTTTAACAATAATGTTTTGGCCTTCTGGTTCTGTAATAATGCTTCGAACTCATCCGCCGGCACAGGCCTGGAGTAGAGGTAGCCTTGTGCGTAGTCACAGCCTGCATCAATAAGCATTTGCTTTTGCTGTTTTGTTTCCACACCTTCTGCGATCACTTTTAACCCCAGTTTGTGCGCCATCACAATAATGGCCTCGGACAATGCGAAGTTGTTTTCTTCGATTTCCAGGTTGTGTACGAATGACTTGTCGATTTTTAAATAGTCGATGTCAAATTTTTTCAGATAGGCAAGTGAGGAATAACCGGTGCCAAAATCATCGATAGCAACCTGTATACCCGTGTCGCTTAACCACAGCAGCTTGTCAATAACATCAGCATCTGCATTCAGCAGTAGTCCCTCGGTAATTTCAACAATTATGTGCTCGCCGGAAAGTTGTAATTCGTTTAAATATTCCTGCCACTGATGTGTAAATAGCTTGCTATCTATTTTGAATTGAACAGGTGAGATGTTTACTGTGACCTGGAAATTATCATGGAACATGTTGCTCAGGTAGTCGGCATAGGCTGCTGCTTGTTTAAATGCCCAGTTTCCAATCTTGTGTATCAATCCTGAAGTCTCGGCCAGGGGCACGAATTCCAGAGGGTTTACCATGCCTCGAACAGGATGATGCCAGCGTATCAGTGCCTCGGCTTTACTGATCAGGCCGGTATCCAGCTCGATGATAGGTTGATAATGGATTTCGAATTGATCGCTATGTGAAGCACTGCGCAAATCATTGGTGAGCCGCAGCCTGTTTTGGGCGGCATCCTGTAAAGACTGTGTGAAATAACTGTAGCAATTGCGTCCCTTTTGCTTTGCTGCATACATTGCCTGGTCGGCATTCTTGATCAGGGTGTCGATATCCGACGCATCGGTCGGGTAGAGGGTGATGCCGATACTGCCCGAGGCATGGATGACTTCATCACCGAGGTGGTATTCCTCTGTCAGCCTGGCAATGATCTTTTCTGCAATCTCATCGACCTTGTTCCTGTCATGCAACTCCGACAGGATGATCATAAATTCATCGCCACCCAGGCGTGCGACAGTATCGGACTCACGTACACAGGATGTAATACGATGCCCGGCCTGCTGTAGTAACTGGTCACCAACATCGTGTCCCAGCGTGTCATTGACTTCCTTGAACTCATCCAGGTCAATCAGAAGTAATGCGAGCGGAAGTTTGGCGCGATTCGATTTGATCAGTTCCTGTGCAAGACGATCATGGAACATGTTGCGATTCGGCAGGCTGGTCAGTGTGTCGAAATTCGCCTGTTTCCAGATCAGTTCTTCGGACCGTTTTCTCTCTGTAATATCATCAACCATTGACGATACGCCAATGACTGTTCCGTTCTGGTCCAATAGTGGTGTGTTATACCATTCGCACAAAATGATGCGGCCATCTTTCGTTATATTTTCATTGGTGCTGCGATCGCCACCTTTTTTGGCCAGCAGGTCCTGCCAAACTGCGTCTACGACTTCGCGTGCAGACTCAGGGAGTATCATTTCTGTGACATGTCTACCCAGAACTTGTTCTTTAGTGAAGCCGAATATCTGTTCCGCAGCCTTGTTCCAGTAAACAAATTCGAAATCCGTATTCCACTCTATAACAGCAAGAGGCGTCTGTTCTCGATGCAGTAACAGGCGCTGATGTGAAATTCGAAGCACTTCTTCTGCAGACTTAAGCTCATTTTCTGTTGCAACTCTGAGGTCTATTTCCTGTGACAGACGCCGGTTCCAGAAAGCAAAAATACCCAGGAGAAAAATCGCAACTGCGGTTACCTGCAATACCAGCGTGTAATCTGTTTTTGCTGCGTATTTTTGTTTTATCCATGCGTCAAGTATGACTTGCTGCTGTCCAGGGGTGATCTTGTTAATCGCTTTATTCAGAATAGAAACGAGTTCAAGCTGGTGTTTTTGAACGCCCAGGGCCAGTTTGGTATTAAATTCAGTTTTGCCGACGATCCTGACGTTATTCAAGCCGAGCTCTGCAATGGTGTAGCTGCATAATGCTAATGTGCACAACAGTGCGTCTATTTCACCGGTAGATACGGCAATCAAGCCGCTCTGTATATCATCTACAGTAATAAAGTTGATCTGCGGATATTTTCTGCGAATCTTCGAAGCGTAGCCGTAGTCCTTGATTAGAGCGATATTACGGTCTTCTATTTTCGAGATATCCTCAACATAGTTCTCATCGTTATGCATCGCGATAACGATTGGATTAGATAAATAATTGCTGCTGAAAATAAGATGTGACTTCAGGTCGGAATCATCGGTTTCAGACAGGATATCAACTGATCCATTTTTCGCTTTTTCGGTAGATTCGGTCCATGTTTTGCTTGGGCTCATCAGGAACTTGATTCCCGTGAGTTCAGAAATTAGCTTGAGGTGTTCCGCAACGATGCCTATATAGCGGCCAGTCTTATCGAATGCTTCGTATGGCAGCCAGTTAGGGTCGCCGGTAAAGCTTACAGTGGGATTGTTCTGCAGCCATTCAAGTTCGCTTTCACTTAATTCCAGATCTGCAGAAGGCGCCGACATCAATGCTGAAGTCGGCAGAGACAGTAAAGCGACGATCGAAAATAGTTTGATGAATTTATATATTTGCATGCTGTACGTGAGTTAATAACAACATATTCTGTTGAAGAATATATGTAATAAACCCCGGCTTATCATCCTGAATGTATATATGAATGAAATATAGTCGAGTAATCAGTGAATTTCCGGAAAGGGGCGGCCAAATGGCGATTTTTAGGCGCTGTTGCGATTGAAGGAAATAGCATTTTCAACGCAGGTGCTACAGATGGATACGAGTAATCAGGACAGGCTATGAGATACGCTCGCGGGTAACTCGGGTGCCTGAATATTGAAGCCAGATGCGGTTGCATACTTGCGCCGATGTCGGCCGGCGCAAATTGTTAAATGATAGGTTTCAGAGCGCCTCACCAACTGCTTTTATCAGCGGAATTCCGGCGTTGTTGCGATGCCATTCGTGGTATGTCTTACGATAGGACTCAAAAGGCTCATGCAGCTGAGTTCGAGGATCGTTGCTAAGTGCATAGGCCATGCCTTCGATAAGCCAGGGCTCCCCATTCAGCAAAACGAGGCTTCCAAAGTTTTCAGACTGCCAGTAATGGATGAGCTCATGGGCCACATAGTATGCCTTCCATCCTCGCGGTGATATTGCGATACCAAACGTACCAAACGTGAAACCGGCTTTGCTCCCAAGACCGAATGTGTGTTGGCATCTATTTGTACTACAAAAGATTATTCTCGGATCGCCAACAGATAACCCATATTGCGTTTCAAGGCGTTGTTTTTCAGAGTCTAGAAGCGACATCGCGAAATCCCGCTTGTCGAAGTCGTCTATGCAAACCTTGTTTTCGCAGCTGACACCAAATAACTCCGGGAGTAGTACGCGAGCTGGTTTGTAAATGGCAAATACCGATGCAGGTATAGCGAGAAGTGCGGCAAGAGCCAGTATTACGTGTTTCATTTGCTACGACTCCCCCGTATTAAACGTCTGTGGAGTTGCAGGGAAGTATAGCTATTATCTGGCTAATAAGCGGCTTTGTTTTTTTATATAAGTATACTGTCACCGGAATAGTGCAGTATTATAAAAAAAATATCACCAACCACTATGCCGATGGTTGTGAATACGCCGTGAGTAAATCCGCTGGCAGCCGACCTGGCTGATACGACCAGAACACTGGCACTCGGAATAAAGGCCAGCACAATCATGGAGCCAAACAGTGCTGTAATGTTGCCAGGGGTCAAACTGCTTTCCATAGGATTAATGATTAAGTAAATTAGTGAGCAAAATACTTATTATCTAACAGATAAGCTGTGATATTCAGGATTTAATCTGATAGTCAGTGTCAGGTTAATTCAAACTCCGACTATGATTTTATGCCAGTACAGTCGAGATTGGCTATATGAAAAGGCTATAGATATTTACTCTCGCAGAGGTGCAGAGAGCGCTGAGGTGACATATTTTTTTGTAAAGGCAGTATCGTTTTATTCGAGTTCCTTTGCGTTCTCCGGGCCTCAGCGAGAAAATAGGATGTTAAACCTCCGGCATTGGCCGGTTTATCGATCAAGCGAAAACATGCAGCAACTGTAAGATTAAGTCGAAGCCAGTACATGTAAGCGGCCTGGTTTTGTGTATGAGTATACTGTCCCCGATATCCACAACCGAGTACTATTGAGCGAGTTGTTGTGTGATTTTTCTATTTCTGTTTGCGCAGATAAGCAGCATGGTCCTCACCGGAGGTGCTTGTAACAGAAACCAGTTCCCAGCCTTGCGCAGCAAGTTTATTAAGTATGTCTGTTTTTGTGGTATCCAGGTAGCCGCCGTGAGACTGTTTAATAACTTTAGCGCCTGCTGCCGGACCCGGCAGAAAAACAACCTGATAGTCCCAGTTGCCATTCGCCAGTGCATTATTTGAGAAGAACAAAACAGCTATAAATAAAATCTGTTTGAACATGATCACTTCTCCTGTGAATTCTTTATTAGATGTGCATTTTTACGTATAAGAATACCGCCCATCATTCAGGCTTGTATTCTATTCCTGCATCAACTGCATGATCTGTTTTTCAACCTCGGGGTGGTCGAATTCACGACCGCCAATGGCGCGATAGCGTATGTTGCCCTGCTTGTCGATAAGGAATGTTGTGGGAAGGCCGCTGACACGATAGCTGTTGGAAACCTTGCTGTCCTTGTCAAACAGGATGGTAAATGTTGGATCGACATCGAGTTGCCCGGTGTAGGCAAAGACATGGTCGCCGTCTTCCATCTGGTTAATGGCGATAACGGTAAAGTTATCACCATTGAACTTCTGGTAAAGCCTTTCCATTGAAGGCATCTCGCGCCTGCAGGGTGGGCACCATGTTGCCCAGAAGTTCATCAGCACAACTTTGCCGTGAAAATCCTTCAGGCTGTGGTTTTCTTCATCCATGTCTTCCAGCGTAAAGCCGGGTGCCGGTACCGGTTTGGGCAGCGGCGTCAGGTTGTAGCCCAGTTTTGGCTGGACATCCCAGGCAGCGAATGCGCTCAGGGCAAGCAGGCCTGAAAATATTGCCAGCAGTGGCAGGGAAAGAAATTTATTGTTCAGATAGTTGTTCAGGTGCACAACGCAGGCCCTCAAATGTATCGGTGTGTTCTATTCCGTTAATTGACCATTTATAAGTCAGAGAAAATTCGCTGTCGCGTGGCAGCTTTATCGTGGTAAAGCCCTGCTGCCAGTCGCCCTGGTAAAACGTGCCTTTGTCAGGCAGCAAGGTCCAGGAAAAAGTGACGCCGGCTTTACGCCATTGATCAAGCCATTGCGTTTTGGTTTTTACCGGATGATTGTTTCCGTGCTTGTCAGTGTAATGCCAGTTTGCCACATCGTAATCCAGTTGCTGCTGTGATGTATTTTTAATAATGGTGCCGAAAACACAATAGCCCGCGATTTCATCAACCTCGGCATCAGGAAAATCATGAGCCATGTAAATTGCGCGGACAAAGTCAGGCAGGAGCTGTATCAGCTCTATGCTGAAGCCTTCGCTTTCGGCCACCCATGAATACAGGCCGCTGTCTTCATTCTTTTGCGAGGTAATATTTGCGGCGCTGGTGATATTGCCGAACATGGCCAGGACAGCAGCGAATGCGGCTAAAGAAAAGGAATTGATGCGGCGCTTATTCATGGCGGTATACTGTAGCAGATGTCTGTTGTCAGGCATATTTGATTAAAGACTGTGACGTCATAGAAGCTATTTTGAAACGCCCAGCACGATGCCATAGCCCTGCAGTTCCTGCAGGGCTGACAATCCGCCCTGAATAACGACATCATGATTTGGATGCTTCATCTCGTGCGCTATCTGCTCCAGTGCGAGTTCACCGCTAATTTCAGGATTTTCCTGCAGCAGGTTAACCAGGCGGGCGGTGACTGGATTGATCTCAAGAAATTTCACTTCATCCATGCGGTTACGGTAGATAACCAGGTAAGTCGGTTGTTCGGGTGCTGCTTCAGGCAGGTAATCCGGGCCCATTTTATGTACCGGGTATTGATAGGCCAGTGGCCACGCTACGGGAGATAACACCGGGTGTCGCTTAAGCAGGTCGCCATTGGGGTTGACCATGTCGAGGTCAATGGTTTCCTCGGCCACCATTAGCGCGAGTTCAACCCATTCATAGTGGGCAAGTTCGAGCAGGCCCTGCGGGTCTTCGGGCTGAGGTTCGCGTTCACTTTGCAGGTAGTCGAGGAATTCCTGGGATATCTCGAGGAAGTAGGGTGAGCTGCTTTTGTGGTGAGCGAAGAAATCGCGCACCATTCTGTGCCAGTCATCGTTGCTGTAAATTGAGCGTAGCACCGGGAAACCATTGGCAATGAAGCCTTCGACGTTGTTGTACAGCAGGTCGCGGTAAATGCCAATTCGACGGTCTTCGATGCCATCAGGTGCAGGGTTGTGCTCCGGGTCACGAAGGTGGGCGGCGAACTCGTACTGGTATTTTTTAAAGTCGGGATCTGTCATAACTGTATTTTTGATGATTACGCCTGCAACGCTGTGCTTATGCAGGCCTGCGAGCCTAACAATAGACCGCTCATCCTGAGCCTGTCGAAGGAGTCACTGTTATCTGTTCATTGTTAAGTGTTGTTCTCTGTCCGTCCATTTGTTCTGATAGCTTACGATCTGATCGACCTCCTTCAACAAATCTGCAACCGGTGGAATGTTGAAGTCGCGTTCCAGTAGTGTCGGAAAAACGCCAAAGTGTTCATAGGCTTTATCGAGTAAATCCCAGACATTATCAATAATGTCTGCGCCGTGCGTATCGACAATCAGGTCTTCTGCTTCATTGAAGTGCCCTGCTATATGCGCGTATGCGATGCGTTCGGCAGGCAGGCCTTTCATAAACTCAACCGGGTCATAGCCGTGGTTTACAGAGTTAACATAGATGTTGTTGATGTCAATTAACAACTCGCAGTCAGCCTTGTTTAGCACGGCATTGATGAAATCAATTTCCTGCATTTCCGAGCCGGGTGCAGGGGTATAGTACGACGCGTTTTCCATGGCGATGCGCTGACCGAGAATGTCCTGTACACGCATAATGCGTTCGGCCACGTAGTCGGCAGCTTCTTGCGTGAACGGGATGGGCAGCAGATCATATAGATGACCATCGTCTGAGCAGTAGGTCAGGTGTTCAGAATAGAGTTTGACCCGGTGTTGCTTGAGAAACTCACCGACCTGCTTGACGAACTCTTTATCCAGTGGGGCCGGGCTGCCAATTGACAGCGACAGGCCATGGCAGACAAAGTCGTTTTTCTCGGTGAATTCCCTGAGCTGCTTGCCAAAGGTGCCGCCAACGCCTATCCAGTTCTCCGGTGCAACTTCCATGAAGCCAACCTGTGGCGTCGGTGTTCGCAGCAACTCTTTGATGCTGTCTCTGCGCAGGCCAAGGCCTGCGCCATGGATCTTGTATTCTTTATGTTCCATATTAACCATTGCAATTGTCGAATCGTTTGCTGATCAGGTGATCAATACTGGCCTTGCCAGGGCCGTAGAAAAACAATACCAGCAACATGATGAAATAGGTAGCGGCAAATTCAATGCCATTGTTCAACACGACAATACTGCCGTTTTCTGTGAGCCAGTCATAGTTGCCGTGTTCGCGCAGTATGTCCTTGGCTCGATCCAGTCTCTCAATGGCGCCGGCAGTACGTTCTGTAGCAAATATCCCGCTGCCCTCGGCAATAGCCAGCCAGCCGTTTTGCAGATGGACTGTAACGGCAGCGATAATCATGGTGATCATCAGTGGAATGGAAATCCAGCGCACACCGAGTCCGATTAGCAATGCAATGGCGCCGCCGGCTTCGGTCAGTGATGCGGCCCACGCCATCATCGTCGGGAAAGGCAGTCCCAGTCCCCAGTCGGGATTGCCGAACCAGGCTATGGTGTCTTCCATGGAACCGAGTTTCTTGGTGCCTGCCATCCAGAAAATTGGTACCAGGTATAAGCGTAAAGCCAGCGGCCCCAGAAAATCAACCGCTCGCGTCGCATTAAGCAATGACTGAGCTTTACAGCCTAAAGAGATGATTTTTTCCATAGCCGCCTTCCAGATTGGTTGTTAATTGTTTGTGTCGTGTTGTGATTGACTCGATATTGATGTCCAAGTTCAGTGTCAGTGAACGGAAGATTTGCATGGATAAATCTCCTCCAGAGTAACGCTGGTGCCGTTTTCCAGCACGATGCGGGCATGACTGCGATTGAGTTCGCGTGGTGAGCGCACGCCGCAGGAATGTGCAATCATGCCGACTTCATAGACAATGTTTTTTATGTAGTTGTGCACACGTGTTGATTTATGTTCTGCAACGAGCCCTTTCTGCAGTTTTTTATTGTGTGTCGTGATTCCGGTAGGGCAGGTGTTCCTGTTACATTGCAGAGACTGTATGCAGCCCAGTGCAAACATGAAGCCACGCGCGGACACGATAAAGTCAGCACCCATGCACAGGGCCCAGGCCACCTCCGAAGGATTGATCAGCTTTCCCGATGCAATGACCTTAACGCGTTCTCTCAAGTCGTGGTTCACCAGCGAGTCGACCACAAGCGGCAGGCTCTCCTGTATCGGCAGGCCGACGAAGTCCATCAGGCTTTGTGGTGCGGCGCCGGTGCCGCCGTCGGCACTGTCCACGGTGATGAAGTCGGGTGCGTATTCATGTCCGCGCTGGTTGATTGCTTTGCACAGGTCATTCATCCATGATTTATCGCCCATTACCGCCTTGAAGCCGACCGGTTTGCCGGTAACCGTTCGAATATGATGAATGATGTCCAGCAGATCATCATTATTTTGAATTTCCGGGTGACGGTTGGGGCTAATGGAGTCTTCGCCTTGCGGAATGCCGCGTATTTCTGCGATTGCTGCTGATACTTTTTCGCCAGGCAATATACCACCCTTACCGGGTTTTGCACCCTGTGACAGCTTGAGTTCAATCATTCTGACCTGTTCGTGTGCCGCTATCTGTTTCAGTTTTTCATCAGACAGGTTTCCGGCTTTATCGCGTACGCCGTATTTGGCCGTTCCAATCTGGAACACGATGTCTGCGCCACCTTCGAGGTGATAGGGGGATAAGCCGCCTTCGCCGGTGTTCATCCAGCTGCCGGCTTTATTAGCGCCATATGACAGCGCAAGCACGGCGGGTTTTGATATGGCGCCATAGCTCATGCCGGAGATGTTGAAGATCGATGAAGTGGTGTATGGTTTTTCAGCATAGGTCTCACCGATGGTGATATCCCCGGGTTCTACCGCATCCTTGCCCAGAGTCGGGAACGGGTGGTTGACGAAGAGTATGGTGCCGCTCGGGTGCAGGTCACGCGTTGAGCCGAACGCGATCATGTTATTGATATCCTTGGCTGCGCGATAAACCCATGAACGTTGTGTGCGGTTAAACGGCATTTCTTCCCGATCCATGCTGAAAAAATACTGGCGGAAAAAAGTGCCCAGATGTTCGAAGAAATAGCGCAGGTGACCGATGACCGGGTAGTTTCTTCGTATAGCGTGTTTGGTTTGCGTAACGTCTGCGATAAAGACGCCAATCAGGAACAGCACGAACAGGCCGACGACGAAGACGAATAATGTCGCCAGCCAGCTGAGTACTTCCAGGCCAAAAGATTCACCTTGGAACATGATTGATTGCCACCTGATTGCTGTTCAATATGGATACCATTTATTAGTCGGCAAAAGCTGATTTTTAGTAGTCATTGGTCATTAGTCTTTAGTTGTTAGTAGTCGGTTATTAGATCTAAAAGAAAATCTGTTACTTCAGGCTTGACCAACGCATCTCACCTGCTGACAACTGACGAACGACGAATAACTGCATTCCAAAAAAAACCCCGAACGGTGCCGGGGTTTTTAATCTAGCAAGGCTGGTAAATATCAGCCGTTACGGCATTAATCCTGTCATTCGGACTTGTCTTCGCCGGACTTGCTTTCGCCGCACGTGCCTTCCTTCTTGGCTTTGCCTTCGCCGCATTTGCCTTCACCGCACTTGCCTTCTTTCTCGGATTTGCCTTCGCCGCATTTACCTTCCTTCTTGGACTTGCCTTCGCCGCACTTGCCTTCGCCGCACTTGCCTTCAGCCAGCTGCATGTAGCCGCCGGAAAGGTTCTGCATGCCAAACGGGTTGGTATCGGCATTCGCTACAGGTGAAGCTGAAAGCGCTGCTGCGAATGTGGCGCCCATAGCAATAGCCAGTGGTTTCTTGAATGATTTTTCGGACATGTAAAGTTTCTCCGTTAAGTTAAATGGTCACCCCATTTGGTGGGCGCGACCGAGTCTACAATGATTACCTTCTGAATGACAATCGTTTCCAAATGAAGTTCATAAAATCAATCATTCTCAAATAGATTCTGTAGGCAGGCCAGGTAGGCGGCCTCATCGGGCATGGTGTTGTTGCGCTGTGCCTGCCAGATGGCTTCCGAAAGGCAGTCCATCATGCGGTGCTCGGCTTCGTGCGGGGAAGCGAGGGATGTTGTGAGCTTTTGATGGCACTCCCTGATGCCAGCCGGGCGGTCCGTTGATATCTGTTCAACCAGGGCTATATGCATGCTCATGTGCAGGAAGGGATTGGCCTCTCCATGGGCCGGGTGATAGTCCCTTTCCAGGTTGTCACTGTTTTCCAGCAGGCTGTGATATTCGGGATGCTGCTCGATAACGCTGACGATCAT
>Ga0316192_10000453_pt1 | contig 29901 bp, 21 predicted proteins | sample MerIslwburrow_MG_FD_204931 | JGI IMG/M metagenome (GOLD analysis project Ga0316192, IMG submission 204931) | Coastal sediment microbial communities from Maine, United States - Merrow Island worm burrow | ecosystem: Environmental > Aquatic > Marine > Coastal > Sediment | place: USA: Maine...
TTACAGAACAAGAATAATGTCATACCCGCGGAAGCGGGTATCTAGCAAGTCATTGATTAGTATATGCACCGAAAGTAACTGGATTCCCGCTTTCGCGGGAATGACGCGTATGTGGGACAGCAGTGGGCAGACCCTTTATATTAATCTTCATCTATAGTGATAACGATTTTTCCTTTGACGTGCCCTTCTCCAAAATAACGGAGAGCTTCAGCAACATCACTTAACATGTAACGTCTATCAATAACAGGTACAACATCACCGGCTTCAAAAAGCTCTGTCATAATGTCCAGACCCTTGTTTGGTTTGTGCAAAAGCAGTCCCATTTTCTTACCCGTGCTCATTGAAATCCATGGCCCCAGGAGCATGAGACGATTAGCTAGCGTCATGGAACCTCCTATCATTACATAACACCCCCCGGGACTTAACGCACGCTTGTAATGGCTTATTGAACGAAATCCCGCAACATCAAGAATCAGGTCATAACACTTTCCATTTTTGGTGAAATCGTCCTGGGTGTAATCAATCACATGGTCTGCACCAAGCGAGTGCAGCATATCCAGTTTTTCCGTGCTGTCTACGCCGGTCACTTCAGCCCCGAACGATTTTGCCATCTGCACGGCAAATGTACCGACACCACCACCCGCACCATTCATCAAGACCTTTAGTCCTGGCTGAATCTGTCCTTTATAGTGAAGAGCCTGAAGGGCGAGGAGTGCCGCTTGTGGTACGGCTGCTGCTTGTTCGAAGGTTAAACAGACCGGCTTCAACGCTAATGCATTTTCACGAGCACACACATACTCGGCAAAACCGCCCCAACCACATCCAGACAGGTCACCGAATACCTCATCACCCGGCTTAAACTGATTTACATTATTACCAACCGCTTCAACCCGTCCAGCGATGTCACACCCGAGTATGATTTTTGGTTTTATAAGACCGAACATCAGACGGTTCACGAAAGGTGTACCTCTCAGGAGATCCCAGTCCCATGAATTTACCGATGCCGCATGAACTTTGATTAAGACTTCATTATCCCTTGAGGCAGGTTTTTCGACCTCTTTGAGTTGAAGAACATCCGGTGATCCGTATTTTGTGTATATGATCGCTTTCATCAGCCTCTTCCAGGATTGTTTTGGCTGGATTGTTTTCATTATCTTACTGGGTCTGTCCTGCGCTGCTAATAGTTTTACATGAAGTTGATGATAAAAATACCGCTGGGCATTTTACTTAAAGCAACGATATTGACAGTAAATAAGTGGGGTGAAATAAGTGGTGTCAGACTCCTTGTATTCAATCGGATCAAGGAGTCTGGCCGCATGATTACACGTCTCCTTTTATTGTGCTTGACCGCCGTTTATGCGCGCATATCAATAAATTAGCAACTGCTGAATGTATTCGCCGATTCGTTTTCTATCAATTCTGTTGATTCTCATCTATACCTATAGCATGACTACTAAGTGCACTGTTCCCAGTATCAACAATCTCCAAACATAGTAAGGAAAAGCAGATGAGTTATGAAAAAACCTTAAATGTTGAGCAGGAGCTGGATCGATTCATGCATGGATTGATTCGTAGAAATCCGGGTGAAGAAGAGTTTCACCAGGCGGTACATGAAGTGGCCGCCACCATTATCCCCTATGTGCATGATAAGCCAAATTATCGCAAGGCCCGTGTACTGGAACGTATGACAGAGCCGGACCGGGTGATTTCCTTTCGTGTTAGCTGGGAAGATGATGAGGGTAATGTGCGCGTTAATCGCGGCTATCGAGTGCAGTGTAATAATGCGATTGGGCCCTACAAGGGAGGCTTGCGATTTCATCATGATGTCACCCTTGGTACACTCAAATTTCTATCATTTGAACAAACCTTTAAAAATAGTCTCACCGGTTTACCCATGGGTGGTGCCAAGGGTGGCTCTGACTTTAATCCCAAAGGTAAATCAGACAATGAGGTAATGCGTTTTTGCCAGGCGTTTATGACGCAATTATCTCGTCATATTGGTGCGGATATTGATATCCCCGCAGGCGATATTGGTGTGGGTGCGCGCGAAATTGGTTATTTATTTGGGCAGCATAAGCGACTCACGAATGAGTTCACGGGTGCGATTACCGGCAAAGGGCTGGCGTTTGGCGGCAGCCTGGTCAGGCAGGAAGCGACGGGCTACGGCGCTGTGTATTTTCTTGAAGATATGCTTAAAGAGAAAGGGGCAAGTCTGGAAGGAAAAACAGCAGTCATTTCGGGTTCAGGGAATGTGGCGACTTTTGCAGCCAAAAAGCTCATGGCCCTGGGAGGCAAGGTTGTAACGCTTTCCGATTCTTCTGGCTACATCCATGATCCCGATGGGCTGAACCTGGAAAAACTCGAATATGTTATGGATTTAAAAACAGTTCGCCGTGGTCGTATATCCGAGTATGCTGATGAATACGGCGTTAAATTCTATCCCGGTAAACGGCCATGGGGAGTAGCCTGTGATGTGGCTCTGCCCTGTGCTACACAAAATGAAATTAAAAAGCAGGATGCCGAAACACTGATAAACAATGGCTGCATTGCTGTGTCCGAAGGTGCCAATATGCCTACCGAAGATGATGCCGTAATTGTATTCCAGAATGCGGGGATTATGTATGCACCCAGTAAGGCTGCGAATGCGGGAGGTGTTGCGGTGAGTGGTTTAGAAATGAGTCAGAACAGTGCGAGGATTTCATGGACGGAAGATGATCTCAATAAACAGCTACGTGAAATTATGGCTAAAATTCACGATCGATGTGTTGAGTATGGTCGCGATGGTGAGTATATCGATTATGTGAAAGGCGCGAATATCGCCGGTTTTATTAAAGTGGCCGATGCGATGTTGGCCTATGGTGTGGTTTAAAGAATTGAAGGAATAAATGGGGTGAATAAATGGGGTCGGAGTGATTTAATATTAATCACTCCGCCCACTTTAATTGTGAATTGTAAGGCCAGCCCCGTTCTCCTTTGTAAAACTTCCTGATCGCTTCAGTAACTTTGCATCACTCAAGCTGTTAGTGCTCCTGCCCCTGGCAGGTGTATCAGCTAGGCGTCACGCAGGTCGATGCCCTTTAACGGGAACTGACGAATGCGTTTGCCGGTGGCGGCAAAGATGGCATTCAATACCGCCGGTGCTGCCACGGCAATCGTCGGTTCACCTATGCCGCCCCAGAACCCGCCCGATGGCATAACAATAACGTCAACCTTGGGCATTTCTTCAATAAGCATCGACGGATAATCATGGAAATTCGATTGCTCAACGGCGCCGTCCTTAATCGTGCATTCACCATAGAGCAATGCCGACAGACCAAAGACGAAGGAGCCTTCCACCTGGGCTTCGATCTGTTGTGGATTAACCGCGTAACCGGGATCGGTTGCAGCAACGATACGATGAACTTTCAGTTTACCGCTATCATCAACCGATACCTCAGCACAGGCAGCAACATAACTGGCAAAGGTTTTAACCACCGCTAGTCCACGATGCACACCTTTTGCAGCAGGCTTACCCCAACCGACTTTTTCTGCAACAGCATTGAGTACGGCCAAACTCCCGGGATGGTTAGCCATCAGCTTGCGGCGGAATTCCAATGGATCTTTAGCTGCCGCATGCGCCAGTTCATCAATGAAGCATTCCATATAAATGGCATTCTGGTTAATGTTTACACCACGCCAGAAACCCGGTGGAACCGGTGGGTTGCGCATGGCATGTTCCACCAGCAAATTCGGTATCGAGTAGCTGATGGCGTGATCACCATCAGCTTGAAAACCCTGAAAAGTAATCATGTCAGCGCCGTTCTCTGCCAACCATTGCGGTCTTACTGAAGCGAGGATCGATTGCCCGGAAATACGAACATGCAGCCCGGTCAGATTACCCTTGTCATCAAAGCCACCCACCAGTTTGCACTTGGTGATCGGGTGATAATGACCATGCGCCATATCCTCTTCACGCGTCCAAAGCAGTTTCACGGGTGTCCCTGGCAGCTGTTTGGCAATAGCGACAGCCTGTTTAACAAAATCATGAAACGCACCACGTCTACCAAAGCCGCCACCAAGATGTATCTTGTAAACATCACATTGATTAATGGGTAAACCGGATGCTTCGGCTGCAGCCTCCAGTGCGGCTTCACCATTTTGTGTCGGGCACCATACTTCACATTTATCTTTTGTCCAACGCGCAGTGGCATTCATCGGTTCCATCGTGGCATGGTTCTGGAAAGGATAACGGTAAGTGGCTTCGACCTTCTTCACCGCACCCATGAGTGCCTTGTTAACATCACCATTCTGGTTGCCAACAAACACGTTATCACTCGATGTTAATCCTTCATCCAGCATCTGGTCGATCGAGGCACTGCTCACCTTTTTGTTTGGTCCTTCATCCCAGGTGATCGGTAATGCCTCCAATGCCGTCTTTGCCTGCCACCAGCTGTCAGCTACGACTGCAACGGCATCCTCTTCCACCGCGACTACCTTGCGCACACCGGGCATCTTGCTTACCCTGGTATCATCAAAGGACTTGAGCTTGCCACCGAAAACCGGGCAGGCCTTGATAGCGGCATTGAGCATGCCGGGCAGTTGAAGGTCTGCACCGAAGACTTGTTTACCGTTGAGTTTATCGTCGGTATCCAGGCGCTTAACCGGCTGTCCGATAAGCTTCCAGTCTTTTGGGTCCTTGAGTTCAACATGCTCAGGAGGAAATAACTCGGCTGCTAATGCCGCAACCTGACCGTAAGTGGTAGTGCGCCCGCTTGGCGCATGAGTAATCACACTGCTGGCAACCGAACATTCGGCCATCGGCACATCCCATTTTTCTGCCGCGGCCTCGATCAACATATGTCGCGCAACCGCACCGCCCTTGCGCACATAGTCGTGACTACCGCGAATACCCTGGCTACCACCCGTGGAGAAGCTGCGCCATACTTTATCGCGCGCAAGATTTTCACCGGGTGTGGGATACTCGGTGGTGACTTTGGACCAATCACATTCCAGCTCTTCTGCCACCATTTGTGCCAGGCCGGTCAGGGTTCCCTGCCCCATTTCGGAACGTGCAATGCGAATAATCACCGTGTCGTCCGCCTGAATCACAACCCAGGCATTTACTTCCGGCGTGGGCGAAGTTTGTGCGGCCGCCCCATCTGCGGCGAACGCTGCGCGACTGGCAACAGGCAAATACAAGCCCAGAGAAAAACCGGCGCCGAGCGCGGTGCTGTGAATAAGAAAATCGCGGCGCGAAACATTGATGCGTTCTGTTTTCATCAGGCACCTCCGCGCTTGTTGTCTTGATTATTTGGATTTTGATTAATCTCGACTGCCAGATGGATGCCCCGCCGCACCCGGTTGAAAGTACCACAACGGCAGATATTGGTAACATTGGCGTCGATATCGGCATCACTGGGATTGGGATTGTTTTTAAGCAACGCAGACACCGACATAATCATGCCCGGCTGACAGTAGCCACACTGCGGCACGTCGAGTTGTTTCCATGCCTGCTGCACGGGGTGGTTGTTCTCGGCAGACAGCCCCTCGATAGTGACAATATCCTGAGAGGCATCGAGTGAAGATACCGGCACAGTACACGAGCGCACGGCATCACCATTAATATGTACTGTGCAGGCACCACACAGGCCAATGCCGCAACTGTACTTGGTACCGGTCAGGCCCAGTTGTTCGCGCAGCACCCAAAGCAGCGGGGTTGAATCGTCTACATCGATGTCGACAGATTTTCCGTTTATTTTAAGTTTTGTCATACACGAAACCCCATGGTGAATACTGATGTCACGATGCATTGCATTAAAATCAGATCAAACAGCGCGTTAAGAAAAGCAGATTTGATTGAAACGTCACAGCAGTGTAACTCCGCTGTTTCTGAAACTCAACGCTTCGATAGTTGCCTGTCCGGGATAACGGGACGAGTACGAGATTGAACTGAACTAATCGGTGTTTTTAGTTGTTTGATTGGTTCAAATTTAGTGGGCAATAACGGGGCCTGGCATTGGAATGATTGACTAACCAATCGAGATTATTGATCAATATTTAATCCCTTCGTCCCCTTTTTATCCTCGAGACTTAGTAAGGGGAGTAACACCTTGTAATTAGATAGAATGAATCGCGTTATGCTTAGAAAGCACGAATGACACCGGTCACGACGCCCAATACCTGTACTTCTTCATTCTTTAACCGTATCGGTTGCATATCCGGATTGGCAGGTTGCAGGCGAATGCTGTCGTGCTCGATATAGAATTTTTTCAATGTCACCTGCTCATTGTTGATCAGCGCAACGACAGACTGCCCGTTTTCTGCGTACTCGCGTTTTTCCACGATAATAATATCGCCGTCCTGAATGTTGTCATCGATCATGGAATGGCCCTGCACCTTCAGCGCATAGGTGTTTTTGCGAACCATGTTGGCCGGGATCTTGATCCGTTCATGGTCCTCGACACGTTCGATAGGATTGCCTGCCGTGATCGTACCGAGTAAAGGTATCTCGACCAGGCTGACGGCATCGATTTCGAATGATTCGATATCTTTAATCCAGGTCGGATGCTGCAGTTTTGGAGTAAGGAAACTGATGTTGTTCATCTTGGCGCCTATTATTGTTATTAGTTGTCGACATGTATAAGCTGATTCGCATCAGCCTATCAAATTGAGCGTTTTATGCAACCATAGCATACGCTATGTAGAGCGAATAAAGGGGTCTGACCCCTTTTACACTGATTTAATCATCGTCTTCATTATCATCACTGTGCGATGAGAAATAGAATGACGGCAAGCGGAATTGCCAAACGTCGTTAGATACTTTCAAGAAAGCGAGAGGATCGAAGGGATTGAAGGTTTCCATGTCGCCACCGAAAGTGAAAATCGACGGTTGAAATTTGCCGTTCACCCAGTAAACAGGAAAGGCAGCGAAATCGTACTTGATATCTTCCGGTCCCGATGCGTTCCATGGTGGTGCACCGGTACCGTGCACTTCCGTCCAATGAACAGCGTCGTGGCTGACCCACACATCCGTCGGGTTTGACGGCTTGAACGGGTCCGTTGGGTCTGTGCTCAAGCCGAAGCCACCAAAGCAGACAAAGGTGCCAAACAGAACTTCGCACTGATGGCCCGGACGTGGCGACCAACCCGCGGCTTCTGTAACCTGCGTCCAGTTCTTGCCATCCCTGCTTTTCCAGACATCATTGAAATACGGTGGGCATCTGGGCGTTTCCGGGTTGCAAACGAATCCGTCCTCGCCACCGAGCAGATACATATAATTACCCTTCTTCACGAGTACGGCACCCGCGCGTGGTGCCCATGGCGCATGTTCAGTCACACGTACCCACTTCTTGCCGTTTTTGGATTTGTAAACATCATTGAAGTAGATGCGTGGCGGACCACCGGGTCCTATTATGGCGGAATCATCATTGACTGAACCGCCAAGAACATACATCCATTTGCCAAGCACCACCGCGCTCAAACCAGCACGGCCGCTCCAGGCCGCATTAGGGGTCATCTGTTTCCATTTAACGCCATCCTTGCTGCGCCAAACGTCGTTGAAGAAAGTTGATTTCAGTATGAATGGCGGGCAGGCACCCGGCGGCAGGCTGCCGCCACAGGTGGGGTCCGGATTCTGTATGGCGGTCGAGTCCTGGCCACCCAGCACATACATAAAATCGCGCCTGGTCAATGCCTGAAAGTAAGCACGTGCTGCCCAGGGTGCCCCCAGTTCATCAGTGGACTTTGACCAGGATTGGCCATAATCGTCACTCTTCCAGACATCGTTATAGAAGTTGCTGTCACCAAACGTCAGCGGCATCATCTTTGGCGAACGGCCACCAAGGATATAGAATGTTTTTCCCTGGCGTACCGCCTGGAGTCCGGCGCGCGCTTCCCAGGTTATACCTGTACCGTCGTTCACCTCGTCCCAGATAAAATGGTCAAATAAGTTGATAGAAGATGCCTGGGAAGATATCCCAAACATTAATGCACTGATGGCAAACAACCACGAAGTCAGGCGAATAGTCATGATTGATCCTCTGGTCGGTCGAATGCAATTGATCATAGTCCTTCCAGGATGAGAATAAAAACCCATAAATCTAAGGGACATTAACAACATTCTGGTATGTATGAATGGTGTAGGGCATGAACGGGGGCTGGTTATTCATGAATAATAAGGGACAGACCACAGATTTCATACTATTGACAATAAACCGTGTCTGTCCCCTATTATTCACTTTTTCCACATCGTACGGTCAAACCAAACTGCTCCCAAATTTAATATCTGGTAATCTGAGATGATGATATGCCAATCAACCTGGTTAGTGCGAGTTACCATCATTGCGACACTGCTGTTCGCGCCACTATTAATGGCGGCCACCGAAGACAAACCCAAGAGCATAACAACCCCGCACCTGACCGCCAGCCTGATCAGTGAATACAAAGGTGTCGTCCCTGGACAGCCATTTTGGGTTGCCCTGCATTTCGATATCATTCCCGACTGGCATACCTACTGGAAAAATGCGGGGGATTCCGGCAATCCGCCAAGCATTGACTGGGGACTACCGCAGGGGTTCAGTGCGGGCGAAATACACTGGCCCTACCCGCAGCGGCTACCGGTTGGCCCGTTGATGAACTATGGCTACAGCCACCAGGCCATGCTATTGGTCAAGATCATCCCACCCGACACCCTTCCACCAGCACAAGCCATTGAACTGCATGCCAACGCAGAGTGGCTGGTTTGCAAGGTCGAATGTATTCCGGAGGAAGGCAAGCTCAGTCTGTCATTGCCCGTGGTCGCCGCGAGCCAGCAAACACCTTCGGTCTGGGCCGATGCGTTTAGTGATGCCCGCCAACGTTTACCTCAGCCCTTACCCTGGTCAGCGACAGTGGATGTCAACGCATCGCAACTGACGGTCAACATCGATATGACCGACATCGATGCAAGTCAATTGCACGAGGTTTATTTTTATCCCGCCGAGTACGGCATTGTCGAGCATGCGGCCAGGCAAGCTTACTCCGTGAACGATAACAGCTTAACGATCACCCTGACCCGTGGGGATCTGCGTGGCCAGTCACTCAAGCAACTGGACGGTGTGTTATTAATCGGTGAACGCGCTGCGGATGGCATGCTGAAGCGGGCGTTCACGGTCACCATCCCCGCTGCGCCGATGCAATCATCCAGCAGTCTCGGCTTGATACTGTTGTTTGCCCTCAGCGGTGGACTGCTGCTGAACATCATGCCCTGTGTATTTCCGATTCTGTCACTGAAAGCCTTGCAGATTATACAAAGTGCCGCACAAGCACCGGCAGCGGTACGCAGCAATGGTGTTGCCTTTACCCTGGGCGTGTTGATCAGCTTTGTCATGATTGCGGCGTTACTGCTGTTATTGCGTGCGAGTGGCGAAGCGATTGGCTGGGGCTTCCAGTTACAGTCACCCGCGTTTGTGCTGATCCTCACCTGGTTACTGTTTGCCATGGGACTGATGTTTTCAGGACTCTGGTCTTTTGGCGAAAGCTTTATCGGTCTGGGCCAACAGCTTACAACAAGGCGCGGCAAAGCCGGCGCGTTCTTTACCGGCGTGCTTGCGGTGATTGTCGCCACCCCGTGCACGGCACCCTTCATGGGCACCGCACTCGGTTACGCCTTGAGCCAGTCGAATGGGACTGCGCTGCTGATCTTTATCGTGTTGGGTTTTGGCATGGCATTGCCCTGGTTATTGATCAGCTTCTGGCCCGGCTTATCGAACCGGCTACCGAAACCTGGCGCCTGGATGGAGCTCACCAAACAAATTCTCGCCTTTCCGTTGTATGCCACGGCGGCCTGGTTACTGTGGGTGCTGAGCCAACAGGTGGACCAGGCCAGCCTGTTAGTCGCCTTCATGTCCCTGGTGCTGCTGAGCTTTTTATTATGGTGCTGGCAACAGCTGCGCACGAGCACGCGCTTGATCTATAAAGCAGGCCTGGTGCTGCTGCTCATCCTCAGCCTCGCCGCCACATTAGGCCAGCAACACGCCCCTGCCACCGCCAATCCACAAATCCAGGGTGACTGGCAAGCCTATGATCCGGTTCGATTGAGCGAATTACAGCGTAACGGGCAATCCGTACTGGTCAACTTCACGGCCGCCTGGTGTATCACCTGCCTGGTCAACGAGAAGGTGGCCATCAGCCGCCCGGCGGTACAGGCGCAACTTCGGCAACAAGGCGTGGTCTACATGAAAGCTGACTGGACCAACAAGGACCCTCGGATCACCGAAATGTTAAACCAGTATGGACGCAGTGGCGTTCCCCTGTATCTGCTGTTTCCGGGAAACGGACAAGATGCCGTGGTGTTACCCAATATTCTGACTGTGGGGATATTGACCGACGCACTGCAACAAGTCACAGCACGCGAATAATATCACTGGACAAACACTAACTATTTGGAGGCACCATGGTGACAGCCCGATCCTTTAAACTAGCGCAATTCATTCTGCTGAGCCTGCTCACCGCGTTCAGCCTGTCCGCCTATGCCAGCGTCAATGTCGGCAAACCTGCACCGGATTTCACCGGCGTCGACAGTCAGGGCATCAAACACAGCTTGAGCCAATATAAAGGGAAAACCGTGGTACTGGAATGGACCAACCATGATTGTCCTTATGTCAAAAAACACTATAACAGTGGCAACATGCAAAAATTGCAAAAGAACGCAACCGCCAATGGCGTTGTCTGGTTATCCATTATCTCATCCAGACCAGGCAAACAGGGGCATGTGAGTGGCGAGCAAGCCAATCAACTGACCCGATCTCGCAACGCCGCACCAACGGCGGTGATACTGGACGAAACCAGCGAGATCGGCCTGTTATATGGCGCCAAGACCACACCACACATGTATATCATCGATAAAACGGGTCAACTCGTTTACATGGGCGGGATTGATAATATTCCCAGTAAAGATGAAGATGATATTGCCGGCGCGAAAAACTATGTGCGTGCTGCACTCGATGCAATGGCTGCTGGCAAGACCATTGAAGACAGCATAACGCGGCCCTATGGTTGTTCGGTGAAATACTAGTCTGCGAGCAATTTGTCGGGCCGGTTGACCCGTTCAGCGAGATGAGTAAACAATACTTGTTCAATCAAAGCACGCATAGAATGGGGACAGACCATGATTCCGGGACGGAAAATCATGGCAAATCATGGGGTCAGAATCCTTGAAACCAAGCGAATCAAGGAGTCTGACACCATGATCCCGGGACGGTATGCGGGTTATGGTAAAGTAAAAGACCGCTTTTTGGGTGATATTACTGTTATGAAAAACACATTATTGCTGGCGATTATGGCTCTGCAGAGTTCCCCTGCTCTGGCATTAACATTAGAAAACGACTTTTTTAAAGATGAAAACGGCGTAAGAAACTATCAGCATATAGCTAATTACACCGGCGGCACACTGCTGATTCTGTTATTGATTGTGACCATCTATCTGTTTATAGCCCGTCGCAGAGCTAATAAGGCGAACCGTGAGTTAACCGCTATTCGAAATGAACTGGAGATGCGGGTGCAGGAGCGAACTGCTACGCTGGATCAGTCCAATCAACTGTTGCTGGAGAGTAATCGGCTGCTGGAGGATGAGGTCTCGAAGCATGTGATTACTGCCGATCAATTACGATCTTCCGAGTCTTATATCAAAGATATTTTAACGTCGATGCCGTTGATGCTGGTGGGCCTGGATAAAGACGGCTTCGTCACCCACTGGAATAAGCAGGTTGAAGAGGTTTCAGGAATATCATCAAAAGATGCACTGGGTAAAACGCTATGGGAAGCCTATCCGCAGACGACAGTTCTTCCTGAGCATGTTCAGCAATCGATCGAACATAGCAGAATTATTCATCTCAAGCAGAGCCTGCGCAGCCTCTATCACTACGATATTACTATTTACCCGTTACAGGAGCAGGAGGCCGGGGTTGTTATCCTGGTCGATGACGTGACAAAGCAGACCGCTGCTGAAAAGATGTTAATTCATAATGATAAAATGTCATTTATGGGTGAGCTGGCCTCGGCCATGGCTCACGACATTAATCTGCCGCTGCAGGCAATCATGATGGATTTGAGGCGTTTTCAGCGGATTATCAGCGGTACGAGTGAACCGCAGCAGATCTCCGGTAGTGATCAGACGCAAAAGCTCAATACCATAATCAACGATATGTCTGCCAAGGGCGAGCAGGTAGCGACCATTATCAGTAATTTGCTGGCCTTTGCCCGAAGCCGCAGCGGCAAAAAGCAGATGGCCGATATCGTAGATGTGATGGAAAATACCATCAGCCTTGCCAATGAAGTCGTTTCTATCTCGGATGAGCTGCCTTTTAATCAGATTAAACTTGAGCTGAATTTCGAAAAAAACCTGCCCCTGGTGCCCTGCTATATCACGGAGCTACAGCAGGTTTTCCTGAGCCTGTTTCGTCATGCCTGTCATGCACTGGCGCAGAAAAAAGAGGCTGAGGGTTTCGAGCCGTCAATCAAAATCAACCTGTCTAAGAGTTATGACAATCTGTGGATAAAAATCCAGCACAACGGACTTGGACTGACAGCTGAAGAGCAGATGAATCTGTTTGAGCCTTTTTTTACCGGCAAAACTGCAGCAGAGGATTTTGACGCCGGTCAACGCCTCTCTTTCTCGTATTATATTGTAACCGAGCAGCATCAGGGCAATATGGCGGTGACATCCGATGTTGAACTGGGGTCTACCATCCATATTCAGCTGCCGATCAGCATTGATGCGTTAAATGCTCCGCCTTTGAATGCCGGGGTCGGTCCACAGAAAAAAAACGGGGCAGATAGTAAGGAAAAAAACGGGTCAGAAGAAAAAATCGGGTCAGAGAGTAATATTCTCTAATATTAGAAATAGAGCTATAGAAGAGCTATAGGGGTCGGAGTGATTTAAATTAAATCACTCCGACCCCTTATAACTCTCCGACCCCTTATAACTGCCTTTTTCTTGAGCCGGCTAGTTCACAGAACTACCCACATACCAGAAGCCGGGTATCCTGCGTGTATGACCATCACTTGCGTACGTAGAGATTGTGTCCAGTAACTGTCTGTATTCCTGATCACCATAATCGAACACAACCCCTACACCCTCATCTGATGATCGGGTAACTTTGGCCCTCAGACGCAGGGGGTTTCGTTCGCCATCTTGAACATGAAAATGCAGTTCGAGCAAATCGTCTGGATAAGGCTTCCTGGCACAATTATCGATGAAAGCGTCATCAAGGCTCATGTCCCTTGTCTGGTAATGACCCAGGTATTCATCGAAACTGTATATATCTACGTAGAGGTTAAGCTGTTTTCTTATGCTGCTTCGTTTGTTGACATTCATCACGTGCACCATTACATCTTGTTTTGTGAATTCTCTGCCACCCTGCAAACACAATGCCCTGCGCTAATCCACACATCGCATTCATTGAAATCAATGTTTGCAAAGTCTGCACTATATATAACGCGTGAGAATATGGTTTGGTTGACATCCCAGGTCATTCTGTTGGTCGAGCAAAAATAGTCTGGGGTCAGAGTAAAAACTATTCGGAGTTTTTACTCTGACCCCAAACTATTTTCACGCTCTCGATGTAGGCTTCGAACGCGGTCTGTTCCTGAGTCTGTACATACCCATAGCAGCGTAATGATAATCGTTCACGAACTGGCAAAAAACCTCTAACAAACTGTTTTATAAGAAAGAATACAAAGCACGGCATTCATTTAACATAAATTTAACAATTAAAAGCGTTGAATCATATAACATTAGTAATGTCTTATATAATGATTAACTGTAGAAGGTAACACGAGGTAAAACGATGATAATTGATGCTTTCACTATTACGGCTATGGTCATAGCGCTGGTTGTTATAGTAACTGTTGTATCTCTTATGCGTTCACGCAAATCCGCAAACAAATAGGACGATTAACTTAAAACGCAAATAAAATGATCAAAAATTACTAGACGGGTGCCCATACAATGTATCGACACCCGTTTTTGGTTATCGCGTCCCCTTGTAGGGAAATCATAGGGTCAGACTCTTTGATTCGCTTGGTTTCAAGGAGTTTGACCCTATGATTCCAATGTGGCCGGGACTTTATTCCCCTGGCTGTCGCCGTCCCAGATGGTACATGGCGCCCTGCTCATTGAGCGCAACCAGATCATGCGTATTAAACCAGTCTTTATAAATACATACATCACCCCGTACCCAGAGCTCATCATCAATAATTTTGTATTCACAAAAATACCGGTCGCCCAGTAATGTGCCATCAGCCAGAGCCTGTTCGCGATACTGTTTAACTTTATCCAGCGCGTCAAAAACAGTATTGATAGTGACAGGGCCGATCTCAGTCATGCCCCAGTTACACATAAACACGGCACCGCGCTCAACAAATGCCTCGATAATTTCAAATGTGACATTGTCACTGCCACAGGCAACGAACACACCACCCAGATCCAGAGTGCTGAAATTTTTGGTCTGCATCAACAAATTGCAATGCATCGGGGTGAGATGGGTGTGCGTGTATCCTTTTATATCCCGCCAAAAGGTAAAGGCGTTAAACGGCTTTATCTCGACATGGGCGTGCACACTCCATGCCGGCAGAGTTTGCGCCAGCAGCCCACCGGCATGTGTCATGCGGCAGACAGTTAATATCCGGCTTTGTGCAGTGATGTTCTGTGTGGCGATAGCAACCTTGTTTGCTGCCAGTAACTTCGCCGGCGTCTGAAAGATGCGTTTAGGCTCGCCGGTAGTCCCTGAACTTTGCAGCTCGAATCCGTTTGCCAGCGCAGCTGGCCAGTTATCTTCATCGAACATGATTAATATAGAAAAAGGTGATGGAGGAATTATTTTTTATACTAATATTGATCATTTTTAAAACCCTCCTTCCCCTTTATTTTGTTAAAAGGGTAACGTCCCTATACATTGGTCCGACCCGTATATTTCGTAGGCTTGTTACCCTGGATAATAGTTTTCACTGTAATCAATACTAATGCGATCGCCGGCTATTGGTCTAAACAGCTTATCTGCAAACGCAACATGATCAGGATGATGACGATAACTATCAATCACATTTTTATGCACAAACTCAATCAGCCAGCTAAATTTGTAGTTAGCGTCCTCCTGAACAGCATTAGCGGTAATCACACGACGCACGCCGGGTATTTGACTTAACACTTTTTCCCCTTCGCGCATCATGTTGCTGACTTGATTAGCATCATCAACATCAAGGTTATAAATAATTACATGATGTACCGGTTGCCAGGCTTCAGACGCTGCCAGAACGGCATCGGCTTGTCCGGCTGACCCCCAGTTCACCATGCAACGTTCAATCTCAGCACGCATCGCATCCTGAATACCATTAACAATGCCGGTATAACCGCATCGCTCATCTGCTGCCACGTTGTCACGCATTATTTTACCCGCGGCATCTGCCAGCGCCGTGTAGTAATTTATCTTGGCCACCCCGTTTTTGATCAAACGATTGAATTGTTCATCAGATAAACCGGTACCACCATGAATCACCAACGGAATGTTTAGCGCTTCGTTAATCTGTTGCAGACGTTCAAAATCCAGTACCGGCTCGCCTTTCATGCGCCCGTGCACCGTACCAATGGAAACCGCCAATAGATCAACCCCGGTTTGCTCAACATACGCTTTCGCTTCTTCGACCGAGGTATAAATCACTTCACCCGGGTGCTTCTCGGCATCTTCACCTTCCACCCCGGCGACATAACCCAGTTCACCTTCAACCGGCACACCACAGGCATGGGACATATCAACAATTTTTTTCGTCATGACCACGTTGCCTTCAAAGGCTTCATGTGACGCATCCACCATAACACCGTTGCAACCCAGGTTGATGGCTTTAACAGCGGACTCTAAACAAGCACCATGATCAAGGTGAATGGCGACAGGAATGGATGACCGTTTGGCAGCCTGCTCGGCGGCAGCCATGGCCAGTTCAAAATCGTAATACTCAAAATGAGATTCGGCGAGCGATAAAATCAGTGGCGAACGTTGGGCCTCCCCTGCCGCCATAATCGCTTGAAGAAAGTCGAGACTCACCAGGTCGAAACCACCCACAGCATAACCATTTTGGTAAGCATGCTGCAGCATATCTCGCATATTAACCAAAGGCATTATCTAACTCCTGCTATATCCGCAACGCATTGTTATTTTGGTGGAGAATAAGGCAATTGTTACTTATAAGTAAATACATATTTTATTATTGTTCCTATAAATAAATACTTATGCATCAGGTTATAGTTTTTGTATTACCCGTAAACCTGCACATTTACTTTACGGTTACGGGGGCCATCGAGTTCATACAGCATAACCGATTGGTACTGTCCTAACACCAATTCCCCTGCTGCCAGGGCAATGACTTCAGAACTCCCCAGTAGCATCGTGGCCAGGTGAGAGTGCGCATTTTCCGGTTCATCGGGCGGGCAATCTCTTAAAGCGATATCGTTATGCAGATACTTGTCGCCGGGTGGGATAAGGCGGTTCAAAAACGCTATAACATCTTCCACCAGGCGTTCTTCATTTTCATTTATGGCAATCGCAGTCGTAGTGTGTTGTGAGGTAACAGTTACAAAGCCGTTTTTAATCCCCGACTTCGCCACTACGTTCTTAATGTCTGGCATCAGGTCATGCAGGGCAATGCCTTCGCCGGTTTCGAGTTCAATAAATGATGAAATGATTTTCAAAATATTTTCTCCATGTGGACAGACCACAATTTATTCAGTTCGTGTTCACTCATATCCAAATGCTCAACAAGTGTCGGGGTCGGACCGCGAACGCGCAGAAAAACGGGCCAGAGAGCAATATTCTCTAAATATTAGAAAAAATTGCTCTCTGACCCTATTTATTTCTCGTAGGGCGAAATACATGGATGTATTTCGTAAACTAGTGTCTTTTTATTTTCAGGATTTTCTATGACTTACTGGATATCCGCTTTCGTGGGTTTGACGTAAATTCTATTCTGGAATTTCAGCAAATAAAGGCGACAGATTTATTTCTAATGTAGAAAATAATAAATAGATCTGTCACTTTTGATCAAAGAAAAGTAGAAAATAAATCTGTCGCCTTTTTTCACATTGTTAATGGTTGTTCATTCAGCCAGTGCTTTTCCGACCACATCTGCAAGAATGCCATGTGATACCTTGGATGGGTGTACACCATCCCAGAACACATAATCATCAGCTCGCTTACAGGCATAAGGCGGCTGCTCAGGCATCACGCAAACATCGGTGCTGTTCGTCAGACCAAAATCTTCGGGATTATTGATCAACTCGTTGAATGCAGTGAAGATATCGATAATCTGGACACCAGGCACACTACCCAGGTTGGCCATCAATCCGCCGTTATAGGCCAGGGAGAAGTTGGTCGCGGCTGCGATCACCTCGCCAGGTATTGGTGAAAGCTCCGCATCGGCCAGTTTCACCGCCGGGGTTGCGCCAAGGTCGGGGGCGTTCAATACAACGATGTGCTGTGCACCCGCGGCTGCCAGGCGCATAACCTGGGTGACAACCGATGTCACTGCCCTGGTAATAACTTCAGTGCTGGTGACACCGCTTGGATCTGAAGACAGTGCAAACACGGCATCGAAAATATCGTTACCGCCGATGAAGATGACATACAAGGCATCAGCATTCGCGCTGTTGTTTACATCGGCGAGGAAATTATCGACCTGTGTGGGCAGGTGCTGGTTGGCATTGGGAATAATGGGAAAACCAGGCCTGGCCCTCGCACCACCGTAGGCATAATTGCTCGCCTTGCCCTGGCTTCTGAGTGCAGGACGCACATAGCCTGCCTGGCCCAGCGGACGGGCGTATTGCTCGACCCACGTCGCGCCATTGCTGTGATGCAGTCCACCGCGGGTATAGGGGCCATCGGCAACCAGGAAGAAGTTCAGCAGCTCAGAATAAGGCGGCGTATTTGCAAAGCCGGTAATGAAATACTTGTTACCGGTATCGGATAGGCTGTCGCCAAAGACGACGATGCCATTATCTGGTTTTTCCGCACTAGCCAGGTTAGACAGCAGTAATAAACAAAGCAACATGGGGGTGTGGTGACTTAAACGTTTCATATCCATCTTATTGATCCTCAGTAAATACAGGGGCAAGAATAAATGCCTCAATTGCATATGTCCAATATGGATATCACACGTTGATGAGAAGATGATTCCGTATTTAGAGACCAAACATGAAACAACTGATGTTAGTTTTTGAAATCTTGGGGCAGTATGCCTATTAAAAGCTCCATCAATTAGGAATTATAAATAGGTATACTGTCACCGCATATCCTAGATTGATTGCCGATGACGGCGTGCGACCTGACCCTATTTTTACTTTTACTCCGCTTTAATCCTCTCCGAACCAGTAATCGGAATCAGTATCACCGTCTCAATATCGGCCTTGTCGACTTCATGTGGATCATTGACGTAAAATTCTATGGCCTCATTTTTCAAAGACAATCCCTGTGACTTTGCCCAAGCATAGAGTGCCTTGTAAGTCGCGGCACACTGTTGATAAGGTCCCAGGTGAACGGCGCGTACATAGCGCTGACTCTCCAGCACCCGATATTTTAGTTCCCCCTCACCTGGCAGTGGCTTTGATGTGGGTATGCCAGCAAAGAAATGCCACTTCTTCGCAAACAACGAAAAAAAAACGGCCAGCTTGCTCTTACCCAACTCAAGCTCCCAATCCATATCCTGGTAACGAGCATAGGGCATATCGACACACTCGGCACCCTGTGATGCCAGGTAATCCATAATGCGCTTGTAATCACGGCTAAATGTGGCTGGCATGCGAAACATTTTGACGCATTCTTCGATCTCGATCACAGGCCCTATTGACTTTTCTATAACCTCAAACTCATCAACCATATCAATCCCTCGCTTGTATCATAAAATAGGTTGTTAACATATGGCGTGTACATCATATCAGGAGATGGAGGGATTATTGTTTGATCATTCAGATCTATTGGTCAATATTTAATCCCTGCGTCCCCTTTTATCCTCTCATTAGGATCAGACTCGATTGAAGGTTTTAAGGTGTCGGTGACAAGCTGGACTCATAAACAACAGGGCCACAATTACGTGGCCCTGTTGTTACAGAAAAACTTGAGTATGTTGCTTATTTTACGAACAACATTTCCTGGTATTTAGGCAGTGGCCATAAAATATCAGCAATCTCACCTTCCAGAATATCTGCATGCAAGCGTACTTGATCCATCAAGCCTCGGATCTCACTGGCATAGTACTGCATATGCTCTTCAACACTATCAAAGTTGTCTTTTTCCATGGCTTCACTGAGTTTTACGACAGCTGCCATCATTGCGTTTGATTCTTCTGCTACTGTTTTCGTTGTTGATGTGTCCAGTTCAATGCCCATTCCAGATAAGCGGGAGCCAGTCGCAGAAAGATCAGATAAATACATGACAGCCGCCGGATAAATAGCTGTCTTGGCTATATCAATTACCAGCCTGGCTTCGACCTCTATCGATAACAGGTACTGCTCTGCATAAATTTCGTAGCGGCTTTCCAGTTCTACAGGTGTTAGTACGCCTGTGCTTTCGAACAGGTTGATAATCATATCTTCATGTAATGCCGGCAAAGCATCGGCTGTGGTCGGGATATTTTTCAGGCCTCGTTCCTCAACAGCCATTTTGTGCCATTCTTCTGAATAGCCATCACCACCGAATATGACATTACTATGCAGCTCCATAAGCTCCTTCAGTACTGCGATGACTGCCGCAGTTTTTTCTGTGCCCTTATCCAGCTCTGCTTCCAGTTTTTCGGCAATCCAGTTCAGTGAATCGGCCAGCATGGCGTTCATAGCAATCAACGGACCCGACACAGATTGTGAAGAACCCACTGCACGGAATTCAAAGCGATTACCGGTAAATGCGAACGGCGATGTGCGATTCCGGTCACCGGAATCACGTTTAAAACTGAGGATTTGTGACAGTCCCAGGTTCATTACACCACCATCATCCGTTGGCGAGAGTGCACCCGCTTTGATTCCTTCGTATATTTTCTCCAGCTGGTCACCCAGATAAACAGACAAAATCGCAGGCGGCGCTTCATTTGCGCCCAGTCGATGGTCGTTGCTCGCTGAGGCAATCACGGCACGAAGTAAAGGCCCATAGAGATGTACACCACGAATAACCGCACCACAAAAGAGTAGAAAGTTCAGATTTTCTTCAGGGGTATGGCCCGGGTCGAGCAAGTTACCCTGGGTCGAGTTACCAACAGACCAGTTCACGTGTTTACCAGAGCCATTGATACCGGCAAACGGTTTCTCATGCATCAGGCAAACAAAACCATGCTCCTTGGCGGTATTTTGCAGGATGGTCATGAGTAATTGCTGGTGGTCTGCGGCGATATTTGCAGCTTCGAAATAAGGTGCAATCTCAAACTGGCCTGGAGCTACTTCATTATGGTGTGTTTTCGCAGGTATACCCAGCCGGTACAACTGGTCTTCCACATCCTGCATGTAAACCTGTACTCGTGAAGGAATGGCACCGAAATAGTGATCATCAAATTCCTGGCCTTTGGCAGGTGCTGCACCGAACAGCGTGCGGCCGGCAAGCAACAGATCCGGGCGTGCATTGGCAAAGCTGGAATCGATCAGAAAATATTCCTGCTCTGCACCACAGCTCGAATTGAGCGGGGTGATTTCGGTTTCGCCCATCAGTGTTAGTACTTTCTGCGCAGCTTTATTCATAGCCTGGTTGGATCGCAGCAAGGGGATTTTCTTGTCCAGTGCTTCGCCTGTCCAGGACACAAACACACAGGGAATCATCAACGTTGCGCCGTTTTCTGTTTGCTTGATGTAGGCCGGACTGCTTGGATCCCATGCAGTATAACCACGCGCTGCATTGGTCATGCGAATGCCGCCGTTCGGAAATGAAGAACCATCCGGTTCGCCCTTGATTAACAGGCTACCGGTAAATTGTGTAATGGCCTTGCCATCGAAGTCGGTAACAATGAAACCGTCATGTTTTTCTGCGGTGGCATTGGTCAGCGGGTAAAAAATATGTGAGAAAAATTTAACGCCCTTGGTGGTTGCCCAGTCTTTCATTGCTGCAGCTACTTCGTCTGCAACATCTGCCCCTAGCGAATCACCTGTCTGTATGGTTTTCTTTATGGCTTCAAAAGTCTCTGTAGAAAGAGCCTTTTCCATCTTTTCGAGATTGAATACATCAATCGCCCAGATTTCGTCCAACGGCATTGTCATTTCGACAGTTGCCGGCTCTCTATTGGTGATCAATTCTACCGCCTGTACGCGGGATGCATTTCCGTTCATTTATATTGCCTCATAAAAGTTATTGGTTATTGATCTCTGTATTAGGCAAGTAACCCGACTGAGTCCTGCTACCGAACGGGTGAACTATGGAGATCTGGCTGTTTAAAGGTGTAACCCCGTAGATGTATGAGAGCAATTATTGTGCCAATAAACTGTCGATTACGAATGTAGCTTGTCTGCCACGTCAATGCCGGTATAACAGGCATTGACGCAGTGAAAGCGTCACCTGGATCATTAGCTGCTTTGCACTAATATCGCGCAACATTGCCGTTTGTCGTATGCGGAATTGCTAAAGTGGTGCAAGTCAAAGAAAAAATGCGGTCTGTCCCTTGTAATGCGCAGCAGTTTTTTACGTGACGCGTAAGTGTACAGGGCGGTGCCGAATTCCAAACAAAATTTTCCGGCACGATAAGTGCAGAGTAATCAAGAGTAATCAGGGTCAGAGAGAGAGTAATCAGGGTCAGAGAGCAATATTCTCTAATATTAGAAACAATTGCTCTCTGACCCTATATATTCACCCCGTTAAAACCGTGAGCAACTTCAATAGAGTGAACTATTCACATACCAGAAACCAGGTACCTTCAGCATATGGCCATCAGTTGCGTACGTGGAGATTATATTCAGCAGCCGTCTGTATTCCAGAACACCATAATCGAACTGAACTCCAACGCCCTTATCGGATGATCGGACAACCGTGGCCTTCAAAGACAGGGGGTTTCGTTCGTCATCTTGCACATGAATACGCAGATCCAGCATATCATTCGGACAAAGCTCCCTGGAGCAACTTTCGATCAAGGCGCCGTCGAGACTGATATCTCTGGTCTGGAAACGACCCAGGTGTTCGTCGAAACGGTATACATCGACGTAGAGATATAGTGATTTGCGGATACAGCTTCGCTTGTTATTATTCATTATATGTACCCTCACCTACTTTATAGTCTATTTTTCTGCCGCTCGCAAAACTCTTTGGTACTAAACAAAGGGGACGGAGGGGTTATTATTTAACCATTGAGCTCTATTGGTGAATATTTAATCCCTCCGTCCCCTTTAATTTGCAGTGCAGACTTGAATTCTAGTCCTCGCTGATGAGTTCCTTGATGATGTACCCGCCTGATTTCTCGTCCAGCTGCAATGTCAGCAGCTTGCGCGCCTGCGCCTCTTCCAGCAGTTGTCCGAAGGTGCGGAAACCGTGATAGGTCTCGTCGAAACCCGGCTTGCGGCGTTTCAGCGTCTGTTTGACCATCGACCCCCAGACCTTTTCCTCTTCACCACGTTCCTTGAACAGGGCCTCGATCGTTTCGACTACCAGGTCCAGTGCCTCCTGTTGCTTGTCATCCTCGGTCTTTACGCTGCTTTTCTTGCCCGCCTTCTTTGCGGCGGGCTTGCGCCGTGCCCGGCGCGGCTTCCCGGCTTCGCGCACCAGGTCGTCGTAGAAGATGAACTCGTCGCAGTTGGCGATCAGCAGGTCGGAGGTAGAGCTCTTCACGCCAACGCCGATAACCACCTTGTCGTTCTCGCGCAACTTGCTGACCAGTGGCGAAAAGTCCGAGTCGCCGCTGATGACCACGAAGGTATCGACATGCGACTTGGTATAACAGAGGTCCAGCGCATCGACGACCATGCGAATGTCGGCAGAGTTCTTGCCTGACATGCGCACATGGGGAATTTCAATCAGCTCAAATGCCGCCTCGTGCATGGCCCCCTTGAATTCCTTGTAGCGGTCCCAGTCGCAGTAGGCCTTCTTGACAACGATACTGCCCTTGAGCAACAGGCGCTCCAGCACCTTCTGTATGTCGAAGGCGGCGTACTTGGCATCGCGCACGCCCAGTGCGACGTTCTCGAAGTCGCAGAATAATGCCATGTTTCGGGTTTCGGTTCTCTCGTTCATTTTATCCTGTCTTGTATAGTCGGCCGGGATCCTGCAACACGATATGCTCCTGATTACAGACTTGTAATCATTAACTGCCGGTTACGGGCACCTGGTAAATCAGAAATCCGGGGACAGTATACCTATTAAAAGCTCCATTAATTAGGAATCATAAATAGGTATATTGTCCCCTGATATCCCATAACAAATAAAGGGGACAAACAAATAATGGGTACAGACTTGTAGCGTGAAGTTATCTCCTTAGAGCTGTGTTTTCATCCATAAAATGAGGCTTTTAAGACTCTTGAGTGGTGCTATATTAAACGATTGTTTTTGTTATTCAATAAGTTGGGGTCACCAGGGTCAGGCCTTACATTTCACGGCAAATCTGAATCGGTCAACTATGTAAATTGTAAGGCCTGACCCCATACATATACTTTTTCCGTCCCCTTTTTTCGTTCGAAGTCTGTTCTCTTGGCCTCAATCATCATTGCTGAAGTGGCCGTGACGTACGCCACTTAGCAAGTGTTTAAAGTCATCGCCACTGACATGAACGATATGCTCATGGTCACCGGATTCGAAATAGACGTCGGCCAGGCTGGTCAAGCCTTCATCCAGGTAAGTTTCGATATTATAAGCAGGGCCCAGTGGTGGGACAGCACCAGGCTCACAGTCTGCAAACAGTTTGGCGAATTCTTTCTCTTCTACGAGCTCGAATTCACGGTCGAGTTCCTTGCGCACATGTTTCATCTCGACGTAGAAGCTAGCTGGAATCACAACCATGATATAGCCGGCGGCATCCTTAACGATCACTGCCTTGGCGATATGGTCCTCGTTTACACGAGAGGCCATTGATGTCTCGTGACTGGTGGCCGTGGGCGGGTGTGGTATCAAGTCATATTTAACCGACTTTTCTTCCAGATAGTTTTTAACGGTGTCTGCAATAGCCATAAAGTTCTCCTTTCGCCAGGTTGTATCAATATTCGTAGCTGTTCTGAGTTTAACGCATAGTAATCAGTAGTGATAAGGGTCAGAGAGCAATACTCTCTAATATTAGAAACAATTGCTCTCTGACCCTAAATAAATCTTCGTCCATAATATGAGGCTTTTAAGCCTCTTGATCGATAACATATTCTACGATTGTTTTTGTTATTCAATAAGTTGTATTGGTCCGACCCAGATATGCAGTATTGGCCCGACCCAGATATGCAGATATGCAGATATGCAGTTATGGTTTTTAATCAACTACGGAATCCGGGATCGTGGGTATCATCTACGGCTGTCGGTAAATCATAGAGAATATCGTTGAACGGGTGACGGTACATCGGCATATTGAGGCGTTTTTCGTCGAGAATATGGCCTATGAAGCCAATCGATCGCCCCAGCACGAAGAAGGCATTGAGCGTGCCAGACTCAATGAACTGGTTAATCTCTTCCTCGCTGTAATTCAGGCCGCGCCACATATCCACCATCAATACACCAACGGTACCGTCTACATTCAGGATCAGGTTATCCTTCTTCTTGATGGTTTGCTGCTCCACTTCCAGTGCGTAGTCCAAAAGATGGGTTGCTGGAAAGTGTTGTGCTGCATAACGCTTTAGACCCTCGACACGCAAGTCTGGATTTTTGATCGACTTGATGCGGTGACCAATGCCAGGAATGACCATGCCTTGCTCTGCCATATAGTCAATGAATTCATCGGCAGCCATTCCCTTGTCAGCGCCGAGTTTGAAATATTGCGCTGCACCGTCGATGGCGCCACCGAAGCGTGGGCCAATGGTGAGCAAGCCTGTCACGAGTGCGCTGATCACATCCTTGCCGGCACGCGCGGTGACGCGTGCGTTATGCGCGCCACTAACCGCAGGGCCGTGGTCGGCCACGGTCTTGATTACCGTTTCAAGGAAGTTGCTCGCCCATTGTGGGTAGCGCCGTTTGAACCAGAGCAAGGTAATGACCTCGCCAATGCCGTAGCCGGTTTCAGGGGTTGCTACTGCGCTGATCGGGATGCCGGCGTAGGTGGCTTCCTCGCCGCGGTCGTCGGAGATGGTGCAGGTGAAGTGGGTTCCCTTGCGCACACTGCCGGCGTTGAGTGCTGTCTGGCAGTCTTCAGGCAGTGGGGTGATGACGGGCTCGTTGATGTCCTCAATGATGCCCTCGGCGTGCAACTCACTGTGCACGGCATTGATGATTTCGGGCAGGTCATTGAAACTTCGTGGTACGCGGATGCCGGCATTGCGCATCGCCTCGTTCTTGCTGCTGGCCATTTCCCGGTCGCTGCTGGCGTTGGCGCCGGCATGGCCAAATTGAACACCCGTTGAAAAATGACTTGCGATCGTGCCTACACACCATCCTATGATGGGCTTAGTGATCTGCCCGTTTTGTACAGCTTCAATTACACGATACTCTTCGGTGCCGCCGACTTCGCCGAGCAACAATAAGTATTTTACTGTCGGGTTAGCCTGCATGCGCAGCATATGTTGAAGGAAGCCGGATCCAGCAAAACGGTCACCGCCGATGGCGACGCCTTCACTGATGCCATCAGCATTGAGTGCGATGGTATGAGCCAGTTCATTGAACAGACCGCCCGATCGTGTCACCAGGCCACAAGAACCTGCCCGGTGTAATTTGCTGGCAATAATGTTGTCGACAGTGCCGCCTATGTTGGCGATCTTGAACGCGCCGGGTGTGATTGCACCCACTGTGGACGGACCAATAATCAGTTTATTCAGTGTCTGCGCACGTTGCTTGAGGGCGCGTGCATGCCGCTCAGGGATACCCTCCGCAGTTATCATGATGGTATTGATGCCGGGGATATCGAGCGCCTCGTTACTGATTCGGTATGCGCGTCGGAAGGAGGCGAAGTTCAGCAATACATCTGCATGCGGGTGTCGCTCGATGGCAGATGCGGTAGAGCGATGAATTGGTATCAGAATCTCACTATTACCAAAAAAGAACTTACCAAAGCGGCTGCCACTGGTGGGAGACACAATCGCAGCAACCGAGGGCGTTTTGCGTCCGATCAGGGTGTCGTAATCGAGCATACGCTGGATTGCATTCTGGTGGTTGTTCCAGAAGATGGCCTGCGTCTCTCGTGAGAAAAACGACGTTTCGGCAGGGCTGGTTGTGATGGATGTCTGATCCATATTCATGTGGGATTGCCTCCAGGCTGAAGATTATTCCGCCAATGCCATTCTGACGATATCGGTCATATGCGTTTCGGGACCGTAAACCTCAATGTGCATACCGAGTTCAGCAGCGGCTTTTTGCATGTTGCGCAGGCCTACTTCGTAGTTCGGACCGCCGCGGCGGACATAAATGCGTACACCCACCGCTTTCATTTGTTCGTGGTATTTGCGCAAAGCCTGAATAATGCCGGTAAAGGTTTTCGCAACATCGGTGAAGTTGGCGATGGCGCCGCCAATAATCAGTAGTTTTTCACGGCCTTGCGGGTCAGGCGCTCGAGTCATCAGATCGAGCAATGTTTCGGTGTACACGCGGGTTTCCTGCGTGGTTGGATTACCCGAATATTCGCCGTAATTTGCGAGCTCGTCAGCACCAATCAAATCAGTGATGGTATCGGCGTAAACCACTGAAGCGCCACCACCTGCGACCAGCATCCATACCCGGCCTTGCGGCTTGAGTACAGTGAGCTTCAGCGAAGCACCGCTTTTTTCATCCATCGCCTTGATCAGATTTTCTTCCGGCCCGGGTGCTTTCATGCCAAACGGGGTCGGAAAATATAACGGACCCCAGTGCTTATCCATCAGGAAGCCAGCGGTATCATCGACCTTGGCGACCAGGTCCAGCAGGTGAACTTCATTGCCGTCAAAATAGAACGGATTGACTTCGAGATAGGTGAAATGCTGGTCACGAAAAAAACGATAGAAGTCGGTGGCGAACAGCGCAAACTGCTCTCGCTCGCCGACATCTTTGGGCACAGCGGCTGCGATCATTTCAGTGAGTTGATCGTCATTAATGAATGGTGGGATTTCGATCTGCCCTACGCTTTCCCAGTTATCCTCGATATGGACACCGCCTTTTGTGCTCATCGAGAGTATGTCGCCGCTATCACCCATTTCCAGAGCGATGTAATATTCAAGCTCACTATCGTGCTGGATGAATGGCTCGACAATGAAACGGCTGAGAACGCCGCTCTGGCCACTCAGGAGGGTTGTGGTCTGCGCCCGCATTTCGTCGATCCAGCTGGCCGCATCATCAAGGCTTACATCACCCGGTGCATTGATCTGATATAACACCAGGCCATTGAGCCCACGTTTGCCAAAGATCATATCCGGTTTCACGACCAGTGGAACATCACACAACCAGTCATGCTCGCCATCAGCCGCCAATGCTTTCAATTCATCGCCATCTGCGACGCCGGCCGAATGAAACTGATAGTTGAACTGACCAAAGTGTCTTGACCAGTCATTATGGAATATTCGCTTTCCTTCATACTCTCGTATTGCCCGTTGAGCCATTGCGCTTATTTACACCCGCTTTTTTTAAGTAAAAGAAAACCCTGTCTTCAATCTCTAGTCCGCATTTCACTGCAGATGCACGGCCCCCTGATTTATGCTTGAATCCACAAAGAAGTCTACTGAAAAAAACCGGGTCAGAGAGCAATTGTTTCTAACATCAGAGTTAATTGCTCCCTGAGCCGGCTTTTCGCTTTCACCTGATGAAATGAATATATGATTCACGGTTAATCCATTTGTTTATTCATGAGCGCTGTAAGACCTGATTACGCGCACCCTTGCCCTTGCGTTTGATTACTCTGCAATAGGTGCAACACTTACCTCGAATGTCAGCGTCGGCTGCGCGTTTCCCGTTCCGACGAAAGATCCCGACACCGGCGGTATGGCTTCCGGGTGACGGTGCACCGCCACTGCGATGTGGTCGCCACTGACCAGTAGACCGCTGGTCGGATCGAAACCGCGCCAGCCGGAACCCGGCAGGTAGACTTCCGCCCAGGCGTGGGTTGCGGTATTCCACGGCGCCGCGGTTTCGTTCAGTACGTAACCGCTGATGAAGCGGCTGGCGAGGCCGCAATGGCGGCAGCTTTCGATGAACAGGGTTGTGAAGTCCCTGCATGAGCCCGTGCCCGATGACAGGGTCTGCGACGGTGACTGCACACCGGGTTCTTCGCGCACCTGGTAGCGGTGCCCGTTGGCGATATTCGTGTTCAGCGTGGTCAGCATGGCGATGGTGTCAACCTTGTTACCTGGATTACAGACATCCGCTATCCATGCTTTTATCACGGCCTGGTCCTGTTCGTATACCGGGCTTTTGTAGGGCGCCAGGTCAATCTGTTCCCTGGGATCGTAGTCGAATGGGAAAAACCGGGCGTGATCTTCCAGTACAAAATCCAGCGGCTGTTCTTCATAGTTCTCCACCACCACTTCGCTTGCGATGGAGAGTTCTTTTGCAGCTTGCAGGAAAGTCACGACCGCGACCGAGTTGCCATAGACATCACGCTTCCAGTGGATGCGAAACTCCGGGCTGATATCCAGCTTCGAATACTGCACGCGTATGTCGTGGCCGTCGCGCGGGCGCAGGTGCAGGCTATGCGGCAACAGGGTTACGTCTTCAGCATACTGGTAGCGTGTCAGGTGATGGATTTGAATACGGCGCACAATGCTGATTTTAATGTAACGACCGGTTGTATTGAATATCCACTATAAGAGTGTCGCAAACAGGTTTAACACGGGCATAATGCTCGAAGCCTTTTGACAGCCTGGCGGATTTGCTAAACACTCGGCACCTTGGAATCTGACAACAACAGTTTTGACGCGGCGATTCGCGCCCACGATGAAGCCGTCGCGGCCACTGGACTCGATATCTGGATCGGCGCCGAACCGACCTTCACCAATCGACAGTCCGAATCACCCGAATGGCTCAGCGAGGCGCTGGGTGACACCAGGCAAGCCTACGCCTGCCACATCATCAAGCAGCTGCGCGACAGTTATCCCGGTTCGATCATCCTGCGCACCCTCTGACGCCAGTACGCGGGCGAGCCACAGCCGCGCTGGAGCCTGGGCCTGTACCTGCGCCGTGACGGTCGCGCGCTGGCCGACGGACTGCCGGTCGATCCACTGAGCGAGGCCTGCACCTGCGAAACACAAGACATGACTGCGTTCTTGCAATTACTGAGCATTCAGCTCAATCGCGCGTTCGTACCCTGGGCGGGCCTGCACCCGGGACTCGACGCGCTATCACCCATCGTGCTTTACCTGCTGGCGCCCGGCGGTGAAAACGGGCCCTGCACGACTGGCAGCCCGAGGGCAAACCCTATGACGGCCTGCCTGATCATCTTGACGAGGCACGAAGGCGCATCGCCGAGCGCTTCGTGGTCGAGGAGATCACGCCGGACCAGGCGCCCGACGCAGTCAACCCGCCGGACGAAGCCGTCAGTGACTATTGTCTTGATTTACGCCGTACCATAGGAAAAAAGGTGAAAAAAGGGGTCGAAAAAAGGGGTCGGTGACAAATGATTCTCATTTGTCACCGACCCTTATATTAGACCTCTTATATTTTATTAATACGATTTCGTAACCAGTATGAGGGACAGTAGTGGGCTTTACTTCTTATACTTTCAGCATTTGCTGCTGACGTTTATTCGCAGTACCAATTCGCGCTACCTTATTTTTCTTACTAAGTAAAAATTCGAATGAAGATTTTTCTCCACTACGTTCATAATCTACTTTCATCGTTTCAAGCAACAGACTCTCAT
>Ga0316192_10000454_pt1 | contig 29893 bp, 33 predicted proteins | sample MerIslwburrow_MG_FD_204931 | JGI IMG/M metagenome (GOLD analysis project Ga0316192, IMG submission 204931) | Coastal sediment microbial communities from Maine, United States - Merrow Island worm burrow | ecosystem: Environmental > Aquatic > Marine > Coastal > Sediment | place: USA: Maine...
AACGTGACAAGAAAAAGGTCATCATGGCCTCGCTGGATACCCGGCGTCCTGCTGCACAGGAACAGCTTGCCATTCTGGGCCAGCAGATCGCGGTCGACACGCTGCCCATCGTCAAGGGCGAAGATCCCGCTACCATCACCAGACGTGCCATGTCGGAAGCCAGGAAGGGCGGTTATGACGTCGTCCTGCTGGACACCGCCGGTCGTCTGTTCATCGATGAAGAACTCATGGCGGAAGTCCAGGCGGTTCGCGATATTGCGCAACCGGCAGAAACCCTGCTGGTCGCGGATGCCCTGACCGGGCAGGACGCCGTCAATCTGGCGCGCGCCTTCGATGAACAGGTCGGCATCTCCGGTCTCGTGCTCACCCGCATTGACGGCGATGGCCGCGGCGGTGCTGCGCTGTCCATGCGCGCTGTCACCGGCAAACCGATCAAGCTGCTGGGCACCGGCGAAAAACTCGACGGCCTTGAAGACTTCCATCCCGAGCGTATAGCGTCGCGCATTCTGGGCATGGGTGACGTGGTCTCGCTGGTTGAAAAAGCCGCCCAGACCATAGATCACGACAAGGCTGCCAAGATGGCGGCCCGCATGAAGAAAGGGGTTTTCGATCTCGAGGACCTCGCCGACCAGCTCAGGCAGATGCAGAAGATGGGCGGCATGTCGGGCCTGATGGGCATGATGCCGGGTCTCGGCAAGATGAAAAAGCAGCTGGAAGGCGCTGATCTCGACAATTCGGTGCTCAAACGGCAGCTGGCGATCATTTCATCCATGACGGGCAAGGAAAAACGCAATCCGAAGATCATGAACGCCTCGCGCAAGAAACGTGTCGCCAAGGGTTCCGGCGTAGAAGTTCAGGAAATCAATCGCCTGCTTAAAATGCACCTGCAGATGGCCGGCATGATGAAGAAGATGGGCAAGGGCAAGGGCGGCATGCTCGGCAAGATGATGGGCATGGGCGGTGGTGCCGGCATGCCGTCAGCCGAGGAAATGGAAAAGATGCAGGCCGAGCTTGCCCAGATGGATCCGGCCTCGATCCCGCCGGAGCTTAAAGATCTCGCAGACGGCAAGATGCCGAAAATGCCCTCCGGATTGCCTGGCATGGGCGGCGGACTGCCCGGCCTGCCAGGGCTTGGCGGCAAGGGCGGATTGCCCGGTCTCGGCGGCGGCTTCAAGGGGCTGCCCGGTCTGGCCAAGAAAAAGAAATAACGACGAACGACGAACTCAAGCAATTTAATCAGACATGTGAACATTCAAGGAGACTTCGAACATGGCATTGAAAATCAGACTGGCCCGTGGCGGCTCGAAAAAGCGTCCTTACTACCGCATCGTGGTAGCTGACGTGAATGCACCGCGCGATGGCCGCTTCATCGAAAAGATCGGCACCTACAACCCGCTGCTGCCGAAGGATTCAGAAGATCGCATCAATCTTGATGTTGATCGTGCAAAGCACTGGATGAGCGTTGGCGCCAAGCCAACCGACCGCGTCCTGCGTTTCCTGGATGCGCTCGGCCTCGAAAAGCGCGAGCCACGCAACAACCCGAACAAGGCCAAGCCTGGCAAGAAGCGTGTGGAACGTGAAGCGGCCGAAGCTGAAGCAGCTACCGCTGCCAAGGCTGCAGCAGAAGCCGAAGCTGAAGCAGCCAAGGAAGCCGCAGCTGCTGCCGCTGCTGCACCTGCAGAAGAAGCTCCTGCAGCAGAAGCGCCCGCTGAAGAAGCAGCGTCCTAGGGGGCCGGTGCCTGAATGCCCGAGCATTCGCGCATCATCCTTGGCGTCATAACCGGCGTGCATGGTATTCAGGGCGAGGTGAAGCTGAAAAGTTTCACCGGCGACCCTGAAGCCATCGCGTCCTATGGCCCGCTGGATGCGTCCAACGGCACAACACTCAAGATAAAATCGCTCAAGGCTCACAAGGACTTCTTCCGCGCCCGCATCGAAGGCATAGACGACCGCAATGCGGCCGAGGCCCTCAAGGGGCTTGAACTGTCCATCACGCGTGACCGGCTGCCCGAACCGGAAGCCGATGAGGTCTACCACGCGGACCTGATCGGCCTGTGCGTTCACGATACCAACGGAGCGGAAATCGGGACCGTGGTCGATGTTGTGGACTTCGGCGCCGGCGAACTGCTCGAACTGAAACTGCAGGACATCAAGTCCACCGTGCTGATGCCGTTCAACCGGCAAACCGTGCCGGACATCAATCTTGAATCCGGCACGCTGAGCATCGACCCTCCTGAAGGACTGCTGGACGACGGTGCTGAATGACGCAGGACAGCCACCAGATCACACCTTTCCTGGCGACAGTATTGACGCTTTACCCGGACATGTTTCCCGGGCCGCTCGGGCAGTCCATGGCCGGCAGGGGCCTCGAAGACGGCATCTGGTCGCTGGAGGCGCGTGATATCCGCAAACACGCAACTGACAGGCACGCTTCGGTTGACGACACGCCGGCAGGCGGCGGGCCCGGCATGGTGTTGAAACCCGATGTGCTGGCGCGCGCCATTGATGCAGCCTGTGTGCCGGGAGACACCCGCCCGCGCCTGCTGATGAGCCCGCGCGGGCGCCCCTTGACGCAAGCCTATGTACGTGAACTGGCCGCAGGCAGCGGCGTCACCCTTGTTTGCGGCCGGTTCGAAGGCGTTGACGAGCGGGTTATCGAAGCCCGCAACCTGATCGAAGTGTCGGTGGGAGATTACGTACTGTCGGGCGGTGAACCTGCGGCCTATATCGTTCTGGATGCAATTGTGCGCCTGTTACCCGGCATCATGGGCAATGACGCATCCGGCACTGACGAAAGCTTCGAGCAGGGACTGCTCGAACATCCGCAATATACCAGACCACGCACCTGGGAGGGTCTTGAAATACCGCCTGTATTGTTGTCCGGCGATCACGCTGCCATCGCGCGCTGGAAGCGGGAACAGTCGGAAAAACTGACCCGGGACCGCCGCCCGGACCTTATTCGGCCAAAAGACGCAAACAAATGACCCGAATTTGCCGATAGACATTGACTTTTACTGCCTCACACGGGTAAAGACCCGCATCGCAAGATCATTCGGTGGTCTGGCCATGCCAGTGGATTGCCGAAAATTGATTGTCTCTGAAAAAGTTGGAGCGACTGTTCTGCATTCAAAATGAATGCGGGCCGCACCAAGAAGGAATTCGTCCGATGAACATTATCCAGCAGCTCGAACATGAGCAGGCTCAGGCCATTACGGCCAAACGCGAAATTCCGGACTTCAGCCCCGGCGACACTGTGGTTGTTGCTGTGCGGGTTACTGAAGGCGAACGTTCGCGCATCCAGAACTATGAAGGTGTGGTGATTGCCCGTTCAGGCGGCGGCATCAATGAAAACTTCACCGTGCGCAAGCTGAGTTATGGCGAAGGTGTGGAGCGTGTGTTCCCGGTTTACTCGCCACTGGTTGAAGGCGTGAAGGTGCTGCGCCGCGGCAAGGTGCGTCGCGCTAAACTGTATTACCTGCGTGGCCTCACCGGCAAGCGCGCCCGTATTGCTGAGAAAAAGCGTGCAGTCGTGGTACCAGGTGCTGCGCAGGCTGCAGCCGCGAAGGCTGAAGCAGCCAGCGCGCCCCAGGTGGTTGATGATGTATCCCTGATTTCCGGTGTTGGCGACGTGCTCGCTGAAAAACTGGCCGGCGAAGGCGTAACCAGCCTGGCCCAGATCGCCAAGTGGAAGAAAGACGACATCGCCGATTACGATGCCAAGCTGTCTCTGGGCGGACGTATCGAGCGCGATGAATGGATCGTCCAGGCCAAGGAATTGCTGGCAGGCAAGGCACCACGTGCCAAGACTGACCAGGAAGCTGCCGAAAAGGCCGCCGACGCCGAATAATCCGCGTCATTTCAGATTTGCAGAAAGGCCGGGGTTTTTCCCGGCCTTTTTTGTTGGCCTGTCGAAGGCAGGCAAGCTGCTGCATCCGTGAACAGACGCTCAGGAATACCCTATTTCAGCCCCCGTGTCGGCATATTGGAGTGATGCACTGACACCCTTGAAAGGGCTAGGGGGCCATGAGTAATGGAGTATTTGTCATGGCCACTGACTACCACAATCAAACCCGTTCACCTGCACCCGACTATCGCACCCGGTCCGGCGGATCAAACGGCTGGCTGATCGGCCTCGCCGTCGCAATCGTGCTTGCAATGATTGCCTTCTTCTCGTTTTCAGGCTCTGAGCGCCCCGCGCTGACAGTCGGCACGACAAGCGAGCAAGTCACGCTGCCGCCGGTAACGCATAACCCGCCGGCTGCACAGGAGCAGGTTGTTCCGCCAGCCTCTCCGGCCACAACCGCGCCGGCACAATAATACCGAAGGAACTAACTGTTGAAACAAGCCGGTTGCCCGCCTGTGGACCAGCATGGGTTCACAGGTGGGCAGCTCTTGAAAATCACGTCTTGCGCCATAGCGTGTAGAGTCCCAGCGGCGGCCTGGCTTCGAGCGTTTCAAGGTCGCTGCAGAAGTTCGAGATGTCGTGTCCCACTTCATGCATGTGCCGGAGTTCCAGACCGGCCTTGAGGGCGGCATTCACCACTTCCGACACCGTGTGGGTGAACGAATAGTGCGGGCTTGAGGCATATTTCTCGTAGCCGAAATAATCCAGGCCCGTGGTCTCCTCAAACGGTTCGGTATGGAAGTAGGAATGCACAAGCCTGGATGGCCCGCCATTGTCATCAGGCTCATACATGAACACGATGGGGTGGGTTTCTTCCATCACCCAGTGCCCGCCGGGTACAATCAGATCTGAAACCGCGGCGAAGAAACCGTCCAGGTCCGGCATCCATCCGAGTACACCGATGGTGGTCATGGCAATGTCAAAGCGCCCCTTCAGGTCTGCCGGCAGCGCATAGACATCCGCCGCCCTGAAACTCACCTCAGAGCCATAGCCGGCAATATCAGCCAGTTCGCGCGCCTGGTCCAGAAAGGCTTCTGCCTGATCAATGCCAAGACACTGGCCCGCTCCCATGGCCTTCAGCGACAACAGGTCCTTGCCGTTATTGCACGCCACCTGCACGACTGACTTGTCGGTGACGCCCACCTGCTCCAGCATGGCGACGACTTCATCTGCCAGGTAATTGTGGCCGCCTTGCGCAAACTGCTCACGCAGCTTCTGCTGATTGTGCACGGCATGGCGCGGCGCTGCCTCGTTCCAGGCCTGCTTGTTGGAAGCAACATATCTGTCTCGATCACTCATGGCGGGCATGCTTATCAAAACCTGTGGCGAAGCAAAAGCCCCTTCCCCTGTGGAGTGTTCCAATGTAGCTACACATGATGTCTTTACCGCCCGATCTCACCAGCCTTCACCTTGTCGCCTTTGGCCTGCTGTTTGCGGCATGGTGGCTGTACTCACCGCTTCTGTCATTTTTCGGACGCGGCACTCTGAATGCGCAGCTGGGCGTTGTACGGCTGCGCTGGATGCGATTGTCCACGCAGCGCACCAACCGGCCATTTGACGCCATACTGTTGAACCAGATCATCAACTCGGTGGCGTTTTTCGGCTCTGCCACACTGATTGTACTGGCCGCCCTGCTCGGTACATTTGCAAATGTCTCGTCGGTGCACACGGTTCTGTCACAGCTTCATTTTGTTGCACCGATGAGCATTGAACTGCTGGCGGCCAATCTTTCCGTCGTGGTGTTGGTTCTGGGCCTCAGCTTTTTCTCCTTCACCTACGCTTTGCGCAAGCTCATCTACACCGTAGCGCTATGTGGCGGATTGCCTGACAACACGGAAGAAACGCCGCGGTCTGCCATTCAGATTGAAGCAACCGCCACCGTGCTGACAGAAGCCGTTCGCAGTTTCAATAATGGCATTCGCGGGTACTATTATGCAGTTGCCGCCCTGTTCCTGCTGATCGGGCCGATGCCGTGTATCATTGCAACGTGCTCCGTTATGGCAATGTTGTTTTACCGCCAGACCATGACCACCACGGCCGTCGCCATCGGCACCTATGTGGATGCCATGAACAAGGAAGACGGCGCGCGCAAATAAAAACCCTGCAGGCCGGTTATGGCCTGCAGGGTCTGAAACTTGTGACTTAAAAGGCGCTTAGATTAAGAAGCGTCTTCCAGGTTGTCAGCTGACATCTTGCCGCTGCGCTGGTCTGTAACCAGTTCGAACTTGACCTTCTGGCCTTCGTTCAAGGTGCCCATACCGGCGCGTTCAACGGCGGAGATATGAACAAAAGCGTCCTTGGAACCATCTTCTGGTTCAATAAAGCCGAAGCCCTTGGTGGTGTTGAAAAATTTTACTGTGCCTACTGGCATGGTCGTTGTCCCTTCAAAGGAGAAACCCGCACATACACACCTTGTGATGGCTGGGTCAGTACATTGCTCACATTGTCAGGAATAACGAGGTTAAACGGCGCACCGGATATCGAGGCATCACCAGACAAGTTCGGTCTATACAAGGTCGTATATGAGTGATTGTGAAGCAAATTGCAAATGATAAGCGAAAATAAACCTGAAAATGGCTAACGCTCAACTTACGCAGCCGCTCGCGATGCCACCTTTTCCGAAATCACGATCTCGACAATCGCCGCCTTGGCTATCAGGGATTCCCGTCCGTCCTCGCGCAGGAATTCCAGCAACGGATTGTCGCCATTGAGCACACGCCTGATGTCGCTGCTCACGGGCAGCATCAGTGTGCCGTCCACTGCGCGCCCGTCGGTCAGCAAAAGCTGAACCTTATGGGCATTTCTTTTGTTGTCGTTGTTGAACATTGCGCCACATCCCCGTTGTTTTGCGGTCAGTCTTATCAGCACACGCTTAAGCAACCACCTGCGAAATAGAAGCGATTTTATCGACTTCAGTTGCACAGGACAGGCACGAGTATAGGGGATTGAGTGATTGTATCGGCACCCACCATTACTAACAGAAGGATGTGATTAGAACTTTCAGCCTGCGACAAAATGTGCCTTAGTGGGTGCGCACAAACAAAAACGGAGGGTGCGATGTCTGCCAAAATAGTAATTGGCCTTGATGGGAGCGGTTCAGGGGAAAGAGCCGTTGCCTACGCGAAAAAGCAAGCCAAGCAAATCGGGAAGTGCGAGTTAATCGCTGTTTACGTGATCGAGTGGTCACCTTACAGCTTTCAGACACCGGAAGAGAACGAAGAACGGCACAAGCGGCGCGAGGAAGAAATTTCCGCTGCCACCAGTCGCATCGTTGCACCGGTAGTCGATGCCTTGAAGAAAGACGGATTTTCCGCACGCGGTATCGTGAAGCACGGCCACGTTGCCGACCTGCTGAACGCAGTAGCTGTGGACGAAGGTGCAGATCAGATTGTCGTCGCGAGATCTTCCGAAGGCGGATTTGCGAGCCGCGTATTTGGCACCTCGACTGCGAACCTCGTCATGACGGCATCTGTGCCAGTCACGGTTGTCGGATAAGGAATCCTCTCATGAAAAAACTTACCTTAACTGCCCTGGCGATAGGCGCGGGGTCAACTTCTGCGCTTGCGCAGGAAGCCAGAACCATCGACCAGGCGGTAAATGAAACCTTTGCCACCATCACCGGCCCGTTTGTGAATTTCATTTTCTCGCCGTTTCCCGGCACCAGTTTTCCATGGATTGTGATGTGGCTTGTCGTGGCCGCATCATTATTCACGGTTTACTTCGGATTCATTCAAGTCAGAGGCATTCGGCACTCCATCCAGTTGGTCAAGGGTGACTATTCAGACCCCAATGATGCCGGTGAAGTCAGTCACTTCCAGGCACTCACAACCGCCCTGTCCGGCACAGTCGGCCTCGGCAACATTGCCGGTGTGGCGGTTGCAGTCAGCATTGGCGGTCCCGGCGCTACATTCTGGATGATTTTGGCCGGCCTTCTGGGCATGGCATCGAAATTCACCGAATGCACCCTCGGCGTCAAATACCGCAATGAATATGCAGACGGCACTGTTTCGGGTGGCCCCATGTACTACATGTCAAAGGGCTTTGCGGAACGTGGCGTGCCGGGAGGCAAGATCCTGGCCGTGGTGTTTGCGATATTCTGTATTCTTGGTGCACTTGGCGGCGGCAACATGTTCCAGGCCAATCAGGCTCACGCCCAGATCTCAGGCATACTGGGCGATTTTCCCGGCTGGATCACCGGCATCGTGTTTGCCCTGGTTGTGTTTGCGGTTATCGTTGGCGGCATCAAGTCAATCGCCAATGTGACGGAAAAGGTCGTCCCCTTCATGGGTCTCCTTTATGTCGGCACCGCGCTCATCATCCTGTTGCTCAATTTCGACAAGATCGGATGGGCATTCGGCCAGATCTTTGACGGTGCGTTCACCGGTCTGGGAGTGGCAGGTGGCTTCGTGGGCGCCCTTATCCAGGGCTTCAAGCGCGCGGCTTTCTCCAATGAAGCAGGCGTTGGTTCTGCAGCAATTGCCCACTCGGCGGTTCGCACAAAAGAACCTATCACCGAAGGACTGGTGTCCTTGCTGGAGCCGTTCATCGACACGGTGGTGATCTGCACCATGACAGCGCTGGTGATCACCATTTCCGGATTGCTGATCATTGATCCGGCAACAGGTAACTTTGTACTTGATGGCAACTCCATCAAGACTGTCGGTGATGTTTCCGGCGTATCGCTGACCTCTGCAGCATTTGCAACCGGCTTCAGCTGGTTTCCATATGTACTCGCGGTGGCAGTCGTCCTGTTCGCTTTCTCCACCATGATCTCATGGTCATACTATGGTCTGAAAGCCTGGACGTATCTGTTCGGTGAAGGCAAGACCACGGAACTGGTGTTCAAGGTCATTTTCTGCATCTTCGTCGTCATCGGCGCCTCGGCCAGCCTGGGTCCCGTGATCGACTTCTCTGACGCGGCAATCTTTGCCATGGCAGTGGTCAATATCACGGCGCTCTACGTCCTGATGCCGATCGTGAAGAAGGAAATGAAGTCGTACATGTCTCGCCTGAAGTCCGGCGAGATCAAGCGGTTCAAGCACTAGATACTTCAATACGCACACCTGGATGCCGGGGTGATCAACATCACCCCGGCATTTTTATTGCCCGATGCAGTATTCCTGTTTGAGCACCCGATCAGACCAGGCAACTGTTCAGCCAGCGTTCAGCGTGAGGGACCCGATCAGGAAACAGGTCGCGGCACCGGCAGATGCGAGGGTCCTGACATGATTCCACGATGTCCAGGAACGCGCATAGATTGCCCAGTAGGATGCCGCCTCTTCGCTGGCATGGTTCATGGCATCAAGCCGCTGGTTCATCGGCACATTGAACACCACGGTCACGACGAAAACGCCGATTGCATAGAGCGCGCATCCCGCGATGATCCACACCGCTTCGGGGCCGGACATGCGCAAGAAGGTATACGCAGCAAGGCACACGGAAGCCACGGCCATGGCAATCAGAAGCGCCAGGAAAATCGAACCGTACACCTTGCGATTGATCAATTGCATGGACTCGATTCCACTGGCCGGACGGGCCGCATGAAGTGATTTCATCACGAAATCCGAAAACGCCAGAAACACACCTGCTACGAGGCCACAGGTAATAACCGCGGTGGCGCAGGCAATCAGTATCAGTTGCGATGTCATGTTGGTTCTCCAGAATTTCCCGGCATCTGCGATGCATCGGGAATGATGCTTGTCTCAGCAGGCTGCAGCCGTGCCGCCCATCCGCCCGGCACGCGCAATCCAGCCGTTGATTTTTGTTTCACTGGCAGTCTTGACGGACCCGAACTGAACGACGTTACGGGCTTTGACGCCGCAAAACCCGAACACCTGGTTTTTCATCACGCGGCGCGCCGGTTTCCTGTAAACCCATGCATCGATCAGCGGCGGCGTATCCGACGTGATGATCGCATCGCCGGACTTGCCCTTGAGCAATTTGTCCCAGCGCATGCCCTGCGAGTGATACTTGAAGCCAAATCCAGGCTCCAGCGCACGATCCAGCACTGCCTTGGCCTTGGTTGGCATGGCACCCCACCAATACGGATGCACGAACAGCAGGTGGTCGGCCCATGCAATATTGGACTGCCAGGCCCTGAGATCGGGTTCCAGCGCCGGCGAGTTTTCGCCATAGCCTGAAAAGCTGTCCATCTCCAACGACATTTCACTGAGATTCTGTCGCCGCACTTCAGACCCGCTGCGTTCAGCTCCCGCCTGATAGGCATCGGCTATCGCCTCACACAAAGACCCGGCCTTCGGGTGAGCGAGCCAGATGAAAATCCGTTTTGACATAACGTTCTCCTTTTGCTTGACACAGTGTCAATTGACATGATGTCAAGTACGTTCTAGTTTACATTATGTCAAGCGATAACATCGAAACCCGAACCCGCATTCTGAATGCCACCTGGAAACTGCTGGAGGCGAACCAGGGTCGCGGCGTGCGCATGAGCGATATCGCGCGACAGGCCGGCATCAGCCGTCAGGCCGTGTATCTGCATTTCCCGACACGATCAGAGCTGCTCATTGCCACCACCCGCTATCTGGACGACCTCAAGGGGATTGATCAGCGGCTCGCAGCGAGCCGGGCAACCACGGACGGAGTCGAGCGACTGGATGCATTCATCGATGCCTGGGGAAACTACATTCCTGAAATCCACGGCATCGCCAAAGCCCTGCTTGCCATGAAAGATACCGACGAAGCCGCAGCACTGGCCTGGGACGACCGCATGCACGCGGTTCGCCACGGCTGCGAAGCCGCGATCGATGCAATCGTCAAGGATGGCAGGCTGTCGCGTGAAATTCCGGCCGGACAGGCGGCTGACATACTGTGGATGATGCTGTCGGTTCGCAACTGGGAACAGCTTACTGCCCAGTGCGGCCTGTCGCAAATCCAGTACATCGACACCATGAAGCACATTGCCCGCCACAGCCTTCTCGACGCACCGCCCAGTTGCTGAGCATTTCCAGATGACAAATGCGCCCGGCCTCGCTAGTTTGCCGGCAATTCAGAACACTTCTAGATGACTTGAGGATTTTCATGGCTGGCCCACGCACCCTGTACGATAAAATCTGGGACGATCACCTGGTTCACGAGGCCGATGACGGCACGTGCCTGCTCTACATCGACCGTCACCTCGTGCACGAAGTAACCAGTCCGCAGGCTTTTGAAGGCCTGCGCATGACCGGACGCGGTGTGCACGCACCGGAAAAAACCCTCGCCGTGGTTGACCACAATGTGCCAACCACCGACCGCTCAAAGGGCATCGCGGAAGAAGAAAGCCGCATTCAGGTCGAGACCCTGGCAAAAAACGCCGCCGAGTTTGGCGTGCAATACTTCTCCGAAACGGACGCACGCCAGGGCATCGTCCATATCATTGGTCCCGAACAGGGGTTCACCCTGCCCGGCACCACGATTGTATGCGGTGACAGCCACACTTCGACCCACGGTGCATTCGGGGCATTGGCCCACGGCATCGGCACCTCCGAGGTCGAACATGTTCTGGCGACCCAGACGCTGATCCAGAAAAAAGCCCGCAACATGAAAGTACAGGTTGACGGCAAACTGGCCAGGGGCGCGACGGCCAAGGACATTATTCTTGCCGTCATCGGTGAAATCGGCACCGCCGGCGGAACCGGCCACGTCATCGAGTTTGCCGGAGAAGCTATCCGCGACCTGTCCATGGAAGGCCGCATGACGGTATGCAACATGACCATCGAAGCTGGCGCACGCGCCGGCATGATTGCGCCTGACGAAAAGGCCTACACCTACCTGAAAGGCCGTCCCATGTCGCCGTCAGGCAGCAACTGGGACGCTGCGATGACCTATTGGGAAACCCTGTTCTCCGATGACGGCGCCCATTTCGATGAGATCATAACGCTGGACGCTGCCTCTCTGCCGCCCATCGTGTCATGGGGCACGTCACCGGAAGACGTCATCTCCGTGGCAGGTGCTGTGCCCAACCCCGACGACATCGCTGATGAGGCAAAGCGGGTCTCCAAGCAGCGTGCACTGGATTATATGGGCCTGACCGCCGGCACCCGGATAACCGACATTGGGCTGGATGTTGTGTGGATCGGCTCGTGCACCAATGGCCGGATCGAGGATTTGCGCGAAGCTGCCCGCATCGTCGAGGGCAAGAAGATCTCCGAGCGGCTGGATTACGCCATGATCGTGCCCGGGTCCGGTGTGGTCAAGGCGCAGGCGGAAGCTGAAGGTCTCGACCGGATATTCACGGCGGCGGGATTTGAATGGCGCGAGCCGGGCTGTTCCATGTGTCTTGGCATGAACCCGGACCAGCTCAAGCCGGGACAGCGCTGTGCGTCCACGTCGAATCGCAACTTTGAAGGCCGTCAGGGATTCAAGGGACGCACCCATCTTGTGTCCCCTGCCATGGCGGCGGCAGCCGCAATTGCAGGCCACTTTGTGGATATTCGCACACTGACCTGAGATAACTTGCGGTTCGCACTTGCGGATCAATCGCGAATGTGGTGCAAACCGCATTAACCCGGCATCAGGCAGTGTCGGATATAACGAATTTGCAACTCCGTGATGAGGCCGGTTCGTGTTTTTTGAGTATAGGGGGATATATGTCCACGACGTCACCTGTAGCTGACAGACGTTTTCTCCGTCGTGTCCTGGTTGCCCTCGTCGTCGCCACGCTTGCATCCGGGGCCATGATGGCCTATGCCGCTGCAAGCATGTCGTGATTATTGCCCGGCAATTCAGGCCGGAGCAGATGTGTGAGAAGCTACAACAATAAACGGCCCGGCATGAAGTGACGGACAGGCCAGACAATCGTTCTGGTATTACGCGCGTCGTGCTGGCATCATCAAACCCATGAATTCACCGTTCCACAATGACAGTCGCTGGTCGCACATGCGTGCGCCCTCTGCCACAGATCTCTCGCATCTTGCCCGCAAGACCTGGGGCGAGGTGCCGCAATCCCTGCGCAAGATGACCGGTGAGATTGCCATCACCGTCGAGGAGTTCCCCGACGATGAGACCATGGACGAGGTCGGCAGCGAAACACCTTTCGATATTATGGGCCTGTTGCGCGACTCCGATGCAGGTCATCCGGTTCTGGTATTGTATCGCAGAGCCGTTCTGGACTACTGGGTTGAACAGGGTGATGAACTGTCTGCCGTCCTGGCCCAGGTTATGGTTCACGAAGCAGCCCATCAGCTTGAACTGTCGGAAGAGCAGATTAGCCAGCTTGAAGCCGAGATCGAGGCTTCAACGCCTCAGCCCCGCACGGTACAGTAATGGCGCGAAAACCCGACCGTAACGAAGAAGCCGTTCGCAAGGCGCATGCCGATCTCAAGCGCATCGGCGAGCAATCAGAAAAAATCCTCGGCACCGGTACAGTATCGGACCAGGAGCCCGAAGACCGCATTGAATTGTGGGGCAAACGCATCGGACGCACCGTCGCCTACATGCTCGGCGCCTATCTGATTTACTACTTCCTGCGCCGCTACGGCATTATCTAAAGCGCTTTCCGAAAAGTGTGAAACGATTTTCGGACCAAAAAGCGCGTTAAAACAAGAGCTGAAGCGATCCAAATGGTACACATCAAACGCAAACCGCTTTAGCTCGGGGACCAAGCCATGACATCTGCACCCTCCAAAGTCTGTCTCGTCACCGGCGCTGCCCGCGGCATTGGCCTGGCCACTGCCCGACTGTTCCTTGAATACGGCTGGCGCGTCGCGCTGATCGACAACAACCGCGAAACGCTCGCTGCCGCCGAAAAAACGGTCCCGGACGATATTGCCCTGTGCATCGACTGCGATGTATCAGACCCTGATCAGGTACAGCGCGCCATCGATCAGACCGCAGCCCATTTTGGCCGCCTTGACGGCCTCGTCAACAATGCCGGCATTGCAGACTTCAGCCCCATCGGCCAAACCGGGTTCGACATCTGGCAGGCGATCATGGCCACCAACCTGTCCGGTCCGTTTCTCACCGTCCAGGCAGCCGCGCCGGTAATGCTGCGTTCAGGCGGCGGCGCAATCGTCAATATCGCGTCGATATCAGGCCACCGCGCATCTACCTTGCGCGTTGCCTACGGCACCTCCAAGGCTGGTGTTATTCACCTGACCAAGCAGCAGGCGGCCGAATACGGCAACCAGGGGGTCAGGGTAAACTGTGTATGCCCGGGCCCTGTCGACACCGAGATGGCCAAGAAGGTGCACGACGCCGTTATCCGGCAGAGCTACCACGACTCAATTCCACTCAACCGCTATGGCGAGGAACGCGAGATCGCGGAAGCCATCTATTTTCTGATCTCCGGCAAGGCCAGTTATATCAACGGGCAGGTTTTGTCGGTTGACGGCGGCTTCGAATCAACCGGTATCGGCCTGCCGGATCTGCGCGCAAAACAAGGCAATGCTTGACCTTGCCGCAATCACACGGCACACATCACATAGTCATCTGATTTCACCTGAAGGACCAAGCCTGATGGACAAGTTCACCACACTGACCGGCGTCGCAGCTCCGCTGCCAACCACCAATGTCGATACCGACATGATCATCCCGAAACAGTTCCTGAAGACCATCAAGCGCACCGGTCTCGGCAAGTCGCTGTTTTATGAAATGCGCTACAATGACGACGGTTCGGAAAACCCGGATTTCACCTTGAATCAACCGGCATGGCGCAACGCGAAAATCCTGGTTGCCGGTGGCAACTTCGGGTGCGGCTCGTCACGCGAACATGCCCCGTGGGCCCTGCTCGACTTTGGCATACGCTGCGTGATCTCGACGTCGTTCGCCGACATCTTCTACAATAACTGCTTCAAGAATGGCATTCTGCCCATCAAGCTGCCGCAGGAAGACGTCGACAAGCTGATGGACGACGCGCGCCGCGGCGCCAATGCCACCGTAACGGTTGACCTTGAAGCACAGGAAATCCACGGACCCGACGGCGGCATTGTGACGTTTGATATCGACCCGTTCCGCAAGCATTGCCTGCTGAACGGTCTGGATGACATCGGCCTGACCTTCGAGAAAAAAGCCTCAATCGATGCCTATGAAGAGAAAATGGCAGACACCCGCCCCTGGGCCTGATCATTGTCGGGAGAAAACCGTATCATGCACATATTGCCCGCCGCCCTTGCTGTGACCCTGCTGGCGGGTATGGTTGCTCCTGCACACGCCAAGGTCACCCAAAGCTGCATTGCCGGCATCAAGAAGACGGTCAAGCGCGCAGGCGTCAGCCCATCACTGGTCGACAAGGCACTGGACGGTGCCAAATTCGATGAGAAAGTCGTCCGGTTTTCCCGGTCGCAGCCGGAGTTCAGAACCCGTATCTGGGACTATATGGCCTTCCTGGTAGACCCGGCCCGCATTGCCGACGGCAAGGCAAACATGGCCAGGCACGCCTCCACACTGGCCGCCGTTGAGAACAAGTACGGCGTCGACCGCTATATCATTGCAGCACTGTGGGGCATTGAAAGTGACTATGGCCAGATCAGGGGCGAGTTCTTCCTGCCACACGCCATGGCCAACCTGATCTGTGCCAATCGCAAGAAGCGTTTGTTCACCCGTCAGCTGATCGCCGGGCTGAAACTGGTGCAACAAGGCGATGTACAGCTCACCGACCTGTATTCGTCCTGGGCATCCGCGTTCGGCCAGACACAATTTATCCCTGAAACCTACCGGCGTCTGGCTGTTGATTTCGACCGTGATGGCCGGCGCGACCTGGTGAACTCGGTGCCGGATGCGCTGGCATCCACGGCGAACTTCATGGTGAAAGCCGGCTGGCGTTCCAATGAACCGTGGGGTTTTGAGGTGAAACTGCCGAACGGCTATCGCGGGCCGGTTGGCCGCAAGCGCCGGGCATCCGTTCAGACCTGGGCAAAGCGTGGCATCACCAATGTGGACGGGTCACCACTCAGGAGCAATTATTCAACGGGCCTGCTGTTACCGGCAGGTAAATCCGGGCCGGCTTTCCTGGTAACCCGCAATTTCAACGCGCTGTATTCCTACAATGCCGCTGAATCTTACGCGCTGGCAATTGGCCACCTGTCCGACCGGCTCAAGGGCAGAGGCCCGCTTGCCACACGCTGGCCGACCAATGACCCCGGCCTGTCCCGCGCCCAGCGACTGCAGTTGCAGAAGCGGCTGCTGGCAGCAGGCTACGATATCGGTGAAGCAGACGGCAAGATCGGCCCCGTCACCATAGGTGCCATCAAGAAGGTGCAGGCCAAGGCCGGCATGAAACAAAACGGCAGGCCCTCCATGGCCGTCCTGAAGGCTCTGGGCGGGTAGGTAGCACAACCTTCTTGGACGGCTGGTTTTATATCGCTCACGCCAGCAGCCTTCGGCTGCCCTCCGCGGGGGCATGCTTATTACTGGTCGAACAGCTTTCTTCGCTTCGCTCAGGCCGTTCTCCATTCCCGAATAACTACCGTGTTGTCGTCATTCCCGCGAAAGCGGGAATCCATGCCTGGCGGCATACATCGTCCTCACTGGCGTTGGATCCCCGTTTTCACGAGGATGACGATAATGATGAATTTCCTCCGAAGCACGAAGTGCTGAGGCAAGGCCGACCGGCCGCCGCACGAAGTGCGCCCTCGCGGAGCGCAGCCATCAGGCTGCTGGCATGAGCGGAAACAAATCAACCAGCAACCAAACAACCCCCACAAATAAAACGCCGCCGGAAATCTCCGGCGGCGTCTTCATGTGAACTTGAGCAGGTTTCAATCAGAAACCGTGGCGGGCCATGCAGCGCTCCCAGCGCCATGTGTGCCAGCCGAACCGGCGGGCGCAGCGGCGGGCAGTGCGCTTGTAGACGCGGCCACCGCCATAACCGTGGCCGTAACCACCATGGTATCCACCATGGGCGTGGGCAGAGGCAATGCCGATGGCAGCAGCGCCGCCAAGGCCGAGGAAGAAAGCGCCCTTCTTGGACAGGGCCTGGGCAGGTGAGGCCATTGCAGCGGCGATGGTCAGGGCAGCAACAGCAGCGATAGCGGTTTTCTTGAACATGGGTCGTCTCCTAAATCCGGGTTTCAGTTTTGTTATGGTTGGCCCCGTTACCGGAGCGGTTGGTCTTCAATTCAACTGTTCCCAATCTAGAGACAGACCCGTGAACCGAACCTGAGCCGGGCGTTCATGTATGGTTCATGTGAATCTGGCGGTTGGGGATGAGCGATATAAAAACATCACCTGCCCCTTGCCTCTTGCCAAGCCCGTCATCACGCAGTACCCAATCGCCAGCAGTTAAATCCCTACTCAAAGGCTGAAATTATCATGGCGACCCACAAACTCTTCCTTCTCCCCGGTGACGGCATTGGCCCAGAAGTAATGGGCGAGGTTCGCAAGGTCATTCAGTGGTTCCAGGACAAGGGCGTTGCATCGTTCGAACTGGACGAAGGTCTCGTCGGCGGGGCGGCCTATGACGCGCACGGCGAAAGCATTTCAGACGCCGATATGGAAAAAGCCATCGCCGCCGATGCCATTATCTTTGGTGCCGTGGGCGGGCCCAAATGGGACACCGTGCCCTATGACAAGCGCCCGGAAGCCGGCCTGCTGCGGTTGCGCAAGGACCTCGCTCTGTATGCCAATCTCCGCCCGGCAATCGTCTACCCGGCTCTGGCTGACGCATCATCGCTGAAAAAAGAACTGGTTGAAGGTCTCGACATTCTCATCCTGCGCGAACTCACCGGTGGTGTGTATTTTGGCGAACCAAAGGAAATCACCGAGCTCGGCAATGGCCAGAAGCGGGCCGTCGATACCCAGGTTTACGAAAGCTATGAGATCGACCGCATTGCAAGAGTGGCTTTTGAACTGGCCCGCACCCGCAACAATGCCGTGTGCTCCATGGAAAAGCGCAATGTCATGAAATCCGGCGTGCTCTGGAACGAAGTTGTTACCCAGACCCACAAGGACGGCTATGAAGACGTAAACCTGTCCCACATGCTGGCCGACGCCGGTGCCATGCAACTGGTTCGCACGCCGAAACAGTTTGACGTCATTCTGACCGACAATCTGTTTGGCGACATTCTGTCTGACGTGGCTGCCATGCTGACCGGTTCGCTTGGCATGCTGCCATCAGCGTCTCTCGGCGCCGTTGACGACAAGACCGGGTTGCGCAAGGCGCTGTACGAACCCGTACACGGATCTGCGCCCGACATTGCCGGCCAGGGCCTGGCAAACCCGATTGCCATGATCGCGTCATTCGCCATGTGCCTGCGCTATTCATTCGGCATGGGCGACTGGGCAGACAGGATTGAAACCGCCATTGCAGCAACGCTCGACAAGGGGCTGCGCACTGGTGACATCATGCAGGACGGCATGCAGCAGGTCGGCACCACGGAAATGGGCGACGCGATCCTCGCTGAACTGGAAGCAGTGGCCTAGAGCAACACGGGTTCAAGCGAACGCATGTTGCTTCAGGTGGGCGAAACACTGTTCATTGACTGTTTTGCGAAAAATGCTACAAGCCAGTGCGTCCACAATGGGACGTTTCGCAAGGACCAGATCTGACAATGCAGATGCAGACTGAAACAGGCTTCACCGCGACCGCCATCACCGGCGGCTCGATGACGGCTGGCATGACCAGAACGGTCAAATCGAAAACCGTCAAAAAAACCGCCTAACCTTGCGCTACCTCCCGGCCTTTTCTCCCGTGGGAGATTGCGCCGGAAGCCAAGACCCGAAAAGGCCTCTCAGTATCCGGGGGCGGGAGCAGGGTCACCCTGGAGACAAGTTCAGATGAGCTACAATATCGCTATCGTTGGTGCCACCGGCAATGTTGGCATGGAGATGATGAACATACTGGCCGAACGGGAATTCCCGGTTGGCAAAGTCCACGCCATTGCCTCGCGCCGCTCGGTTGGCCGTGAAGTGTCGTTCGGCGACAGGATCCTCAAATGCGAGGATCTGGAAACATTTGATTTCACAACTGTCGATTTCGTCCTGATGTCGGCCGGCGGAGAAACCTCGAAGCTTTGGTCACCCAGGATCGGCAAGCTGGGACCGATTGTCATCGATAACTCGTCTGCCTTCCGCTATGACGCCGAGGTGCCGCTGATCGTGCCGGAAGTCAATGCGCAGGTGCTGGTAGAGTACATGGCGCGCAGTGAACGCAAGAACATCATTGCCAATCCGAACTGCTCTACTGCCCAGCTTGTGGTCGCCCTGAAGCCTCTGCATGACGTGGCCAAGATCAAGCGCGTCGTGGTTGCCACATACCAGTCCGTGTCCGGCGCCGGCAAGGCAGGCATGGACGAGTTGTGGACCCAGACCAAGGGCATCTTCGTTACCGATGCGCCGACAGCGGAAGTATTCACCAAGCAGATCGCCTTCAATGTCATTCCGCACATCGACGTGTTCATGGATTCAGGTGACACCAAGGAAGAGTGGAAGATGGTGGCCGAGACCAAGAAGATTCTCGACCCGAAGATCAAGCTCACCGCAACCTGTGTCCGCGTGCCGGTGTTTGTAGGTCACTCCGAGGCCGTCAATATCGAGTTTGAACGCGAAATCAGTGCTGACGAAGCCCGCAACATCCTGCGTGAAGCACCCGGTCTGCTGGTTATCGACAAGCGCGAGGACGGCGGTTATGTCACGCCGGTTGAATGTGTTGGCGACTATGCGACCTTCGTCTCGCGCATTCGCGAAGACCCTACCATCGACAACGGCCTGAACCTGTGGTGCGTTTCCGACAATCTGCGCAAAGGCGCTGCACTGAACACGGTTCAGATCGCGGAAACCCTGGTCAATCGCGGCCTGATGCAGAAAAAGGCCGCCTGACTTCCAGACAAGAGCAGGCCCCGGGCAAACCCCCGGGGCCTGGTTGAATTCAGATTGCCCAAAGCGTGTTGCGCGCAATACGCCTCAAGACCGCTTCGGCTCGAGATCGACGGACCACAGTGATGCGTCGTCCGCGTCGCGCAAGGTCACCGTCATGACTTCAGAATTGCTGTCGATCCTGACGTGACCAAAGAACTGCAGGCCAAATGACGGCGGCAGGTTGACCTGGCCGTCCTCCGGCGCCTTCACGTATCTCACTTCCGGTCCGAACGTGTTGTCCAGCTTGTTTGGACCGAAGCTGCCCGCATGCAGCGGCCCCGATACAAATTCCCAGAACGGCGTAAAGTCCTGGAATTGCGCCTTGTTCGGGTCATAGAAATGCGCCGCTGTGTAGTGGACATCCGCCGTCAGCCAGACGGTATTGTGGATATCATTGGCCTTGATGAACGACAGCACCTCGGCAATATCGAATTCGCGCCCGCGAACCGGCCCGTCGCCATTGGCTCCGTTCTCGAAATTTTCGCCATCGCCGACGACCAGGCCGATAGGCATGTCAGAGGCGACAATCTTCCAGGTGGCCTTCGACGCCAGCATTTCCCGCTTCAGCCAGTCCAGCTGTTCACGACCCAGGAAGCTGGTATCGGGCGAGCGTTCGCTCTGATCGTTCTTCGAGTTCTTGCCGCGATAGGTCCGCATGTCGATCATGAAGATGTCCAGCATCGGTCCGTAGGAGATCTTGCGGTAAACCCGGTACGGTTCGTGCGCATTCACGCTGATCGGGTTCATCTCGTGAAATGCGCGGGTTGCCCGGGCGGCCAGCAGGGACGACGATTTCACCGTGTAACGGTCATCGGCCGTCAGCAACTCACCCGGGTACCAGTTGTTGGTAACCTCGTGATCATCCCACTGCACATACATCGGAACTTCCGCGTTGAACGCGCGCACATGCTCGTCCAGCAGGTTATATTTGTACTGTCCGCGAAACTCCCTGAGTGTCTCTGCCACCTTGGCTTTTTCTTCAATGGTAACCGACTTCCAGATACCCCCGTCAGGCATCTGCTTTTCCGCCGTGATGGGACCGTCAGCATAGATGGTGTCGCCGGAGTGGATGAAAAAGTCGGGCTTGTGCCCGGCCATGGTCCGATAGGTCTTCATGCCCCCGCGGTCCAGATCAATTCCCCAGCCCTGGCCTGCGGTATCCCCCGACCAGACAAACGCAATGTCACGTTTGCGGGTTGGTGCGGTGCGGAACTTGCCGACCATCGCCTCACCCCTGGTGGTGAAGTCGGCCAGGTCGACCATCTGGACCTTGTAGAAGATATCCTGATCAGACGGCAAACCAGGCAGCGGCAGCTTGCCGGCAAAGTCACTTGCATCGATCAGATCGAGTGGCTGAACCCTGTTGGGGTTGGCGAAACTCTCTGTAGTGGACCATTCCACCAGCATGCGCGCAGGCCGGTCAGCGCGCGCCCAGACCATGCCTGATGAGCCTGTAATATCGCCGGATTGCAGGCCATGGCTTATCACCGGCCTGTCTGCTGCCCGGCTGATGGACGGTGCCAGCAGCCCGCCGACTGCCAGGGTCGCTGATGCAGCCACGCTGGTACGCAACATATCACGGCGGTTGAGTGAAAGACGATCGATCTTGATGGACATGAGTTTAACCTCTCCTTTGGTATAGGAAGGTCAACCCTGACCTGCCATCATCTCAATCTTCCAACCGATCTGTGACAAACCAATGATAATCAACAGGCCTCGATCAGGATGATGTCTGGTTGCAATACCCGGATATCATCCTGACGGCTTCCATGGTGTTAGCCATACACCTGCTGCATCAGTTTCGACACGCGCTCGGCAAACCCTGTTGCATCGCCAGGCACTTCGCCTTCGAGGATAACCGCCTGGTCAAGCAGCAACCTGGCTGCCTCGCCCATATCCTCACCCTTGCCTGCCCGTTCAGCCAGTTTGGCAATCAGCGCATGGTCCGGGTTGATTTCCAGCACGGGAGCGGAAATGGACGTCTTGCCTTCCTGCCGTGCGAGATATTTCTCCAGCGTCCGGTCAAAGCCCTGGTCTCCGGCAACGATGCAGACCGGAGATGACGTCAACCGGTTGGACTTCGCAACGTCCTGCACCGCATCACCCAGGGCTGCTTTCAGCGCGGTGATCAGGGTGGCAGTGGCGGCATCGTCCGACTTGTCTTTCTCGTCCGGCTTGTCCTGCAGCGGAACCTGGTCCAGGTCTGCGCCGCCTTGCGTCACGGACTTGAAGGTCTTGCCGTCATACCCAAGCGAGGTGCGCACCCAGAACGCATCCACCGGATCGGTCAGCAACAGAACTTCAATGCCGCGCGCCTTGTAGCCTTCGAGCTGCGGACTGACCTCGGCCTTCGCGGCATCGTCGCCGGTCAGATAATAAATCGCCGCCTGGTTGTCCTTCATCCGCGAGACATAATCGGCAAGCGTGACGGTTTCGGCGCCTTCACTGGTCGTGGAGCGGAATCGGCAAATGTCATAAAGCTGGTCACGGCGCTCCATGTCTTCATACAGGCCTTCCTTGATGACCGGTCCGAATGCCGACCAGATCTTGCTGAAGACCTCAGGTTTCTTGTCGGCGCATTTCTTCAGTTCGGTGAGCACACGCTTGGTGACGGCCTTGCGAATGGTGTGGACCGTCGGATTGTCCTGAAGCATTTCGCGGGAAATATTCAAGGGCATGTCTTCGCTGTCGATCACGCCGCGCACGAACCGCAGATATGACGGCAGCATCTCTGCTTCATCGGTGATGAACACCCGGCGCACATAAAGTTTCTGTTTGCCCTTCCGCTCAGGATCAAACAGGTCAAACGGTTTCTCACCCGGCACATACAGCAACACCGAGTACTCGTTGCGGCCTTCGGCGCGATAATGAATCGTCATGGCCGGATCGCCCATGACGCCGGCGACATGTCCGAAGAATTCCCGGTGCTGGTCTTCGCTGACCTCCGACTTGGCGCGCGCCCAGATGGCGCTGCCGGAATTGACCTGCTCTTCGCCCAGGTAAATTGGATGACTGACATGGTCGGAATAGGTCCGCACGATGTACTGCAAGCGCGCGTCTTCCAGAAATTCCTTGGAATCCTTGCGCAATTTGAGCCGGATGGATGTGCCTCGCTCTGGTGCATCATCGCCGTCATAGGCCGCAACCGTATAGGTGCCGGTTCCGTCGGAACTCCAGATGTTGGCCTTTTTCGTACCCGCCTTGCGAGACACCACGTCAACGTGTTCGGCAATCATGAAGGACGAATAGAACCCGACACCAAACTGGCCTATCAGATTGACGTCCTTCTCGCCTTTCTTCTTGCCCGTCTCCACCTGTTCCATGAAGGCTTGTGTGCCCGAGCGCGCAATGGTGCCCAGGTTATCGGCAAGTTCCTTTGCATCCATGCCAATACCGGTATCGGTGATGGTCAGCGTCTTGGCTTTCTTGTCGAGGGAGATGGTGATGCGCAGGTCACCGCCTGTTTGCATCAGTTTGTCGTTCTTGAGCGCCTCGTAGCGAAGCTTGTCACAGGCATCTGACGCATTGGAAATCAGCTCGCGCAGAAAAACCTCTCGCTCGGAGTAGACCGAGTGCACCATCAGGTGCAGAAGCTTGGCAACTTCGGCCTGGAATTCTTTTGGCTTGGCGCCGGACTCTGTTGTGCTGCTGGACATGTTGAACAATTGCCTCCCGGTTGATCAGACCAATGCACTGCAAGCCCGGGCAGTCGTCTGGCCGGATTTGCAGAAAGATTGTAACGATGTAGCAGAATATTGGGAAATTGCAGCATCAGATCAAGCCCGGCATGCAACTTAAAGCGGGTTTTGCTCAATGGACCTGTTTCAGCTGCGCGCATCGACTGCAGCCGACTTTTGCTCACTGAGCTTTTTGCAGAGCCCGGACCGCCCAACCAGCATGCAGCTTGACAAGCTCACTGGTAAAAAATCGGGTCCGGCCCTAATTCGCTACGGGGGGCTGGGGGGCTGAGATATCCGAAACGATATGGAGCCGGACCCTGAGGCAACAAGTGAATATTGTTCCGCATTCCTGACGATTCTTGGGTCGATTTGTGTCTCAAATGGGGCGGTTCCGTATTCATTACGTGACAGTCCGTTTGGTTTGAACGGCCAATGCCGTCAATCGGTCTTGACTGTCCTCGCATTCGCGCCAAAGATATTACAACCTTAATACAAACAGTTAAGCGGAGGTCGAATGAGCGAGGAGCCAGAGATTGTTGCGCTTGGGGCAGCTTTTGCGAGACCGCAGACAAATGATGATGCGCAGGAAAAGCAACCCCATCATGCAAAAAAAGCCACCCGCATCGCATTCAACAGGACAGAGCTTGCAACAATCCTCAATCTTTACGGGAGCAAGGTAGCAGCCGGAGAATGGCGCGATTACGCCATGGATTTCAACAGGGAGCGCGCCGTGTTCGCCGTGTTTCGGCGCAGCTCCGAGCAGCCGCTCTATCGCATCGAAAAGAACCCCAAGCTGGCTCGCAAACAGGGCGCGTATTCGGTCACTGCACCCGGTGGACTGATCCTGCGCCGCGGCCATGACCTGGGACAGGTTCTGAAAGTTCTGCTGAAAAAGCCAAAACTGGTCAGCGCCTAGATTGTACCAAAGAAAACCCCCGCCATGCACCAGCATGGCGGGGGTTCAAAATGTGTCTGACCAGTGTGTCAGCGTCAGTCCGAGTTCATGATCCCGAGAATGTTCAGGATGTGGATGAACATGGTGATGAAGCTGCCATACAGCATGAACGCACCGAAGATCGACTTGCCGCGAGCCGTGGCCGTGCCGTCGCCTTCCACGTACATTTCCTTGATCATCTGCGTCTCATACGCCGTGATACCTGCAAACAGCAGCACGGTCACAATCGACACAACCAGGCTGAAGCCAACCGAGCCGATGAACACTGCATTCACGATCATGGCGATGATGATGCCGATCGTCGCGATCATGAAGAAGGTTCCAAGACCGGACAGGCTGCGCTTGGTGATGTATCCGAACAGGCTGGTGGCGCCAAAAGTTGCGGCCGCAATGCCGAATGCCTGGACAACCATACCGGGATCAACTCCCATGTAATGGCCAACCATCGGCGCGATACCGACACCCCAAAGGGCGCAATAGCCCCAGAACGCGCCATGGGCAACAGCTGCGTTATTGGAAAACATCAGCCGTGGAGCCATGAAGCCCATGCCCAGAATGCCGATGAAGAACACCCATCTGAGTGATTGAGCCATCTGCAACAGCGCAGGTGAAGACGCCACGAACAAGGTTATGATGGCCGTGGCCGCAACACCGAGCGCCATGTAATTGTAGACGCCAAGCATGTAGGACCGCAGGCCCTCGTCAATCTCTTGCGCCCGCGTACCTGCAGGGGCCCGGGATTGGTATTTAAGGTCTGCCATTTTCAACTCCCTCGGAGGATGGATTTATACAAACTGGAATATGGGGTGAAACATCAAGCCTGACAAGTCCGGTCAGGATTAAGTTTTGTTCAGGGTCATTAACGAATACCGAGATGGGTTTCACCTACCCTGGATGGTTGCACATTTATCCATGAAACGCGCCAGCTTGATGTCAAGAACGGTTAACCCATCCACATCATGGGTCGCAAGTGTCACATCAACGTTTTTGTAGACATTGCTCCATTCAGGGTGGTGGTCGAGCTTTTCCGCCTGCATGGCGACACGGCTCATCCAGCCAAATGCCTCGTTGAAGTTGCTGAACACGAAGGTTTTCGAGATGGCATCACGGCCATCCACCTGGGCCCACCCGCTGAGGTCCGCCAATGCCTTGTCCCGGTCCGGGCCTTGAAGTTTTTCCGCCATTGCTGATGATCCTCTTCGGTATTTCACACTGCTTGCAAGGTTATAGAAAACTCACATGAAAAGCATCCTTCTCGTCTGCCTCGGAAACATCTGCCGCTCACCCATGGCGCAAGGCGCTGTGCGCGCGGCCCTCGATCAGGCCGGTCTGGGCCACGTCGAAACCGACAGCGCCGGCACCAGCGGATGGCATGTTGGCAGCCCGCCTGACCCGCGCGCCGTCAAGGCAGCGCTGATGCGTGACATCGACATATCCGCCCAGCGCGCCCGGCAGGTAGACACTGCAGACTTCAGCGGGTTTGACATTATCGCCGCCATGGACCGGGACAATTATGCACGCCTGCGCGAACTGCAGCCCGACGGCTCAACAGCCCGCGTGCATCTGTTTCTGGAGTTTGCCGGCGAGCTTCCCGTGCGAGAAGTACCCGACCCCTACTACGGTGGCGAAGACGGATTTGATCACGCGCTGGACCTGATTGAACTGGCCGCCCGCGGTCTTGCCGGTCACGTTGCGGCGCGTACCTGATCGCACAATGACGTGTCGCTGTTATACTAAGGGAACTGGTCTGACCGTTTCTAAAGCGCCAGGGCGACGTCATCGATGTCACTGAACCCGTGTTGCTCAAGAGGGTAAATCTCTTCCCGGCCATAGGGACCGCCGCCGCGCGATGACCGTGCCGAAAACAGTACAAACCGGCTGACATCGAAAACCCGCGAACGATACAGATTGTGCGCACTCACATACGCCTGTACCTGTCTCGGCAGGGCTCCCCGCAGTCTCGCAAGTGTCACGTGCGGCATGAACTTGCGTTGTTCCGGCGGCAACCCCACTGATTGGCAAACCCGTTCATGCATGGCCTGCAAGCGACGCAGGTCGGGACTTTCTGCCACTTTCACATGCAGCGAATGGGGCTTCCTTGTGCCGAAGAACCCCATGCCTGCCAGCTTGAGATTGAATGCCGGCATCGCAACGACGCGTTGCAGTTCAGCCGTCAGCTCATCGGCCATGCGATCGGGAATATCGCCGACAAACCGCAATGTGAGGTGATAGTTGTCCGGATCAATCCAGCGGGCACCTTCTATGCCGCCTTTCATGATGGCCAGATCCTGGGCAACATCTGCTGGTATTTCTACGCCAGTGAACAGTCGAGGCATGGTGAGGTCCTCCTGTGCTATCGCCGAATCAGTGTGCGCCACCCAAGGCTAAACTCCGGCACATGACAATCTCAAGTCACAATGCAAGCGAGCGGACAAGCTTGTCGACCATCGGAGACAATCGCTCGATGATGACGTCGGTACCCGCTGCATTCGGGTGCATGCCGTCTGCCTGGTTGAGTTGCGGATCCGCCACCACCCCATCCAGAAAGAACGGATATAGCGGCACATCGTGCTTTGCAGCCAGCCCCGGGTAAATCGCATTGAAGGCAGTTTCATAATCGCTACCCATGCTCGGTGGTGCCAGCATGCCTGCGAGCAGGACGTCGATGCCGCGTTGCTTCAGGCGAACAATGATCGCATCCAGATTCTTTGCCGTTTCGGCCGGCGAGATGCCGCGCAAGGCGTCATTGGCACCCAACTCGACAATGACCAGCCCGGTGCCATCCGGCACAGACCAGTCAATTCTAGCCAGACCGCCCTTGCTGGTATCTCCCGATACACCCGCATTGACAACCTCGACATTCAGCCCGTTGGCCGTGAGGCGTTGTTGCAGGCGGGTGGTAAATGCGTCCTGCGGCGGCAGGCCATACCCGGCGGTCAGGCTATCACCCAGGGCCACGATGGAGAAGGTCTGTGCGGCATATGCCGGCCTCGCCACGGGTATCAAAAAGGCTGCTGCCGCCAGCAGTTTCACGGCCTGCCTTCGCGAATGTGATTGCATGATACGTCGGAATCCCTTGCATGAGTGCGTCTGGTACACACATAGAAACCAAACTTACTTGCAACAAGACGTGGTCTGAAACGAACACGCAACCGTTAGGAAGCTCATGGACGCCCGCGTAGACAAGACCACGACAGACAATTTGAGGCCGCATGACACCGGTGACGCCGTGCGTCTGGATGGCGTACAGGTAACGCTTGCCTCGCGTGCGGGCCCCGTAGAAATCCTCAAGGGCATCGATGTTTGCATAGCCGGAGGTGAAGCGGTTTCCATTATTGGCCCATCGGGCTCGGGCAAGACCACCCTGCTCATGGTAATCGCGGGGCTGGAGGCGGCAACCGGCGGTACTGTGCAGGTAGCGTCACAGACCCTGAACGGGCTCAGTGAAGACCAGTTGGCGGTGTTTCGGCGTGACAATATCGGCATTGTGTTCCAGTCGTTTCATCTGATTCCCGCCATGACCGCCCTGGAAAATGTTGCCGTTCCCCTGGAACTGCGCGGCACCGATGACGCTTTCGGCATCGCCCGGGACCACCTCAAGCGGGTTGGCCTTGATCACCGGCTGGATCACTATCCCGGCCAGTTGTCCGGTGGCGAACAGCAACGCGTGGCAATTGCGCGTGCACTGGCAGCCGGCGCCAAGATCATCCTGGCCGACGAACCAACTGGCAATCTCGACCAGGAAACAGGCCACACGATCATGGACCTGCTGTTCGATCTGCAATCGGCTGGCGACACCACGCTGGTGCTGGTGACCCATGACCCTGATCTGGCTGCCCGGTGCTCCAGAACCATCGAGATCAGGGATGGCCTGATACATTCAGACAGCGCCACACGCTCATGATGCACACTCTGTCAGTAGCACTGCGCCTCGCGCTGCGCGAATTGCGGTCGGGACTTCAGGGTTTCCGGATATTTCTGGCTTGCCTGATCCTCGGCGTCAGCGCCATTGCCGTGGTCGGTGCCCTTTCGTCAGCGCTCAACACCGGCATTGCCAATGAAGGCCGTTCCCTGATGGGCGGAGATGTCGAATTTTCCACGCTCTACGATACGCCTGACAGCGAACAGAGCACCTTCATCGCGGCAGCGGGCCGGGTCAGCAGGGTCGCGACACTGCGCGCTATGGCTGCTGTTCCCGACAAGTCGTCGGCCCTGGTCGAGGTAAAGGTGGTTGATGATGCCTACCCGCTCTACGGCCGCCTGCAACTGGACCCGGCCATGCCGCTGTCAAGCGCATTGCAGCCTGACGCGGCGGGTCGGGCCGGCACGGTGGTTGAAAGATCCCTGCTTGCGCGCCTTGATCTGAAGGTTGGAGATACCGTTCGGGTGGGTAATTCGGATTTTGTCGTCAATGCAGCCATCGTGCGTGAGCCTGACCGGATTTCAGATGGATTCGTACTTGGCCCGCGACTGATGATTGCAGATGACACGCTGGCGGCAACAGGTCTGTCGCGCCCCGGCAGCCTGATCAAATGGCGCTACCGGATAGCCCTCCCGTCACCGGCAAACGATGCACAGGTCAAGCAACTGGCAGACCGGGCACAACCGGTTCTGCAGGACAAGGGGTGGCAGGTGCGCTCGCGTGAGAACGCAGCACCCGGTGTGCGCCGCTTCATAGACCGGCTGACGTTTTTCCTGTCGCTTGTCGGCTTGACGTCGCTCATCGTTGGCGGCGTTGGCGTGGCAAACGCCGTCAAGGCGTTTCTCGAACGGCGCACCAGGAACATTGCGACACTGAAATGTCTCGGGGCATCCGCCAGGCTGGTGTTCTGGACCTACTTCATCGAGGTTCTCATCGTCGCGACCGGCGGTATCATCATCGGCGTGCTGGCAGGCCTGGCAACACCGGCGGTGGCAGCGGCTTTCCTGTCGGGACTGCTACCGGTCCCTGTGTCCGTCGGCATAGAGCCCTGGCCGGTCATCCGTGCCGGACTGTTCGGCTACCTGATTGTCATTGCGTTTGCGGTCTGGCCGCTTGCGCGCGCCGGGCGCATTCCCCCCAGCGCGCTGTTTCGCGACATGCTAACCAGCAAGATCGCATGGCCCGGCCCGGCGACATGGCTTGTCATAGCCGTCGCGCTTGCGGGTATCTTCATGCTGACACTCACGGCATTTCCCGATCCGCGCATTACCTATGGCTACGCCGCAGGCATTGTCGCAAGTTTCGCCATACTGACCGGCATGGCACGGCTGATGATGTGGGTCGCGTCACGCACCACCCATGCCCGCTCGGCAGTGCTGCGTCTTGCCATTGCAAACCTGCATCGACCCGGCACCCCGACGCCGTCCGTGGTGTTGTCGCTGGGGCTGGGCCTGACGATGTTTGTCAGCCTGGCGCTGATAGACAGCAATATTTCCAAGGAATTGCGGGATAACCTGCCGGATCGTGCGCCCAGTTTCTTCTTCCTGGACGTACATTCCAGTGAAGCCGGCGAGTTCAGCAAGACACTGCTGCAATCAGGTGCATCGGACGTCAGCCGCGCACCCATGCTGCGCGGTCGG